>Ga0172369_10009194_pt1 | contig 11011 bp, 10 predicted proteins | sample LakKiv25m_FD_114539 | JGI IMG/M metagenome (GOLD analysis project Ga0172369, IMG submission 114539) | Freshwater microbial communities from Kabuno Bay, South-Kivu, Congo - kab_022012_11.25m | ecosystem: Environmental > Aquatic > Freshwater > Lake | place: Democratic Republic of the Congo...
AATCATAGCCGAAACTGAATAGAGTAGGCAATAGGTTCACTGATAATTGGTTATGCATTGACGCTTTTCTGTCAGAGGAGCGACTTTTAACGGCGTTACTGCACCAAATCGCTCAACTTAGGTTGGAATAACAACAACTTATTGATATTATATTTTAATACAAACAGCATACACTACATAATATAGAGCATTATTTATGTATGGTGTTTTTCATTTGACCGGCAATCCGATCGGCCATAGAGACCGCATCGACCTCGCACCTTTTACTCTGCATTTATTGATCAATAATGCTGAAAAACGCTTTTTGACCGATCTGAAGCCTGTCTCTTCTATATCCGGCAGGGTAACCTCTTTTAAATAGCAGTACATGCACCACGTACATCACCATACACAAGCGCCACAATGGAACGAGAAGCATCTGGTGTTCCAGCGATCATCGCCCTGCTGAACGGCGATTGATCCGGTGTGCTTCTTCTGACAACCTTCTCGGGATCAGTCTGGTTGTTTGATTGCCTTATGATGGCTGAATATGAGTTTTTCACCTTGCAATTCCGTAGATCATTTCACACCAACCCAACAAGGAGAGTACCATGGCAGGCAAGAAAAAAGACAACGGCGGACGTGAGTGCGGCGAGTTCTGTCCGTCAGGCAAAATCCGCACGGCGATCATCGATGGCGTAAACTTCAAAAACAAATCAGTCCAGTACACCGAGGTCGATGGTATGGCCATGTTCGAAGGCGATATCATTCTTGGTACAGTAGCCGAGGTTGACAAAAAAACCGCCCAACGCCAGAAAGAGATGCAGAGCGGAACGGCGGATGAGGCTCAGGAGGAAATGAGAGCCAGGGGCCTGGTCATTACCGGAGCACAATACCGCTGGCCAAACTGCGTCATCCCCTATACCATCGATGCCGCATTGCCGAATCAGGCTCGCGTTACCGATGCGATCGCCCACTGGGAGACCAATACCCGTTTCCGTTTCGTGCTCAGAACCGCAGCCAATGCAGCGAGCTATCCTGATTATGTGAACTTCAGACCGAGTACGGGTTGCAGTTCCTACGTTGGAAGGCAGGGCGGCCAGCAGCCCATCAATCTCGCATCGGGGTGTACTACAGGAAACACCATTCACGAAATCGGCCATTCAATCGGACTCTGGCATGAGCATAGCCGTGAAGACCGTGATGCATTCGTCACGATCCACTGGGACAAGATACAGGCGGGAACCGAACACAATTTCTACCAGCATATAACCGACGGGGATGACATTGGAGCTTATGACTATGGCTCGATAATGCACTATCCTCGCACGGCCTTCTCAACTGATGGTTCGGACACGATCACTCCGACAAACCCGGCTGCCACGATCGGCCAGCGTGTGGCACTCAGCGCTGGCGATATCGCCGCGGCCAACAGTCTCTGCCCGATAACGATCGTTTGCCCGCCATCACCGCTCATCAAATGTCCGCCATCACCGATGCTCAAGTGTCCACCGGCACCTCTGGTCAAGTGTCCACCATCACCTCTGGTCAAGTGTCCACCGGCACCTCTGGTCAAGTGTCCACCGGCACCTCTGGTCAAGTGTCCACCGGCACCTCTGGTCAAGTGTCCGCCATCGCCTCTGATCAAATGCCCGCCGGCACCCAAGATTACAAGCTGCCCGCCAGCACCCAAGATTTCTTGTGCAGCTGGCCCGACGATCACACCTATGCCTGGTCCGCAGGAGATCATACACACACTCAGGGCTCCGTCTGCGGCAGATCAGCAGGGTGGCGTAGGCCTGCCTCCACAGGTGACCATCAATATCAATTTTTATGGTTACCAGCAACCGCCGGCTTCTTCTGATTACGTCGCGCCCGAAGACTGGGAAACAACAGAGTTCGAGGCTCCTGATGAAAATCCTGAAGAATCGATGAGCGAAGGAGATGAGACAGGGTTCAATCCCGAAGTCACTGAATAATACTCTCCTTCAATACAAATAACCATTGCAGCACCATGCTCCGGCAGGTGCTGCAATGATTTACTCTATCGCTTCATGCTTTATCCCTATTTCCCTTTTACCCTCAACAGAAAGGAGAACGGCAAGTTCTTCATTTCATCGACATACGGTATATCAGAAATCAATGGTGCTGGGGTCTCCATTCTCCGGTTATGCAATGGCAACCGCTCCATAGAAGCCATTGCGGGAACCCTGCTGAAGCATTATCCCCTGTCACCATCAGAAGTTCGATCCAGAACCGATGCATTCCTGGAGAGTCTCTCCGCAAATGGTATGGTATGGATCAGAAACAAGCCGATGCGCTGGTTCAATGCCCCTGCCCCACCATCGATATTCTGGGAAATAACATCCCGGTGCAATCTTTCTTGCCGCCATTGCGTCGTCGCATCCGGCGATATGGTTTCGTCCGCCGAACTTTCGACGACACGCGCCCTGGAACTGATCGATGAATGGGCTCTGGCCGGAGTGAGAGATATTACCTTCAGCGGCGGCGAACCGTTATTGAGAAAAGATTTTTTCGATCTCGCATCAGCCGCAAAACAACGAAACCTCGAACTCAGTCTTGCCACCAACGGGACTCTTATAACCCCGACCGTCGCCAGAAAGATCAGGGAGCTTGGCTTTGACGTTCAGATCAGCCTGGATGGTTCGACTCCCCAGGTATACAAACAAGTGCGCGGCAATGCCGAGCGATTTGACGATGTCATCACGGGCATCCGGAACCTCTTGTCCGAAAAGGTGAACCTCACCACAGGAACGGTATTGACTCGCAACAACGTTGATGATATACCAGATATACTTGCTCTTGTGGAACAACTGGGAGTTCCTGCATTTCGAATCATACCCTTCATCCCGTCAGGCAGAGGCCGTGAAAACCGGGAACTTGAACTCGATCCTTCTGAAATGAGGCAAGTCTATGCAAATCTCAGGGAAAAACGCGCTTCCGTTTCCTTGACAATATTGCCGCTTGAATTTGAGTGTACGTTCTCTCCGCCATCCACGGAACCGGTCGATTCCTCAAGGCCAGTTGAATGTGGAGGCGCTATCCATTATTGCACGGTCACCCCGACAGGAGAGGTATTGCCATGTCACTATTTCGAAGGGGTTGCGGCAGATTCGGTTCAAAACAGACCATTCATGGAGGTCTGGCAACAATCGAGGTTTCTAAACTATTTCCGGAGCATCGAGATTGGCGATATCGATGGATGCTGTCGTCAGTGCGGATGGCTTTCCGAATGCCGCAGCGGATGTCGGGCCACCAATTTCAGCAACCGCGATATGTTTGGCTCGAACCACCATTGCTGGATTGTGAAAGAAAACCAGATGAACGAAACACAACATCCGGAGTGATTACCGATGAAAATCGCTTTTGCAATACAATTGCCTTCTCCGATGCAACTTCCGGAGTCTGCGAAACTTCGCATCGAAATACGGGACACCTCCCTTGCAGATGCCAGATCGATCACCCTCGCTTCGAAAGAACTGGATGCGGCCGCAATGTCCGGGCAAAGCACTGTAGAAGGTGAAATCAAAACCGACAGCGGGATCCCTCATGGAAGGCATACAACGCTCTGGGCCCATCTCTCCATGAAAGGTGAAAGAAAAATCGAGCGGGAAGACTACATCGTCACGCAGGCATATCCGCTCAGCGACGGTATGAAAGTCTTCGTAAGACTGAACCGGGTCGCTCTCCGACAATAATCGGAAAAACGATAACACTCGAAACAAAAATAAAATAACGATCCGGCGCTTAAATCACGTTCACTTCTTCGCAGTGAGGTTGATGCGACGGAAAGTCTCGAAGCAGGTGTCATCGGGCTGGAGAGATCTCTCGATCATACGAGCGACGACATGATCGCGAAATGCCGCTCTCTTTTTTTCGGGCAAACGGGTAAGGAACGGCACGAGGCTGGGCTGGTCAATCCACCGGATCATGGCATCGGAATCCGGAAAATAGCGGTCGGCGTTACCGCCCCAGACCTTGATACTGCCGAGATCGCTCTCCTCGGCAAGCGTCGTATATGCCTGGACTGTTGGCATGTACCAGGGCCACTCGAAATCCACGAAATCCTCCGCAAAAGAGTCGAGCACCATCGCTTCCCTGACGACACTGAAAAAGTTGAGGCAATTGCCGTCGCCAGCAAAATCGAAACGCACCCGCCCTCCGGGTCGAAGCACCCGGCGGACATTCCGCAGAAGCTTTCGATGATCCCCGACCCAGTGCAGCGTCGCGTTCGAAAAGATGAGGTCGAACTCTTCGTTAAAATCGAGTTCATCGATGTCCATGAGCCTGAAGCTCAGATTGGCCGTCGTTTTCGGCAGGGCTGCGTCGATCATGCCTTCCGATGCGTCGATACCAAGCACCCGCCCGTCAGGAACTAATTCAGCTATCCTGAAGGTAAGGGCCCCGTCGCCACACCCGAGATCGAGCACGCACTCATCGCCCCTGAGATCGAGTTCCGCAATCAGTTTCGTACCCCACTCTTTCTGGTGAAACGAGGACTGTTCATATTTCTTTCCGTCAAATTCGTAGGCCATGGTGATTCAAGGCTGGAAAAGAGGCATTTCCGCTATCCATCAAAATAAAAAAATGATGCCAGGCAAATCTGATCATCTGCAAGTTCATTATGACCATCTCAAGCGTGAAAACCATCAATCGATAATCCCTGAAATATCGTTACCTGATCAGGTGCCGGTACACAAGCTCATGGCGTGTCAGGTACTACGGAAAACGGCAACAACAAGAACGTGCGTTCAATTACGAAATCTGCAATCAATGAAGATATTGAATCTGAGAGATAAATAACAAAGAGCCTTCACTCACCATCCAATGAAGGCTCTTTGTTTTGCCTGAAGATGAATGAATTACAACACTTCCGACTTAACAACACATGCTCCCGGCAAAGCTTGAGATGTTAAAAACCTACCTGCGTAAACAACTGTACTGAAGATGGCGCAGAATAGTTGGAGGTGCCTTTTTCATGCTCAACCTTTACATATTCAAGACCTATCTTGGCATTGGGCCTCAACATCACCGCTACGGCAGGAATGAACTTTTCAATTTTGCCATTGTAATCATCTTTCAGGTATTCATAACGAAGAACACCGACCAGCCAGGGATAGAACCAGTAGTCGCCCTCGATCGAGTAAGCGTTTCTCTTTCCATGATTGATCGAGTAGTCGCGCACCCATTCGTCATCAGCATTCATGATTTCGTTAAACACCTCGTTAAAGTGTGCATACTGGGCAAGAAAACGGAATGGGCCATACGTGGCCTCAATATCGCCCGAGATGGCGGTTTTGGAAAAGCCCTGGAGATCTTCCTGTGTGGCAGGTTTGCCACCTTTGCCTGAAATATAGTAATTGATCCCGAATGTGACAGCATTGTCCAAACCGATATGTTCAACGCCATGCTTTCCCCCTACACCGCTGAGCAATCCGTGACCACCGATCTTCCAGGTAGCCCTGATAAATTTCGAATCGGTGAAGTTACCGGCCGCTTCCGGATCCTCGGTTCCATTTTTACCGATACCGGCTGTAATGGAATAGCCTCCCGTTTCTCCGATGTCACCAGCCAACCTGATCTCGACACCACGGCTCAGGGCAGGCATGGTGGTCGCATAACCATCTCGCTTCCAGCCGGGCCTGGCCGAAACAAGCACCATTCTTTCCGTGATGCCCACCTCACCGAGAACCAGGTTCAGACCGGGCCTGAAAGTCCACATCAGATTCAGCTTTCCCCACTCAAGTCCACCTTCGTTGATAGCAAAATCACCGAAATAGGTGATCTGGTCGGTAACCGTTCCTGCGAAGAACGTTTCCAGATCCTCTACAATTTTTGTCTCATGGAATGATCCGGAATCTTCATCTTTTGGTGTATAGGCCCTGACCTTGCCCAGGAAACCGAGTGAAGGCATGTTAGGAATATCAGAAGGCCAGATCGCATCCGGAAATACCTTTTTATAGGACTCCTGTCCCAACTTGATCGGTTCCTCTTTCACCATTTCTTCATCCTGACCACCCGGGAATCGATAACCATTGTTCCTGAATGCCTCACCGAAGCCATTTCTGATTGGAAAAGCGCTGTGACAGGTTGAACATGCCGTATGATACTTCCGGGCGAAAACCGGTAATGCCGAACCATCCTGGCTCCACAAAAGTATCGGCATCATACAGAGTACCGAAATCCATAAAAATCTGGTTTGTTTCATATAACCCTCCTTTTTCAGTTATGAAAGATGTTGCATGGTAAAAAAGAATAAACGGATATCTGCACTGAATCATCAGGATCAGCAGAACGGAAAAAACAACATAACCAATTGCCAGAAAATGAAATAACAGTTATCAACAACCAATCTGACAACACATTCTCTGCCTATCGGCATATAATGCCCTGTAGATCGCTGTCTGGCGAAAAAAGAACTCCAATCCATCCAATGGAAGGAGCACAGATAGCCATGTCCTGAAATTCAGGATATTGATTTCGATTACGGATATGTAAGTGAAAAACGCAGGCGGCTCGCTTCAGCGCATATATACAAAGCCAACCGACATCACAATTCAGATCCTGGCTATTTCAAATCAAAAAAATCGCCAGATCAGAATTTGGCCTCAATAACAAAACAAATCTCTTTAACCATAAGACTTTAAGAGGAATTTAAGAAATAATCGCTTACCAGCAAATATTTTTTTAACAATTGTTACCACAAAATTCTTCACTGATCCGAAAGGACTAAATCCACAATTATCGCAAATAGTATTTATTACTGTTCGCGATAATACTGCACAAATAACAAGGAATCCACACAAACGAGATCCAGACCGACGATGAAAAAATGAACTGTCGCCTCTGACAGTAAAGCATCATAATACCGTTGCGAGCCTCCTGCATCCGGCCCGCTACCGCACATGAACCATGAACAAGACACTCAATGGAGATGGTTCGCCACGTCCAGACAGGTCAGGACTCGAGATGACGGTACCCGGATTCGTGGCAGAAAGAACAGGAAAATCTCGATTTCGGCAATGCAGAATACCAGATGAATGCTGCATGCTCATGGAAAGCCTGACGGCTACGCATCCATATCATCAATGTCGAGTGTGCCCTGGGCTGCTATGGTGCCGGCCGTGGTTGGAGGCCCTTTTAGAATCCATTCAAATAAAACCCCGATAAGAGCGCCAGCAAGAGGGCCCGCAACATAGACCCAGACCAGAGTGGAATCGCTGCAAACCAGGGCCGGTGCAAGGGAACGCACCGGATTCATCGAAACACCGCTCACCGGTGAAGCCCACATGCCCGACATGGCGATATAGCCACCGACCGCAATGGCGCCGTTTGACCCGATGTTCCTCGCACCGGAAGCTGTGCCAAGTATGGTGTTGACCAGACCCGCCGTAAGAACAATCTCCATGATCATGGCTTTAATGGGGGTAACCGAATGTCCGGGCAGGGTCATACCGGCAGATACCGCTCCTTTACCGAACATAAAGCTGAGAAAAAGGGCGGCAAACACTCCTCCTGCGACCTGGGCGATGATATAGCCCGGAACACGAATCCAGGGAAAGTTCCTGCGGATTGCGAAAGCGATCGTTACGGCGGGGTTCAGATGGGCACCGCTTACCGTACCCATGAAATAGATGACAGCCATCACCATGATGCCGGGAGCTATGGGCAACAGAACATCAACAGCATGATTTCCTGAACTTGCTGCAACAGCGGGACCACCTGCAGCCACGAAAACGAGCAGAAAGGTGCCCCAAAGTTCGGCAAAAACCCGTTTCCATTCATGTTTCGGATCAAGAAAATTGGGCGCGAGCTGCGCTAAAAGCATCCGCGCACGCTCAGCCTTATGCCGATTGCCACTGTCATTCATCACAGCCATATAACCTCACAGTCCATGATTGTCGGGTGACTGCCCCAATATTTCAAATAAAGATAAAAAGCTTTAGAAGTTAAAGCATCCCTCGCTGCCGATTTGTACAATCGACGACAACAATTGCCGGATCGAAGAGATAGCGAAATGATGCCGTTGCCCGCTCACACCATGCAGCATCATCTTTCAAAGGACATAGCCATTGCAACGGTTGCTGAATAATGACTATCTTTTGCGTCAGCGATCATTCACCAATTCCCTTTCAAGGAGCATACGTCCATGACCGAACACGAAGCCATCGTCAAACACCTTCAGGCAGTACAGAACGCCAGCCGCAAGATCGTGACTCTCGACGAAGAGACTATCAACGGCCTTCTCGTCGAGCTTGCCGATCGTATCCCGGACGCCGCCGATGCGATTCTCGAAGCCAACCGAAAGGATCTCGAACGCATGGACCCCGCCGATCCGCGCTACGACCGTCTGCTCCTGAATGATTCACGGCTGAAATCGATCGCCACGGACATCAGGAACGTAGCCGTTCTGCCCTCTCCTCTCAACCGGATGCTCGAAGAGCGCACCCTGCCTAACGGGCTTGAGCTGAAAAAGGTTTCGGTACCACTCGGGGTAATCGGCATCATCTATGAATCCAGGCCGAACGTCACCTTTGATGTTTTCGCACTCTGCCTGAAATCGGGCAATGCAACCGTGCTGAAGGGTGGCAGCGACGCAGCTTTCTCAAACATTGCCATCGTCGAGCTGATCCAGAAGGTGATCAGTGATCGCGGCCTCGAACCTGAGATGATCTACCTCCTGCCTGCAGAACGTGAAGCGGCCCACATCATGCTCAACGCCGTCGGTTATATCGATGTGATCATCCCGAGAGGCAGCCAGCAACTGATCGATTTCGCCCGCAAACACTCGACAGTGCCAGTCATCGAAACCGGAGCCGGCATCGTGCACACCTACTTCGATGAAAGCGGAGACCTGAACATGGGCCGTGATATCGTCTTCAACGCCAAAACCCGGCGCCCGAGCGTCTGCAACGCCCTCGACACGCTCATCGTGCACGAGAGCCGCATCGACGACCTGCCGGTGCTCGTCGAACAGCTCGAAGAGAAGATGGTACAGATTTTCGCCGACGAAGCGGCCTATTACAAACTGCTTGGACGCTATCCCGACGAGCTGCTCCAGATGGCCAGTCCCGAGCATTTCGGTACGGAGTTCCTGTCGCTGAAAATGTCGGTCAAGACCGTTGCCAGCCTCGAAGAAGCGCTCGACCACATCGCTCACCACAGTTCGAAGCACAGCGAGGCTATCATCGCCTCCGACCAGTCAGTCATCGAAACTTTCATGAAAAGGGTCGATGCCGCCGCGGTCTATGCCAACACCTCGACCGCCTTCACCGACGGAGCACAGTTCGGACTCGGCGCGGAGATCGGCATCAGCACGCAGAAGCTTCACGCGCGCGGCCCGATGGCGCTCAGGGAGCTGTGCAGCTACAAGTGGCTCATCACCGGCCAGGGACAGGTGAGGCCGGCCTGATATGCTCGAAGCTCGCAAGCTCGTCAAATCGTACGCCCTGCCGGGCCAGCCGCCGTTGCGGATTCTCGACGGCATCGACCTCTCGGTAAGGGCTGGGGAGATGATCACCATCATCGGTGCATCGGGCAGCGGCAAAACCACCCTGCTCAACCTGCTCGGGACGCTCGACACGCCAGACGAGGGTGACTTGCTCTTTGACGGCTCGCCGATTTTCCAGGGGAGCCGCTGTATGCTGTCGAAAAAGGAGCTGGCTGCCTTCCGCAACCGCAAGATCGGCTTTGTCTTCCAGTTCCACCACCTGCTTTCGGACTTCACGGCGCTCGAAAACGTCGCAATGGCCGAGTTCATCGGCACCGGCAAGCTGAAGCCTGCAAAACAGCGTGCCGCAGTGCTGCTCGAAAAGCTCGGTCTCGGCGCGCGGCTCGACCATCTCCCCTCGGAGTTGTCGGGTGGCGAGCAGCAGCGCGTCGCCATCGCACGGGCGCTGATGAACAACCCGAAGCTGGTGCTCGCCGACGAACCGAGCGGCAACCTCGACAGCCGCAACAGCCGGATGCTCTACGAACTGATGGCCACGCTCAGCAAGGAGCGCCAGACCTCGTTCGTCATCGTCACACACAATGAAGAGTTCGCAGCAACCGCCGACCGCTGCCTCCACATGCAGGACGGCAAGTTGCAGACATGCGGTGAAACTGAAAAGTAAAACGATGCAAGTCAGCCTCAGAAAAAGAAATCAGCTCACCATTCCGGCAGCGATAGTCAAATCGACCAATATCTATACCAACGATATTCTTGAAATTGATTACAAGAATGGGATAATCACTCTGAAACCGAAACCCGGAAATAAGAGAATGGAATCCTCTTTCATGACTTATGCCGGGATAGATCGGGGAGTATGGGGCATAACGACTGACGAGATTGAGCAAAAAATCGCAAACCGTTTTGACTGAACAATTCTGACTGCAATAATTCTCACCGATAAAATCCCGATGCCCGACATTTCCTCTCCAGCAAAATTAGGCCCCATCGAACTGGCAGCCTCCGTCATGCCCCGCCATGCATGGACGTTCCTGTTCGCGTCGTTCTTTTCGATCGGCATGGTCACCTTCGTTTCGATTGGCCAGGCCTATATCATGAACGAGCATCTGCACATTCCCGTCTCCGAGCAGGGCACCATCAGCGGCGATCTGGTCTTCTGGACCGAGATCGTCACGCTTCTGCTCTTCGGCCCGACCGGGGCGATTATGGACCGCATCGGCAGGCGACCGGTCTATGCTTCAGGCTTCATCATCCTGGCGATTGCCTACCTCTACTACCCGCTTGCCACAGACGTGTTCCAGCTCACCATCGCCCGCATGATCTACGCGGTCGGCGTGGTGGCCGTCACCAGTGGACTGGCCACTGTGCTGGTAGATTACCCGAGGGAACGGTCGAGGGGCAAGCTCATCGCGATTATCGGATTCCTGAACGGACTCGGTATCGTTATACTGAACCAGTTCTTCGGCGGCCTGCCGAAAACGCTTGTGGCTGACGGCATGAGTGGCACTGAAGCCGGATTCTGGGCGCACGCGGCCATCGCGGGCACTGCAGCCCTGACAT
>Ga0172369_10009195_pt1 | contig 11010 bp, 10 predicted proteins | sample LakKiv25m_FD_114539 | JGI IMG/M metagenome (GOLD analysis project Ga0172369, IMG submission 114539) | Freshwater microbial communities from Kabuno Bay, South-Kivu, Congo - kab_022012_11.25m | ecosystem: Environmental > Aquatic > Freshwater > Lake | place: Democratic Republic of the Congo...
AACGCTCGGTTCTCGCAGTCTAGATCGGTACATTAAAAACTGACTTTATTGATTTTACCTACAAGAAGATTAACTTGTAGAGCCAACAATCAATATTTCAATGAACATCTAGTTAAACTTTATATATTAAATTAAAAATGTCACCCGCATCAACAAACACGACCCGGAAGATCTGGTTTTTTATTTAGATTAAAAATTTAATCACATTTTTGCCAATTACAATCCAAACAAGAAACACAATTTTCTTTGAATATTAAATTACTAGAACCACAAGATTCACAAATTTGACCGTTTCCTTTATCTTCTTTGATATATTTTTTCAACATTCTTGTCATACCTTTTTTCCATGTTCCCATAGTATCACCATCTAGGTTAAGAGACTCAACTATCTTGACAACAGATGGAAGATGTATTTTATGTCTTAATAAAGCACTTGTCATTTTGCCAATATTCCAATATTCACGAGCGAACGATCTATTTAATCCTGTCATTATGACCTCATATCCTTCTTTATCAAAATAAATAAAGTCATATCTTGATACCAAATTACCCTCTTTATTCTTAATTTTTTCTTTTCTAATAAGGCCTTTTTCAACCCAAGTTGGAATAACAAATGATTCGGCCGAACCAGTAAAAATTTCATACGGTTTGTTATCTTTTAACCCTATAAAACCGATCCATCTTTCTCCTTTATTTGTAAATTTCACTACATCACAATCAAGAACTTTTGGTCTTTTTGGAACATTATTTTCGTCTAAAGGCTCTTCATCATCTTCTTTTTTCTTTATAACAGTAGCCATTGTACCAGTTCTATATGTAGTTCCACCTTTAATAGTTCCACTTTCATAAAGATCAACGTAAACATGTTTAAAATCTTCAAACTTGTATTCATTTGGTAAATTAATTGTTTTACTCATTGAGCTATCTATGTATTTGGATATCACCTTCATAGTATTTATGTGCTCGTCTATTTTCAAATTATTAATATTAGCTGCCCATAGAGCATTCGGGTTCCATTCACCTAAATCTTCTAGATATTTAACACCATAATCTTTAACAACAGATTCTTTAGTTAAACCTCTACCTCTATCAATCTTATAAACATTTCCATTAAATTCTGTTTTTAACATATTATCATCACCCTCTTTTACCCAATTCCATTCTGTTATAGATTTACATGTGAATGTTTTATCATCCCATCCAACATTTTGCGGTAAATCTAAACCATCTGGTGGGTATGGTTGAATAACAGTTCTGATATATTCAAATAAAAAAACTGGTTCTAATCCACCACTAGCAACATTGGCTAAAATGCTCGAATTATGAGATATTATACCGTTTTTTAATATATAATGATGATCTTTTTCTACTTCTATATCTACCGTGTAATCATTTATTAAATTTATGGAAGATATTATTTCTTCTTCTAAATCTAAATTTTCTATATTAATTAATTCTTCTTTCATGTTTTTTATATTTATTTTTAATGGCATCTAAACATACATTTTTAATAACATTCTTATCTTTCTTATAATCATTTTCCCATATTTCTATAATTTGATAACCGTTATTTTCAGCTAATTTATTTTTATATTGTTGAGCAATCCATATATCGCTTGCTGACATTTTTCTTATTGTATAATAAAAATCAGCAGCGTAAATCTTAGGATTCGCATGCCAGTAATCACCATTAAATTCAATTATTAATTTTATATCATTCATCACAAAATCATAATAAAATATTTTTTTACTATCCTTATCGTATATAAAATATTCTTTATTTAAAGAACCATAATAGATATTATTTCTCATGTTATCATCTAAATATTTATATATTTCATCGAATAATATTTGTGAAGATATTGAATAAGCTGGATCAATTTTAATAATTTTATAAATATGTTCTTTCCATTTCTGTTTCCCCTCATCATCTCCATATTTTAATATAAAATCATTATAAATAGTTCTAAAATTTCTCCTATTTTTTAAATGTTCTTCCCATTTTTTATTTCCAGCATCTTCACCATATTTAATAATAAAATTATTTCTTGATAATATATGTTTGTCTCTATTATCTTTATCTAACATTAACTTAGATATCTTATTACTTTGGTCGGATTTTCTATTATCCCATTTCTGTTTTTCTTCTTCCTCTCCATATAAATTTACATAAAAATCTTCACCCCTAGATTGATAAGATTTTAGATTTTTAAGAGCTAAATCATAATCTCCGTCAAAAACGTTTAACCAATAATCTATTGATCTTTTTGATGTTAATTTCTTTTTATTTACATAATTTTCCCATTTATTTTTTCCTAAATCTTCTCCAAAATCTTTTATATATTTTTCTTTCGTGTGTTTAGATCTATCTATAAACTCTTCATATTTTATTTTACCGTCTATTTCTCCATATCTTTTAATAAATCCATCTAAAGTGTTTTTTCCCAATGAAGATTTACCAATATTTTTATTTTTATCATCATATTTTTTTCTACCATCTTCTTCGCCAAACTTGTTAATATACCACCGAAGAAAACGGCCGAAAAATCTAACAACCCTTCTACATACGCATCAATATTTTCTTTTTTAATATTTTATCACCAACTTTTAAATCCCCCAAATTTTTCCAAATAGCTTCTTTATCATTTATTTTAACTAGAACCTTATGTTCATTAGTTCCTTCAATTAAATTATTATTATTTGTTCTTATGGATAAAATATTTTTCTTATTATTAATATATAATCCAGTTATTCTATTATAACCATTAATAGTTTCTACGTTAATATTACGAATTGGAATATACCATTTGTTTTTATCAGATTTATTTATATTTATTTTATTAGATTTAAATATTTCATTCATAGTCATATTACCGTTTTCTGTTTTTATAATAGTATTTTTTCTTACACAATTTCCAGTTGGTTGAATTGACATTAAATGGGAGTTTCTAATACCATATTTTCTGATCATATTCTTTGTTTCATCTGATAGAACTTTCAAAAAGTTACTTTCAAGATATTTATCAGCATCAAATAGTAAAAATGATCCTTTTTCTTTTGCTAATAAAGATGATGATTGGTACGCTTTATTGGCTATAAAATTCATTAATTCTTCAGTTAACCTTAAAGCTTCACTACTACCATATCTTTTTTTCATTATTAAAAGTGAACTACCATAACCCAAAATACCTAATCCTATTCTTCTTTTGTTAACTAAGTTTTCTTTTTGCTCAGGAAGTGGAACATATGTTAGATCATTAACATTATCCATAAACCTAACGGCTATCGGGATAATTTCCGCTAATTTATCATAATCCCAATTGTCTCTACTATCATTAATAAATTGCGTCAAATTTAAATTACCTAATAAACAAACCCCACCTGTTGGAAGAAGTTGTTCGCCACAATTTTTAACACAAATTCCACCAGATGTAATATATCTATCATCATCGAAAGAATTGATAATGTTGTAATTATGATTATCATCGACAGTTATGTTATAAACATCCTCATAACCATAAAATTCGACCCTAACCATTTGTCTATATCTTTTATTAGAGACAAAAGAATAAAAAGATGATATAGAATCACCTTCCTGTAAATCTTTCAGTTCTTTATATGTATTGTCGATAAGATATATTCCATGATCTGGTGTTGCTATAAATGTTGATCCATCATCCAGTGTGAGCTTCCATACTTCTTTCTTTTTTCCAGTTAGTCTAGGGTTTCTTCCCCATTTAATTTCTACCTTTCCTTCTTCATTTGTTGAATACACAGGAACATCTTTTCCCTCGATAGCTAATTGTTTTATACTAACAGCATTTCTACCGTCCGCTGTCGCTATTAAAGTGTCTCCAACTACACAAGGATTGCTTGAACTAATATATTCTAAATAATATAAATTATTTAACCTATTAACAGTATCGATAAAAAGAACACCAGGTTCGTTTCTATTATAAGTGGATCTCATTATTATATCCCATAATTCATTAGCGTTTTTATATGTTTTCCAAGTTTTTACTGGATATCCATTACTAATCCATTTCTTTATATTACCATCCCACTCTTTATCGTATGTTTCTTTTATTGCGTTAAAATCAGGATATATTAATTTCCATTCAAGGTTATTCTTTACGGCATTCATAAAATCATCTGTAATTAAAACGCTCATATTGAACTTGTCCAGCCTACCAGGTGTCTGTTTAGCTGTTATAAATTCTTCAATAGAAGGGTTCCAGCAACTCATCGTAACCATTTGAGCCCCTTTCCTTATCTTCTGTTTAACCTCTTTCTTGGCTGATTTTTTACCACTTCCAGCTGTTATTACATCACTCTGTGTGTTCCACATGTCTAACATTCTGACTGAACCAGGTGACTCATTGGCTATACCACTAATAAATCCACCTCTTGGTCTCATAACATCAGCGCAAAAACCATAACCTCCCTCCGACTTTAATATCATGGCTTGACGTTTCAACTCGGACATAATGCCTTCCATAGAGTCTTGATTCTCACCTTGGAACCCGGAAACAAAACAATTATGAACCACTACATTATTTACAATATAACTTTCATCTTCTTCCACAGAAATATTATAAACTAACCCAGAAAAATCATCATCATTCTTCTCAAATTTATTTACAACAAATATTCTATCATCAAAATCGTTAATCTCTTCTTTAATAGAATATTGAAATTGTCCTTTACTCGCATCTGATATATTTTTAGTTAAAAAATCTACAATTCTATCATCATCATATTTTTTACTCATTTTTTTAACAAAATCTTTAGAATATAAAGTTGTCAATGTTAATTGATAATAAATTTTATTCGGATAATCTTTTACATATACTTTATTTTTTGTTGATGGAATTCCTAATTCTAATAATAAAGCTTGAACATTTGAAATCAATTCTTCATTATTTAAAGTTATTTTAACGCTACTATCAGTTATCATACCATCAGCGTCAAATAATCCGAGTAAAAAAGACATTTTTATTTTTTCATCAGATATCCAAATATAATCTGGTATTTTTTTGGTATCAGAATATTTACCACAAGTTTTCATTAAAAAATAAGAAAACAATGGTGTGTTTTTTCTTAAATAAAAACCGTTGAAATTAGTTTCATTGACGTTCATTTCTATACCAATTTTACGATGTAGAATATTTTTTATTTTTTCGGACGAATCAATCTCTTTATTATTGAAAACAACGTTAAATCCGTCCACTTCATAAGAACCGTTAACACTGAATGTTGAACCATCACCAACATATCTTCCGATAAAATAAGCAAAATCTTCATCTATTATGATTTTTCTCTTAATTGGTTCACCCATTTTATTCACCTTACTACCATTTCCACCAATAGAAGATATTACTGTATAAATTTTATCACTTTCTTTCACAATAGAATTAATAGACTTTCCATCTCTTTTTATATCTTTAACATAATCATATAAATCTATTACATCTTTGTTTTGTCTGGCTATAAATTTCCAATCTTTTTTATGATTAAAAATAACTAACTTGTTATTTTGTTCAGAATTAATCCACTCGTTATTTCCTTGATAAAATGGGTGTTCTAATGTCACTTTTATATTAGAAGTTAAGTTTGACGATGAGTAAATATTTATTTTTCCATCGTATTGTCTTTCCATTGTGTTAACAACTTTTCTATATCTGCCCATATGGGTCAATACCTCATCACCTATTTCAATATCTGATATTTTTTTATAACCTATACGAGTCAAAACATTCGTATCAGCAGTAAAACAGTTAATATACGTAGTTCCTTTTATTTTGGTTCCAGCGTTTGATATTATTCTGCCACCAGGAACAAATTTAAAATCTTGTAAAATTGAGAAAAATTCATTTGACCATTTTTCTTTATCAACCTCAATTGATGCGATATCATCTGCTATTCTTTTTTGAGTCTTTTCTAGTGTTTCATCTCCATACTTATAAGTTTGCTCATATATTTCCTGACTAAGCTCATTTGTAAATTGTTTTCTCATTGTTCGCTTTAATTATTTTCTTATTTAAAATTTATAAAATCTAAATTATTTAAATGCCCTTTCTCTTTCAATTCCCATATTATATTTGTAGCATATTTTTTATCTAAAAGTTTAAACATATTAAATATGTTATCAGTGAAGTAATATGCTAATTCGACAAATATTTCAGATTTGGAATATTTTTTATCCATGTTTATTAATAACATTCTATAATAGTTATTAAATACAATTTTATTTGGTTTTCTACGATTAGCCCCAAAATCCAATTCTGTGTTTTCTCTCAATAAATTATAAACATCCTCAGCTAATCTTCTTTTGTTTAATAGTTCTTCGCCCTTTCTGCTTTCCTCCTCGAACATACTTCCCTTCTCAAGTAGAACATCTCCTATTTCATAATATTCCATTTGATTTATTCCTAGGGTTAAATATAGATCATTTTTTTCTGTAGATTCGTTTGGTTTACCATTAAGAATGGTATCTCTTTTTAAGCTGTGTTTACCATCTAATTTATGATTATTTGTGTTGTACTTAAAATAAACATCTAAATCGCTTTCAGATTCATCATAATTTATGGTATTATCAATATAGTTATCATCGTCGTCTTCATCATCATCTTCTTTTTCACTAACATCATCGTTAGAATCTTCTTCGTCTTCGTCAATGATGATATCTTCATCATCTATTATATCTTCGTCTATTATATCTTTTTCTAATTCATCGTCTTTTGGATCGTTTAACATAAATTAATAAAATTCTTTTTTGATGAGCATATCTCAACCCCAACGGTTTTTATATCACCATCATATAATGTTGTTTAATATTTTTTATTTACTCGGAATATTTTTGTAAAATTTTCGGTCATTAGTTTTTTTATATATAAATAGAAATTATTCGAAATTATAATATCGAATGTAAAACCATAAAAAAATTTTTGTTATGCCTCCAAAAAAAGCTCCTGAATCTACTATATTAACAACAAAAAAAGTAGAAGAAATTCAAGAAAAAGAAAACTTGGGATTGCCTTTAAAATTGTCCGAGAGATTGTGGTTAGGTAAAACTAATGTTGGTATTAGAAAAAAAGGTATAAAATTTGCTGCCACTCCAGATGAAATAGAAGAGTATATTAAATGTAAATTATCAGTATATTATTTTGCGGAAAATTATTGTAAAATTAAATTGGAAGATGGATCTATAGGAAAGATGCATCTTAGAGAATATCAAAAAGATATTATTAAATTATATACTGAAAATAGATATAGTATATTAATGGCTAGCAGACAGATAGGTAAGTGCTTGACTTTCAATACTTTAATAACATTAAAAGACGAAAACAATAATATTTTTAAAGTAAATATAGGAAAATTATACTATATAACACTTAGAAAATATAGAAAATTAACAATTTTAGAAAATATAAAATTACTTTTATATAAAATTTTAGAAAAAATAGAATGATTTTCTTTCTTTTTTGTCTTTTAGCCGTAATATGTGGCAAACAATCAACTAGAATCTACGGAGCTCATCTTAAATATCATGGATTAACTTCAAAAGAATACCTAGAAAAATTTCCAGGATCGCCTCTTTATACAGAATCGGACAATAAGAACACTACGAAAAATTCAGGAAAACATATGAAACAGGATAAATATAAAAAAATGTTTTCTGAGATGTTTAGTGGTGATAATAACCCGAACAGTAAAACTAAAACAACAGAAGAACAAAGGAAACAACGCAGTCCTTTCTCTAAACATTTTATTGAATATGAAGATGAAAACGAAGCTATTAAATTTCAACAGAAAATTAGTAAAAGCGTAGGACCAGAAAAAAGGCCGACTAGAGTAGAATATTGGATAAAAAGAGGACACACAGAAGGTGAAGCTAAAAACATAATAAGTGAAAATCAAAGAACTTTTTCATTAGACATCTGTATAGAAAAATACGGTAAAATTAAAGGAAAAAAAATTTTTGATGATAGGCAAAATAAATGGCAAAAATCCTTATTAGAAAATGGTAATTTAAAATGTGGATATTCAGAAATATCTCAAGAATTATTCTATGATATTTTAGATAAATATGATTTTGAAAATAGAAAAAATATATATTTTGCCACAAAAAATCAAGAGTATTTCATATCTGAAAAATCTAATAATTCTAGAAAAAAGAAATTTTATCAGTATGATTTTGTAGATAAAAAGAAAATGAGAATTATTGAATATAATAGTGATATTTTTCATGCTAACCCGAAAATATATAAAAGTCAAGATAATCCACACCCATTTAGAAAGTGGTTGAAATCTGAGGATATATGGAAATATGATAGACAAAAAATCATCGCCGCTAATAATAACGGTTTTGATGTTCTTACTATTTGGGATTCTGAATATAGATCAAATCCAGAAAAAACCCTTCAAGAATGCCTTAATTTTTTAAATTTATAATTCTATATATATGTTTATGATTAAAAATTATATATCATATATAAAAGAGTCTTTTTAATATCAGATTACCTGAAGGTTTCAATTATCCCCTCAAAATAAACCGTTTCTTTCAGATATGAAAAAGTACGTGGATGAAATAAATAAAAAACGCGAAGAATTAAAATTAAAAACAATGGACATAGATCCGTATGGTGAAGAGAATTGGACATAAAAAAACCACTCAAATGAGTGGTTTTTTTATTGATTAAGAAATCTTATAGATCTAAATCATCATCAAAATCCAAGAAATCATCTATTGATTCATCCTCTAATGTATCAGAAGACGGTACTCTGCTTATTGAATCACTTATTGATGTTTCTGCCGATGAGTATTCACCTCCAGTTACGATTTTAATAATCTTATCAACATTTGATCTCTTAACATCATCCCAACCATCTTTTGATGGAGCATGATCATCTAGATTAACAATGTCAGGACGGTCTATTAAAACCTCTTTGATTTTTGATTGCCATTTTGGATCTACGATAGCTAGTCTTCCGTTATATTCTACTGTTGGAGGAGTAACAAATTTTTGTGTTTTTTCGCTCCAAATTTTCATTGGAGAACTTGCTAAAAATTGACTAGTGTCATAATTTGGCATTTCGACTGTACCTCTACCATCTGCCCTAGGTGTTTTGACCAATTTAATAATCAACCTAAAATCTTTTCCAGTAACTAAGTCAAAAACATTACATTTTTCACCCACGTCACCGTTAAGTTCTGCGTTAATTTTTCCTTTGATCTTTTCACCATAAGAGTAAACCAAAATTTTACCAACCAATTCTGGATGTTGTTCATCTTCTATGATCATCACATAAGAATAATACTTAGTGGTACGTTTGATCAATTTAGAATTCTCAACATCAGCTTGATTGTTTGATTTATAAAGCTTCCAAAAAGTTTGACATAGAGGGCATTGTTTTTGTGGAGTTATATTCTTCTCACAATCATAATATCCCGCTAAATCTGGATAATCTTTCATATCAGCATAATGAACATATTTTCTAATAGCAGCAGGACCTGTGCCACTACCATCTTTTAATACGTTTCTAATAAATCTGATTGTTGCTTTGTAACCAACACCTTTTGGGTCGGCTGCGTCCTCTAATCTTGGTCGATAGATTCCGTCTTGATTTCTTGTTTCTTTGTTAAGAAAGTCTAATTCCTCATTTTGAGTTTCTGGATTGAAACCAAATAAGAAATCTTCATCATTTTCATTGTATTTTGTCATAAAGCCTACGATTTTTTTTTGAATGAATTTTACTTCATTTAATGCCTAAAAAGCCTAAAATATACTAGTATATATGCGGATTTTTATTAAAGTTTTAAAAATCCACATTCGTATATATTAATTTTTCAATATCCTTTTATTTCTTTTTTAATTAAATTTAAAGATTCTTCGTCTCCCTCTAATTCATCTTCGACCAATATAATAATAGAATCTTGAATTCTTTGAACATATTCTGATTTTGGGTAATAGTCCAAAATCCTCATCTATACCATCTATATTATTTAATATTTTAATATGAACTATTACGACACTGAAGATGTCGTAGTTTCCAGAACTTAAACAAGTTCCTTCTCTTTCAACGCTTCATTGCTCTTATGCCATCAGATGGTCTTATTTTGGCTCTGCGTTTGTAATCGGATGTTCCACCCGATATATTCTTTCTACATCCTTCATTGAGGATATTGATTGCTGCATTTACATCTCTATCAAGAACTTTACCACAATCAGGGCAATTCCATTCTCTATCATTTAATTTTAATGACTGATTGATATGTCCGCATTTATGGCAAGTTTTACTTGAAGGAAAAAATCTATCTATATGTATGATTTCTTTATCATTCCATTCTGCTTTATATGTTAAAACATCAATGAATTTACCCCACGACACATCACCAATGGCTTTTGCTAATATATGGTTTTTCATCATTCCTTTTACATTCAAATCTTCAAGATAGATTTTATCAAAATCATTAATCAAAGATGAAGTAGTTTTATGAATTAAATCCATTCTTGAATTGGTTATTTTTTCGTGGATTTTTGATACTTTTAATCTTTGCTTTTCATAACGATTTGACTTGGAAGTTTTTCTTGATAGATGTTTTTGATTTTTGGTTAAAAGTCGTTCATAGTGTTTAAGAAATCTATGGTTCTTGATTTTCGTTCCATTAGATAACACTAAGAAATCTTTTAATCCTAAATCTATTCCTACTGATTGGTTTGTTTTAACTGAAGGTGTATATTCTTTTTCAGTTAAAATTGACACAAAGTATTTTCCAGTAGGGGGTTTTACCTTTTATAAAATCCGTCAAAGAAAACTACGACATCTTTAGTGTCGTAGATGAATTTGACAAAAATTGACTTAAATTATTTAATATATACAATCAATTAGAATTAGTTTTTAAGTTCTTTGAAATATTGGTTCAATTGGTTCTACGATGAAGTCTTGAATAGTAGGTAAAATCAATAAAGCGTTTTCGTCATTTTGCTGTACTAATCCAGATTTGAT
>Ga0172369_10009198_pt1 | contig 11008 bp, 7 predicted proteins | sample LakKiv25m_FD_114539 | JGI IMG/M metagenome (GOLD analysis project Ga0172369, IMG submission 114539) | Freshwater microbial communities from Kabuno Bay, South-Kivu, Congo - kab_022012_11.25m | ecosystem: Environmental > Aquatic > Freshwater > Lake | place: Democratic Republic of the Congo...
AAAAGTAAGCTAAAGTATCTAACTCTCAAGACCCTCAAAGGAAACGCTCTGGTCAAAGCCTATGGGGATGCTCCGCCTGAGAATGGAGGGTGGGGAGCAACCATTGTGATATTGAATTAACCATCTTGCATTCATTGGTTAGCCAAAGGGCAGCTCTTAGTAAAAGCTGCCCTTTTTCATTTGTACCCGGACAAGACCAAGTAGAACGATCAGAGATTCCAGAAAAGCCTTGCTTTTATAGCCAGAAATAATTATCATTTCCGGTGCAAACAGTCATTTCTCTCTGTGTGGCTATCTCATTGCCACGCTTGTCATATTTCTCTTATTCATGTCTCAGACAACGAAAGCAGTAAGGGTTGGAAACGTGACCATTGGCGGCGGGGCACCGGTTTCGATCCAATCCATGACCAATACCAAGACGACGGATATTCCCGCTACCATAGCACAAATCTACAGACTTCAAGAAGCCGGATGTCATATCGTTCGTCTGGCGGTGCCAAACACTGCGGCGGTACAAGCATTTGCGGAGATTAAAAAGCAGGCTTCCGTTCCCTTAGTGGCAGATATTCACTTTGATTATCGCTTAGCCTTGAGTTCCATGGATGCCGGAGCCGACAAGATTCGCATCAATCCGGGCAACATAGGTGGAAAAGATAAGCTCCACGAGGTCGTCAAAAAGGCGGTTGCCTACAAAATTCCTATTCGGGTTGGAGTCAATTCCGGTTCCATTGAAAAAGACATTCTCGAAGAGGAGGGAGGGCCTTCCGTAAAAGCCTTGGTTAGAAGCGCACTGCGGAATATCGAGGCCTGTCGGGAATTCGGGGCTGAGGATTTGGTTCTTTCCCTGAAATCCTCGGACGTGATGAATACGGTAAAAGCCTATCGCGAGGCATCCCGACAGACAGACGTTCCCCTCCACATTGGAGTGACGGAAGCCGGAACGGTCAAAACGGGGACGATCAGATCGGCCGTTGCTTTGGGAATCTTGCTGAGTGAAGGCATCGGCGATACAATGCGTGTTTCTCTCACCGGCGATCCGGTAGAAGAGGTCGTGGCCGGCTACCAAATCCTAAAAAGTCTCGGCTTGTCTTCTAAGGGTGTCACACTCATTTCCTGCCCAACTTGCGGACGAACAGAAATAGATCTGATATCCATCGCCAACGAGGTAGAACAGAGATTGTCGTCTATCGACAAACCGATCACCGTCGCAGTCATGGGTTGTCCGGTGAATGGGCCGGGCGAAGCCAAACATGCCGATATCGGCATTGCCTGCGGTAAGAAAGGCGCAACTTTGTTCAAAAAAGGTCAAGTCATTCGCAAAATCCCGGAAGACAAGATTGTCGATGAGCTTTTGTCAGAAATTGTAAGCTGGCAGAACTCTGACCAAGAAAACAAGGTTCATCCACCAAATGCGGTTCTATTGGCGAAGAAAAGCGAAAAGCATTCCTAATGAAGGTAACAAAAAATCAAACATCAAACTGCAAACTGGCAAAGCAAAATCCAAAAATGTGGACCACTGTGATGCCTAAAGGAAAAGCTAAGATTGTCGATCCTTCCGAACCCGCAAATCTGCCTCATTGAGTCATTGGATTTTGTGCGTCAAGTCTTATGGTTGGCTTTTCAAGGCATTAAACACAGTTGACTTTGGACATGCTTGGGCCGGCGCCTAGTGGGCCGTGTGTGAGGAAGCTTATCATCTCAGAAACGATTCTATTCGTGCGTGAATATCCATCTCCAGGCCAATTTTGCCAGACACATTTTGGATTTTAATATGTCATTTTGAGTTTTACCGTTTGATGTTTGCAGGAAGGCTACCCGGACACTGTGAGAAAGTAAATGGCCGGTACGCGTTTTCCGGAACGGCCAAAAATAAGGAAAGGCTGTATGAAAAAACTGGCGGATAAGGTGATGATCCTGGGAGGCGCCGGGCTGGTTGGCTTTCAAATAGCCAGGCAGATCGCCAAGGACCTGAAGCCGAGTCTGATCGTCATCGTTTCGCTGCATCAAGGCGAGGTTCGTGAAGCCCTTGCAAAGCTACGTAACGAGTTTCCCAACGTGACTTTTGATGGAACCTGGGGCGATATTTTTTTGCGCTCCGAATTTGCCGAAAAGACCCGAAAAGAAATCATCGAAAATCCCGCCCAGTTGCACAGCCTGTTTGAGGACGTGTTTGGGGAAAAGTCGGCTTCCTATGACCGATCCTTGTTGGTCGATCTCGTCTACAAATTCAAGCCGGATATCATTGTCGATGCCATTAATACGGCCACGGCCATCAGCTATCAGGATGTCTATATCAGCTCCATTGAGATCGGCAATTTTTTGCATCAAGCGAGCGAGGGCACCAACGCCGCCAAGGATGGCATTCATCTTCCCTGGGAAATGGTGCAAAAGATAAACGGCCTATTGGTCAGCCAGTCTATTCCGCAACTCATTCGTCATATCCAGCTCCTGCATGATGCGATGATCAAAGTGGGCACTAGAATCTATCTTAAAATCGGCACGACCGGAACAGGAGGGATGGGGCTGAACATTCCTTACACGCACAGCGAGGACAAGCCCAGCGCCAAGCTCATGTCCAAAACGGCGGTTGCTTTTGCCCATACCGGCTTGCTTTTCCTCATGGCGCGGACTCCGGAATCGCCCATCGTCAAGGAGATCAAGCCGGCGGCGCTCATTGGTTACCGAAAAGTGGATTATCGGGTCATCCGCAAGAATGGCAAGCCTGTGCCGCTGTTTCACGCCAAAAGGCTTGAATTGGGCGAGGTACTCAACATCGCGCCGGATGTCGGCTATGCGCAGACGGACGAGCTAAAGATGGTCGGGGTGGACACCGGCGAGAACGGCTTTTTCACTCGCGGTGAGTTCGAGGCGATCACCACCATGTACCAGATGGAATTTATCACCCCCGAAGAAATTGCGCAGAACGTGGTGCTGGAAATTGCCGGAAGCAATACCGGCAAGGACGTCATTGCGGCCATTGATGGCGCTGTGATGGATCCGAGCTACCGAGCCGGCATCCTGCGCGCTCCGGTTCTGGAAGAGATGCGCCTGTTAGAGGAAAAGACCAATTCGCACAGCATCGCTCTGGGTCAGTTAGGGCCGCCGGAATTGTCCAAGCTGCTTTACGAAGCTCACCTGCTGAAGGCGAAATACAAGACCTTAAACAACGTCATCCAAACCGATGCAAAAGAAATCTCCAGTGTATTGGAAAACCACGTCATCCGGCATTCCATCAGGCACATCATCGTTTCCATCGGAGTGCCGATACTGCTGTCGAACGGCAAAACGCTCTTGCGCGGTCCGAAAATAAACATCCCGGAGTACCGTGGAGTCTACGAGCTTGAGGCGACTCCGCAGAATTTGGATAAATGGGCAAAGAAGGGCTGGGTGGATTTGCGGGTGGCGAACATCAAGATTTGGCAGGAACGATTTAAAGCCATGCAGCGGTCGCGCACCTGTTTTGTCGATCAAGGCTCCGCTGCCTATGGTCGTGGTACCTATCTGGATGATACTATCGAAATCGGCGAGGCCGTTGGCTGGACTTTTAATAATGATCCGGAAATAGTCGGATTCAGGATTAAAGCCCTGTAAGTTTTGTGTGGGACAAAAGTCAAGTCTTTGTTTTTAGGCTAAAGAAAAGCAACCGCTAATGAACGCAAATTAACGCGCATCTGAAGGCGTAGCTCTGACAGGGTTTGGAACCCTGTCAGAGTTCCAGTTTGGCTGAAGAGCAGGTACCACAAATGAGCGCGAATTGACGCGAATTCTGGTATTGGTGCTTATTGGCAGCCATTAGCGGGAAGGAGGTTTTTGGGGATGTGGCTTTTCGGCGATGGGATTGTTCCTTTCTTACAGTTCACGATGCAGCAAGAATTCAATATCTTTTTTTGCAACTATCTCAAGGAGGCTTCATTTCATGAGCAACGGATGGGCGCGAGTCGCCAAAGTAATGGGAATCTTCATTCTTACAACCGCAACGATTTTGTTTGGACAAAACGCAACGGGGAAATTGTACGTCAACGTAGCAGAGGAGAATCTGCGCTCAGCGCCCAGCGGGAAGAAAATTGGAGCGGTGCTTCAGGGAACCGAAACGACCGTTTTGGTTGAACAGGAAAAGTGGGTCAAGGTACAGGTAACCGGATGGCTGTGGAAGGGATCACTCACCGCGACTCAACCGACCTCAATTGAAGGACAGATGCATGCGTTGCATATCTTGGTCAAAACGCGCGAAGATGCGGAACAAGTGCTGCAACTCATCAAAAGCGGCAAAGACTTTCAAGAAGTCGCAAAGACAAAATCCATATTGCCAAACGCGGCTAAAGGGGGTGACTTGGGTTATTTTAACAAGGGCGATTTCGATCCTAAAATCGAAGCAGCTATTGAGGCCTTGAAAGTGAACGAAGTCAGCGGCATCGTCGAGACTAAATTCGGCTTTAATATTTTTAAGCGACTCAAGTGAGTCCTATTGATGTGTCCGTTTTCAGTCGTGAAACGCGGGAGGGAAGACTTCCGTCAGATTCTCCCACCAAGAGCGCTCTGCCATTGATGGTAATACCTCACTTTTTGGTGGGGATGCCTGCCTTCGCAGGCATGACGCCCGCTACATGGTCATTCCTGCGCATGCAGGAATCTCCTTTGATGCCCGTATAGGTTTTCAATCCACCTGTAAGTAAGGTTTTACAATTGCTGGGAAAAAGAGCTTGCAAAAATCAAGCAATTTTAATAAATTTGTCCGGCTAAAACACCAAGCAAGATTTTGCGGGATGCATGCTCTGACATGAAGAGAGTACTGATCGCTATACCCGTCTACAATGAAGATAAATTTTTACAAAATTTGCTCTTTGATATTTTCTGCTATGTGCCAAAGAAAGATGTGCTCGTCATCGACGATGGTTCATCCGACGAGACCAAAGGAATCGCGCACAGGTTCGGCGTAAGGGTTGTAAGTCATAAGGTCAATTCCGGAAAAGGCGCGGCATTAATCTCCGCTTTTCGTTTTGCGAAGGCGCATGGGTATGATTGGCTGATCACCATGGATGCGGATGGACAGCACCAGCCAAAGTTCCTGCCGCGATTCCTTAAAGAAATCGGTTGGGATCAAGCTGATCTACTCATTGGCAATCGGCTGAATCGCGAAGGCTGCATGCCTAAGCTGCGTCGCCTGAGCAACGGCTTGACGTCAGTGATCCTGTCATTGTGTTGTAAGAATGTTCGGATTCATGATAGCCAATGCGGCTATCGAGCAATGCGGGTGTCGTGCATTGATGCCGATTCATTCGTCTCAAATGGCTTTCAAATAGAATCTGAGATTATTCTTCGGTTTTGCAGAAACGGATTTCGATTAACAGAGATGCCTATTGGCACTGTATACGGCGACGAAAAAAGCTCCATTCATTTGCTCTCGGATTCGTGGAAATTCCTTTGGCTTGTAGCATGCTTTTCATTAGGACTACACAAAAAGAGAAGTCATATCGAAAAGACGAGACATAAACCAACTTCAAATTGATGTTCGCAAGTACGTACGGGGCGTAGCGCAGTCCGGCTAGCGCGCCTGCTTCGGGAGCAGGAGGTCGGTGGTTCAAATCCACTCGCCCCGACATATCTTAATTCTAAAAACCCTACATGCATAGACCCACTTCAAAAGCTTCAAAGTTGCTTCTATCTACCGCCTCATTAGCATTGCAAGGCTAATCGAGGCTTTTCTCACCTTTTGTGCGGCAGTTTTAGCACCACGACCGAAGACATCCAGATTTCGTCAATATTCTTCGATATTTCTATAAAGGGAAACGAACATGACCGTCGATTACGATTTCAAAAAGATTGAGCAAAAATGGCAAAAGATTTGGGAAGAGACCAAGCTTTATAGCGTAGATTTTACCAAAACAGAAAAGAAGCTTTACTGTTTGGTGATGTTCATATATCCATCCGGGGATAAGCTGCACATCGGACACTGGTACAATTATGGGCCGACCGATACCTGGGCAAGATTCAAACGAATGCAGGGATATAATGTATTCGAGCCTATGGGCTACGACGCTTTCGGCCTGCCGGCGGAGAATTATGCAATCAAACTCGGGGTTCATCCGGCTGTTAGCACGCAAAATAATATTGAGTACATCCGCAAGCAGCTTAAGGCTATCGGCGCCATGTACGACTGGGATGCTGAAATCAACACCAGTGTGCCCGAATACTACAAATGGACGCAATGGCTTTTCTTGTTACTGTACAAAAACAAGCTGGCGTATCGCAAGCGAGGCGCCGTCAACTGGTGCCCACAATGCAAAACTGTTTTGGCGAATGAGCAGGTTATCGAAGGAAAATGCGAACGCTGTGAAAGCGAAGTGACGTCCAAGGACCTGGAGCAATGGTATTTCAAGATCACCGATTATGCCGAGAAACTGTTAGAAGGCCATCAGCGAATCGATTGGCCGCAAAAGACGATCACCATGCAGAAGAACTGGATCGGCAAGAGCATTGGCGCCAGCATTAAATTTGATGTAGCCAATTGCGATGAAAGCATTGAAGTCTTCACAACTCGACCTGACACTGTTTACGGCGTCACCTATATGGTACTTGCGCCTGAGCATCCTCTAGTTGCCAAATTGACAATTGAAGAGAGGAGAGCGGAGGTCGAAGAGTACATTGCCAACGCAAGAAAGAAAAAAGAAATAGATCGCTTGTCTACTGAGCGCGAGAAGACAGGAGTACTCATTGGCAGCTACTGCACTAATCCCGTCAACGATGAAAAGGTTCCGATCTGGATTGCGGACTATGTGCTAGTAACCTATGGGACCGGAGCCGTAATGGCTGTTCCGGCACATGATCAACGTGACTTCGAATTCGCACAAAAATATGGATTGCCGATTCGTGAAGTGATTTCCAAAACCGGCATTGCTCAAGTCACGGCCTTGGAACGGGCATACGAAGAACCGGGCATTATGATCAATTCTGCGCAATTCAATGGCATGGCATCGCAAAAAGGTATTGACGCTGTTGTCGAATTCCTGAGCCAAATTGGATGTGGACGCAAGAAGGTCAATTATAAGCTTAGAGATTGGCTCATATCAAGGCAAAGGTACTGGGGAGCGCCGATTCCGATCATTTACTGCGAAAAGTGTGGTGAGGTGCCTATCCCGGAAGAGGACCTGCCGGTGCTGCTCCCCGAAAAGGTCGAATTTACAGGAAAGGGAGAATCTCCATTAAGCACTGCACCCGAGTTTGTCAATACACATTGTCCCCAGTGTGAGGGAGCTGCGACGAGAGAAATCGACACCATGGATACTTTTGTATGTTCTTCATGGTATTTTTTGCGCTTTCCTAATCCGCATTTATCAAATCGACCATTTGATAAAGCACTGGTTGACTCATGGTTGCCGGTGGATCAATACGTCGGCGGGGCTGAACACGCTGTTATGCACCTGCTGTACGCGCGGTTTTTTACTAAAGTACTTTATGACCTGCGACTGATCAGCTTTGATGAGCCATTTACCCGGCTCATCCATCAGGGCGTCATTACCAACAAAGGCGCAAAGATGTCCAAGTCGCGGGGAAATGTGGTCAATCCGGATCGATTTGTGGAAAAGTACGGATCGGACACTTTCCGCATGTATATGATGTTTATGGGTTCCTATGACGAGGGCGGTGATTGGAGCGACGAGGGCATTGTCGGGATAAACCGATTTATCAAGCGAGTATGGCGATTGATTCAGCATTATCGGGAGAATCCGCCCGAAGGATCCGAAAACGTCCGAATAAACGATGTCATGCGTCAAAAGCATTATGCCACCAAGCACGTGACGCAAGATTTGCAGCGGTTTCATTTTAATACCGCTATTAGCCGTATCATGGAGCTTGTCAACACGACTTATCTTTATATTCAAGACGTTCCTCAGCAGGAACAGAACAAAGCCGGCCTTTCGAAGATACTGACCGCGCTGCTGCAACTAATCGCGCCGTTTGCGCCGCATTTAGCAGAGGAGCTTTGGCAGCAGATTGGACATGAAAAGAGCGTGTTTGATTCTCCCTGGCCGACTTGGAACGATGCGTTACTTGCAACCGACACAATTAAAATAGCTGTCCAAGTAAACGGGAAAATTAGGAGTCAAATCGAAATCGAAGCAATGGCCACAAATGATGAAATCTTGCAGACTGCCTTGAAAGACGAAAAGACAATGCATTATCTCGCCGGAGCTGAGATTATCAAATCCTTTGTCGTCCCTAAAAAGTTGGTCAGTTTAGTTGTCAAATAAGGAGAGGTGCTTTTGTTCAAATTGAAATGCAGTGGTTGAAGTAGGAGAGGGTAAGAATGTAAGAGCGTCATCTCTAAGTTAACATAACTCTTATTATGCAGCTTTTCAGGTGTGCCTGTGTCTCTACAAGCGATCCTATTTTGTGAGCTTTTGCAGCTCGATCTTCACTTTTTCTTTTAACGTTGACTCCGTCTTGTTCCAAAGAATTTCTTCAAATTGTTCTTTTGCGGCTTCCTTTTGTTCAAGCTTGTCCAGAGCCATGGCAAAATAATATCTTGCGCTGAGATTGTTCGGATTCTGTTTCACCGCGTCTTGCAGAAAGCGCGCGCTTTCTTGAATTTTACCTGCTGCAAACTGACTCTTGCCCAATATCGATAGTGTCACACTATCATGCTTTCCCAAATCAATTGCTTTTTGAGCTTCCAGACCGGATTCTGTCGCCATGTCACAAGCGTCATATATAATAGCAGCTTGCTTGCGGAAAACGGCCTTGTTGGGCAGTAACGAAATGGCTCGCTGAATGGCTTCAATTGCCTTTTCTTTTTCACCCAGATAAAGCTTGCAGGCAGAGAATGAAGCCCATATGTCCGCATCGGTCGCTCTCTGAGCCAAATACTTTTCATAGGTTGCCGCGGCTAATGTGAATTCCCCTTTAATAAAGTTCTGGTATCCTTGCGCATAAAGGTCCTCAAGATTCTTGGAACTCAAAGGCTCGAAGTCATTTGTTTCAGAAATGTGGAGCGATCTTTTGGCAATTTCGCCCAATTTACCGTTAGGATCGAGCTTTATGACAGCTCGAAAGCATCTATTCGCATTATCAAAATCACCTTGAGCCGCATAAATCTTAGCCAGCCCAAGATATGCTCTGGTCTCACGAGGCGAGATCGCTATGGAGCGTTCAAATACTCGAATCGCTTCATCATACTTCTTTAATATGCTGGAGGCTGCTCCCAAGTTAATGAGGGCCATCGTATTATCAGCTTGAAATAACAGTCCCTTTTTTAGGAAAGTGACGGCTTCCTCAAAACGTCTGTTTTTGAGGTAAACGCTTCCTAAGACAAAGTAGGCTTTATAGTACACCGGACACATACTCACCGTTTCCAGGCAAGCCTCAATGGCCCGATTGTAATCTTTCAACTCAATATATGCTAAGGATATATTATAATAAAAGTCCGGCTCCCTCCCGTTTTTGTCGATTGCTTTTTTCCATGTTTTTATAGCCCTTTCTGGCTCCCGTTGGCGTGCGAGTTTCAGAGCTTCGTTATTAAGCAGCTCGGCTTCTCTTTCGCCTTTGGGCACCATCCAGAAGACCTCGACTTTGCTGCCGTTCAATGTGATTTCCAGTTTATCTGCCTTACCACAAAAATTATCACGCAAGCTCTGAAAGATGACCTCTTTCTGTTTCTCGATCGAGTCGAGTCTTAGTATCCCCAAATAATCCAGCAAATCTGACACTTGCACAGTTGCTTTGACAACTTTCGAGGCTTCTATAAGAGGCTTGTCAAGAAAGTCCGTCATGACAGAATAATCCGTATTAAAAGTTAAAAGGCACGCAAAGGCTCTTTAGGGCTTGTTTATGGAGAGAGTGTTCCGCTGACACTCGGAATTAATTTAGCATATTTTGTCAGTTAATCAAGCAATTTGTATGGGGTTAGACAATTCGGTCATAAATAGAAAAAGGCAGCGCTTTTTTATGACGCTGCCTTTTTCATCAACAAATGCCTTGCTACCTATTTTAGCAAGATCATCCGGGCGGATTTACTAAAGGATCCCATGGTTATGCGATAGATGTAGATGCCCGATGGAACATCCGTCGCATTCCATGTCGCGGAATGATAGCCGGCTTCTACAATTGCATCGATGAGGGTAGCAACCTCTTGACCGAGAGTGTTGTAAACCTTCAGCGTCACATGGGTCGCTTCCGGTAATTGGAAGCTGATGTTGGTTGTGGGATTAAATGGATTTGGATAATTCTGCGCAATAGCGTAGTCGGTCGGCGCCGATTGAGCGCCAATGATCTCTTCGGTCGGATCTCCCTTGGCGAATCCGGCTTTACTATCAAACAGAATCTCCAGTTCAGATATTTGCCGCCAACCGCCATTGGTCCAATCCGGTTGATGAAGCACGATCATGACGTACTTGGCAAATTGAGTCGAGCTCAGTTTATAGCGCCTATACTCACCGGTGCTTCTGCGAATTCGAGCAACGGAACTCCAGTTGGTCATATCATCGGATTTGAGGATTTCGATGTCAGTGGCCAGACGCTCTTCCCAATCGTCATCATCAAATCCATTGTCTGTGGCTAGACCGATCTTATTGAAAGGCATTCTCATGCCATTGTCGAACTTGAATATGGCATAGCATGGCTCGCCTTTCGCTGTGGTGGTGCCGTCCCAGCCTTCACGATCACCATCGATAGCGTTATCCCAGCCTTCACCTTTGGCTGTTGGTGAGCCTTGCACGAACACTAAGCTGCCTTTTTGACCGGAGCTGCCAAAGAACTCTACGACTGCCGGAGCAACGTAACCAGCCGACTTGTCATAGTTGAAGATTGCACCATGAGCAGCGGCTGCAACCTCGACGCTGCCAGACTCGTTGCTCGTCAGAGTGCATTTATAGATACCTTGGCTTGCTTCTGATAAATCCAGAGGACCAAAGTTCCCGTTTTTGCAGCTCGCGACATGGAATGAAATATCGCGAGAATCGTAGGTTGTGATGGGGTTACCATCTTTGTCGATCAAAGTGAGTGTCAGCAAGCT
>Ga0172369_10009199_pt1 | contig 11008 bp, 6 predicted proteins | sample LakKiv25m_FD_114539 | JGI IMG/M metagenome (GOLD analysis project Ga0172369, IMG submission 114539) | Freshwater microbial communities from Kabuno Bay, South-Kivu, Congo - kab_022012_11.25m | ecosystem: Environmental > Aquatic > Freshwater > Lake | place: Democratic Republic of the Congo...
ACAGGGATCGACTCCTCGCCCTCGCCCAATCGGCCCCGTCCGACGCCGCCGTTGCCCTGGTTCGCGACTCCCTTTCGGACGTTGTGCTCGCTGATGAGTTTCTTCGAGCAGTGAAAGACTCCAATTGGCTCGTAGCGCTCTCCGATGCCGGATACTACGCCCATCCTCCAGGGGTAGAAAGAGACGAGTCCGGTGTGGCCATGCGGGGATGGAGTGGGTCGCAAGCCCTCGCGAGGTTCGCGGCGTCGCCGGAAGGCGACGTAGACCTGATAGCGAAAATTGCGCTGTCGATTCCAGGCACTGACAACATTCGAGTGAACCATGACCTTGCCATGGTCGCCGCAGCCCTCCCCGCCGCACACGGGAGACGATTCGTCGAGAAGGCTGTTGCTTGGATCGACTCCCTGTATGGCGTCCTCTTCCCAGACACGCTCGGCAAGCTCGTCCAGAAGCTGGCGTCTGAGGGGGAGGCCGACGCTGCGCTCGATCTCGCGCGGGCCCTTTTGGCGCTCGACGTCGAAGATGTGCCCGACGACGACACCGAGCGTGGCGTGGCCCGCCCCCGAATCTCGCGTGGTCCTGGCAGGGGCCCTTGGGACTACGCACGGATCCTTCGTGAGAACGTCCCGGCCCTCCTCAACGCGCGCCCCGAGGCGACTTTGCGGCTGCTGGCGGAGCTCCTCGAGACGGCGGTCGCCGCTTCGAAGTACACCGATCCCAACTCGCCACCGCAGGACTACTCTTGGATCTGGGCCCGCGACCTCGATGCGGCGGCCGAGGACGGGCTCCACGGTGTCCGCGGCGACTTGGTCACCGCGGTCCGACGGTCCAGCGAATTCCTGGTCCAAGACGGCGGTCTGTCGCTCGCAGCCGTCATCGAAATCCTCCGCGATCGAAAGTGGCTCGTATTCGACCGCCTCGCTCTGCACCTGTTGGCACGCTTCCCTGACTGCGACAGGGAAGCGACAAGGGTGGCGCTTCTTGAGCCGAATGTCATGGATTCGGACGAATTTCGCGTCGAGTACACCAAGCTCGTCGGGGCCGGGTTCCCCTTGCTGAGCGAGGCTGATCGGGCTGCATTCGTCCGTGCGATCCTCGCCGGACCGCGCCCCGAGCACGAACAAGCGCATTGGGACGAGGACACGCGCAGCCGGGTGATCCGCAGGTGGCAGTTCCACCGCCTTCACCCGATCGCGGGTTCCCTCTCGGACGACGCCCGACAGCACTATGACGCGCTCCGAGAAGCGCATCCCGGGCCGATCGTGCAGGCCCTGTCGCAGAGCTTCGTCGGCTTCGTCGGTCCGACCGCTCCCGTGACGCAGTCTGAGCTCGACGCGATGCCGCTCGACCAGCTTCTGGACTTTCTGCGGGACTGGAAGCCAACGGCGGAGGGCTCGTTCGGCCGCTTCGGAGCCTCGCGGGAGGGCATCGCTCGCTTGCTGGTCGGACGCATCAAGGCCGAGCCCGATCCGTTCGCCATCGCGGCGCCGCGGTTCGAGGGACTTCACTTCACCTACATCACGAGCCTCTTCGAAGCGCTACAGTCGGCGCGCGCAGAGCGGAAGGCCTTCGAGTGGCGCCCGGTCCTGGAGCTTGCGTTGTGGGTCGTCTCCGCAGAGGAGCGGGTCGACACCGGCGAGGCAGCGGACGAAGACGAGGGAGATTGGAGCTGGACCTGGAGCGCGATCGCGCGGTTCCTCGAGGCCGCGATGTCGTCGAAGGGGGCCGGTGAGCCGGAGTGCGGGACGCTGTCGAGGGAATACGCGGATCTCGTCTGGCCGATCATCGAGCGGCTCTGCAGGCATCCCGACCCGACGCCGGAGACCGAAGAGCGATACGGTGGCTCGAACATGGACCCGTTCACGATGTCGCTCAACACCACGCGAGGCAAGGGCGTCCACTGCGCCATGCAGTACGCCACATGGCGCGGCAGGATCGAGCCGAACGTGACGGAAGCGCTCGATGAGCGACTCGACCCAACCGTCGATCCGAGCCTCCCCATCCGCTCGGTCTTCGGGCAGCGCTTCGTGAGCCTCTTCGCGCTCGACCGCAACTGGATCGGCGAGCGCGTCGCGCGCATCTTCCCGCCGGGGGAGGGCGGGCAGGACAGGGCGCTCTGGAGGGCCGCATGGAGCGCCTACATCGTCTGGTGCGAACCGTTCCGCGCGTGCCTCGAGATGCTCCGTGCCGAGTACCGCCGCGCGATCGACCGCCTCGGGGAGCCGCAGCCACGGGGCGCAGAAAGCGCCGAGGAGCACCTCGCCGAGCACCTGCTGGCCTTCTATGTCCGGGGCGACATCGAGCTCGAAGACGAACTCCTGTCTGGCTTCTTCGCCCGGGCGTCCGCGGAACGTCGCGCGAAGGCGATCGAGACCATTGGCCGATGGCTCGACCGGCACGAAGATACGGAAGGGGGCAACCGAACGGGACTGCCTCCCGAGCAGCATGAGCGCACCACCCGCCTCTGGGAGGCCCGATTCGAGGCCACTCGCTTGGACCCACAGGCGAACCGCGCCGAGCTCGGCCGCTTCGGCTGGTGGTTCCAGACGCCGCTATTGGACGAGGACTGGCGAGTCGCCCGTCTCGCCGAGGTGGTCGGCCTGGGCGTCGAGGTCGAAGCGCCGCTCGACTTCATGAAGGCCCTGGCCGACGCGGCGCCAGGGCGAGAGGCGCAGGTCCTTGGGATCCTGGCGGGGATCGCGGCGACTGAGAGGGGCATGCAGGAGATCGGGATGGCCAGGGACGAAGTGCTCCGGCTTCTCGCCGCGGTAATCGACTCCGACGACCGCGCTCGGTTGCTGGACGCCGACGCGCTGTTGAACGAGATGGGCCGGAAGGGGGCGATGTGGGTGCGGGCGGTGTGGGAACGTGTGCAGGCCCGGTCGAACGGGCGCGGGGAAGGTGACAGATGAGTCGATCTGCGCGGGCCAACGAACGAACGCCCCTAGCTCCTGACGAGGCGAAGGCCGCGTGCGCGGGCCTATTCGCCGCATTCCAATCCCGCTCGCGCAAGGGCTACGCGAATGAGGCAACGACCCGCGCCGAATTGATTGATGAGATACTGAAAGTGCTCGGATGGCAGCATTCGGACATTGCCAGAGAGGATCCCTCCGGAACGGGAAAGTTCCTTGACTACCTACTAAGTGCGAACGAGGAACCCTGGATAGTGCTCGAAGCGAAGCGTGCGGACAGTCCCTTCACCCTCAAGGCGCCACCGCGGCGGGGCGTTGCCGGTGGGATGCGTCCTGTTCGATCCCTGCCAGCCCGCGGCGGCGATGCCTTGGACGAAGTGCTCGGCCAAGCGGCTACTTACTGCTGCGATCGCGGAGTTCCGCTCGCAGTTGCCTCAAATGGAGAGCAATGGATATTCTTTCGGGGGCTCTCTGCGCCAGGCAGGCCTTGGCGTGAGGGCAATGCGCTGGTATTCGCTTCTGCTGACGAAGTGTTGAATGGTTTCGACGAGTTCTACCTTTGCCTTGCGCGGGCAACTGCTGGCCGCCCCTACCTTCCGGAACGACTCGAACTCCCTTCCTCTAGCGCGCTCCCCGCAGGCGCAAAACCCATCGATCTTCTAACGAACTTTCAGGGTGGCCGAAAGCAGGTACCCATCAATGCGGCGGCACTCAAGGCGATTGGATCGCATTTCTTCGGCTCCATTCACCAGAATGACGGAACGGCGGAGCCTGACAGACTGAAGCACTGCTACGTGTCTCCGGCCGCAACCGGGAATCTCGACGAGAGCCTCGCTCGCCTTCTTCACGACGCTTGCGCGGTGGCATCGGACGAGAAGGCAGTACTTGAGAGCGGGACTCCAGAGGAGTTTGCATCGGTTGTCGAAGCCGACCACGGTTATCAGAACATCACTGAGCCAATCATCGTCGTCGGCAACATTGGTGCCGGCAAGACCACGTTCATCTACAGAGCCCTGGAGGCGTTGCGAAAAGGAGACTGCGGAGCGTTCGTAACAGTCATAGACCTTGAAGGCGCTGCGACGGTGGAAGGCCCAGCCGAGCAGTGGCCACCGGACACGATCTGCACGCGCATCCTCGAACAGTTGCCGCGGGTCGTGGACTCCGTCATCAAGGGTAGCACCCTTCCCGAGAAGGAACGCGGCCAAATCGATCCCAGATCTGTGCTGGCTGCGCGCTCGATGTTCAGGAACGAACTCAAGCGCGAGAAGGAGAACTTCGAGCTTCTACATCCATGCGCCCAAGGGGGCTGGGGGGACCGTGAAGAGGCATTTCTGGCGAAAGCATTTTCGGATGCACCGGAGCTGTGTCTGAGGTACCTTCGATTTGTCGCGAATCGGTTCAAGAGCACGGAGGGGATCAATGCCGACAAGCGTCGGCCGGTCGTTGTCGTCTTGGACAACGTCGATCAAGAGCACGACGACTTTCAGCGCGCTGCGTTCCATGTGGCCCGTCGGCTGACATCGAAAGGTAAAGCCATCGTTGTGTTGTGTCTGCGTGAGACGACATACGACGAAGGCCGGAGCCCGAGCGGATTCCTCTCCGGATGCGCACTTCATAACGTGTACCATGTTGCGGCTCCACACCTTGACGCTCTACTGAGGCAGCGCGTCCGATTCGGCAGGCGGATCCTTGATGAAGGCAAACTTCCACCGAAACTCAGGTCCGACAAGGACCTCTGCGCCCGTGTCTTCAACGACCTCGAGTCATTGCTTGCGCCTAAGTCCGATGCGCTGGCTGTGCTTGCCGGACTATCCGGCAGCAACATGCGCAAAGGCTTGGAATTCACCAACTCCGTCGTGGGAGGAGCGATCACGCTGGGGCTGAGGCCCGCGCCCACGGCCGGCTTCGTCTTCGAGTGTCTCTTGGCTCAGCGACAGGTCGACCGCATTGATGATGCAGGATTGGGCATTCGGAATGTGTTCAAAGCGATTCGTTCCGATCGCCCCCTTCACGCCCTGGCCACTCGACTTCTTGGTTACTTGTCGTGGACGAATTCCCTTGGAAGTGCGCGTACTCATCACGAGACGGAAGACATCGTGGCAGGACGTCTTGGATCTCTAGGTTATCCTGCAGCGGCAGTTAGTAAGGCACTTGCCGAGTTGGTGAGCGCCGAACTCGTGCACAGCGCAACTCTGGGTCTAGAAGGAGGAGCGACCCGGTACCGGATCACTGCGGCTGGATTTGTGCACTTGCACGTCTTGCTGAACGTGCGAGAGTATCGCGTTTGCATGGCCTTGCTCACCGATTGGTTCGACTCCGCCGCAGCCCGCGAATTCGTCGACTGCGCCGCCGCGGCAGGCGGACCCAATGGCCCGTCGTTCGGCGACGTGGCGGAATCGGCCGCGCTCGGCGTCTTCGAAGCCTATCTTTCACGTTCCGTTGCCGCTGAAAATCGTTTACTCGCGATTAGCAAGGCACCGAACTGGTGGCACGAGGCCAGTTCGCGGGCGCAGTTCCTTTTGGCTGCCGAGCCACGATTGGAGGCCCATGCGGCCAGCCGTGAGGTGACGCAGCCTTCGAGGGAGAGGCAATCGCGTCGGCTGAGGCACCCAGAGGGCCAAACACGACTACCGCTTGGGGATTCGGCCCGCTCCATCGCGCCACTGAAGTGTCTTAAGGGACACGAGACGTTCCTGGGGCGCGAATGGATCCCGCGCATACTATGGGCGCTTGGACACGCAAAGCTCAATCGGTCTGGCCCCCTGTCTGCGGCGGACATTGCGCGGGTTCTCACACGGGATGGCGGCATGGCGGTACCGGGAACCAACGTTGCGCGCCTTTTCAGGCAGGTGAAGGGTGATGCCGCCGTGTCGGTTCTTTGGACCGTCAGCGGGCGGAGGTACGAGATAACGGAGGCGGGATGGAAGACCCTGGTTTCCGTACTTGAAATCGAAGATGTCAAGTGAGCCACCTCACGCCAACGCGCTTTAGGGCGCGCAATGAAATAAATAGCGTGTCTACTCCCCTTCGAGCCGCGGTCGGATGGTGTAATTCCAGTCGCCGTGAAACTCGTCACGCTCGATGTTGACCGCGGCGAGTTCCTTGTCGGAGACCTTGCGACCGGCTTCGTAGCGTCGGTCGTCGAGTTGGCAGCGCACCTTCAGGCCGGTGGTGGTCTTGGTCGCGGCGATGAGATTGACGATGACGGCGTGACTGACAAGCGGCTTGCCGCGCCAATTCTGTGTGATGAAAGAGAAAAGGCGGTGTTCGATCTTGTTCCACTTGCTTGTGCCTGGGGGCAGGTGGCACACGGAGATTGGGAAGGCGAGCTCGTCCGCGAGCCGTTGTAGCTCAACCTTCCACAAGCGAACGCGCGAGCCGTTGCTTCCTCCGCCGTCAGCCGTGATGAGCAGGCTCGTCGCGTTTGGATGCGCCTCAACGCCCATCGTGTACCACCAACGTCGGATGGTTTCGACGGCGAACTCGGCCGTGTCGTGGTCCACGCCCACGCTTACCCATCCGAGATTATTGGCGATATCGTAGACGCCATATGGGTTGGCACGTCCGAGTTCCGGCAAAATGAAGTCGTGGACCCGGACGTCGATGGGGTCGCCGAAGGGTCGCAAGTCCTTGCCGCCATTCTTGAAATCGCCGACCAACTCCTTCTTCTTGGTGTCTACCGAGATCGCCGGGTTCTTGGTCGCGATCTGCTCGCTCGTCCGCCGATTGATGTGCTCGAATTGTGCATTGCGATCAGGATGATCCGCGCCTTCGAGCACCTTGCGATTCGACTGCAGGCTGTAGCCCATCTGCCGGAGCAGCTTCGCGACGAGCACGTTGCTGACCGGATGGCCCTGCCGCGTCAACTCCGCAGCCAGCTTGCGGACGCTCTTGGACGACCACCGCAGCGGCGACTCCGGATCGCCGCGTGTGACCGGCTCGATAAGCCGCTCGAGCGCGTCCGGAAGTCCGGGATCCTTCACACACGCAGGCTTGCGCCCGCCGCCGGCGCGCCGTATCCGCCGTGAGCCTGGGGGCAGCGTGTTCGCCGCCTCGCCATTTATCTCCTTGATTCCACGTGCAATTGTCTCCGGCATCAGCCCAATCGCGCGGGCAACCAGCGCGATGCCACCGTAGCCTATCGCCTGCGCTTCCGTCGCTGCCCACAGCCGCCGCGACCGCTCGTCGAGCACGCCCTCCAGGCTCGCGTACTTCTTCATGATGGCAACTTCGTCGATCACGTCCCCGAACGTAGCACGGGTGCCCGTGAACGCGAATTAATTCATTGCGCGCCCTAAAGATCAAGAACTTCGCCCAGATCGCCACCGTCGACCTCGCCTTCGGCGACCTGACCGTGCTCGTCGGCGCGCAGGGGACCGGCAAGAGCCTGACGCTTCAGTGGCTCAAGGCGGCCATCGATGGCAAGGCGATCATCCAGACCCTCCGGCAAGCGGGGCACGACACGGCCACGCCGGGCGCGCTGCTCGACCTCATCTTTGGCGTTGGGATGGGGCCGGCCTGGAACGCATCGACGTCCGTTACGTTTGGGCGCAAGGCCGTGACGCCGGACAACGTCGGCAGGCTCGGCGGCGCGACGGAGAACGCGTTCTTCATCCCGGCTCATCGGGCGATGCTCATCAGCGACGGTTGGGCGCAGCCCTTCCAGAAGCTCACGCCCGACACGCCGGTCGTGGCTCGGATCTTCAGCCAGAACCTCTTCGAGCGCTTCTCGCAGCGGCAGGCCGGCACGCTCTTTCCCGTCGAGCGCATGCTGAAGAAGTGCTACCGCGAGCACATCGACAAGGCCATCTATCACGGCGGCGACGTCTCGCTCGAGCTCGACGCGCAACACGCGAGGCGGCTGCGGCTCTCGCATGGCGGCGCGAGCCTGCCGTTCATGACCTGGACGGCGGGGCAGCGTGAGTTCACGCCTCTGCTGCTGGGCCTGTATCACCTGCTGCCCCGGACGCAGGTCACCAAGCGCGAGGACATCGACTGGGTGATCATCGAGGAGCCCGAGATGGGGCTACACCCGCAGGCGGTCAACGTCGTCCTGATGCTCGTGCTCGACCTGCTGTGGCGCGGGTATCGCGTCGTCCTCTCGACGCACTCGCCGCACGTGCTGACGGCGGTCTGGATGCTCCGGCGGCTCGCAGAGCACGGCGCAGGCGCTGACAGCCTCGCGCGCGCGTTCGGCATCGATGCGAGCGACTTCAGGCGAGTGGCCGAGGCGGCGATCGGCAAGTCGTACCGGACCTTCTCGTTTGCGTACACGGGCACTGGCGCGGTCGCATCGACAGACATCTCAGAGCTCGATCCTGGCGCGGAGGACGAGATTCAAGCCGGCTGGGGCGGGCTCACGGGCTTCTCTTCGAGCTTCGGTGAGGCCGTCCGCGCGGCAGTCAATGAGGCCAACCGATGAGCGCGAGCGGGCCACGATCGGCCCCCACGACGCCCATTCGCGTGGGACTGTTGGCGAAGTCGAGCTTGTTGCCGCTCGTCGAGGATGGCCTGCAGGCTCTCGCGAAGGCGCACCGACTGCGCTTGGCCACAGACGTCGCGACGGCGATCGGGGACAGCCTCGACATCGACGAGGCGTTCAAGCCCGGTCACGAGCAGGACAATCGTTGGGACTACCTCCTGGGTCACACGCCGAGCGGCGCTCTCGTCGCGATGGAGCCGCACTCCGCGAGGACGGGCGAGATCACGACTGTCATCAAGAAGGCAACCGCCGCGCGGGCTGAGCTTCGGGCGCACCTGAACGAAGGCGTCAGGGTCGCGACCTGGCTCTACGTTGCGTCGGGCAAGAACCACTTCGCGGACACCGAGAAGGCCGTGCTGCGGCTGTCGCAGAGCGGCATCACGTTCGTCAGCGGCGACGTGCAGGCGAGGCACCTGCCGCAGACCACGCGCGGTGCCAGCAAGGAGCCGGCTCGTGCAGCCCGTAGGGCGGGCAAAGGAAGCGGGCGGTCGCTCGGCGTTCCACGGTAGTCAGGCCAAAGCGGCGTCCTGTCTACCACGTCCCTCACCGGCCCGCCGTCGTCTCGGTGCAGGCCGTGTCGGACGCGCGCACGGTTCCACTTGCCGAGCGCGTCCGGCTCCGCGGGATGAGGAGAGGCGTGACACGCCGCTGCGCGGCCCCGCTACTCCGCAATCCGCTCGGGCACATCCGACAGCGCGTACCCGAAGCCTGGGTCGCTCTGCTACAGAAACGCGTACCCCGGCTCCCATCGCCGCTTCTTGACCTGGCGCACCGCAATGGGCGGCGGCTGCTCATCGGTCGGCGGCTCGGCCAGGTGCCTTCGCGGCTCCGCTTTGCTCGGCGCGTAGCTGCCCACGGGATGAGTCGAGAGGACGCGGAGCCTCATGTGGTTTTCGAGCTGCAGCGGGATCGCGCGTTTTCCGGCCTCGAACGAGGCGATGTCGGAGGGCTCGACGCCGAGCAGCGGCGCGAGGTCATCCTTCGAGAAGCCAAGGTACTGCCGCAAGAATCGCAGCTCGCCAGGCAAAAGGCGCACCGGCTTGATGGCCAACAGCGCCGCGATCATGGCATGCAGTCCTTCGACGTTGGGAACGACCACCGAGCGCGCGCCGCAGCCTCCGCACTCGCGGACCTCGACCTCCTCGAGCACGACGTTGTCCAGCCCGCACTCGGAGTAATTCCAGTCCCCCCGCGTCGCCGTCATCGGGTTGCCGCATCGGATGCACGTGCTCATGTCTTCTTCCTCCAGGCCGTCACGAGTGCGATCTCGTGCTCGCTCTCGAACTGAACGACGACGCACATCCGGTCGGTGTGGACCCGGTAGCGCCACCGACCGAAAACCGGCTCCGCGGGCTCGGTCATCCGTCCGCACCGCAGAACGTTGTTGGCATCGACGGTCGTGAGTCCGTCGTCGGCCAGGGCGCTCTTGCAGTGCTCGAAGTAGACGACCGAGCCGTGCGTGCGCACCCGGTGGATCTTCTTCATCGCCTCAATTGCACCGTAGGGTTCCTTCGGCACGGCCGCAATTCAGGTCGCCCCCGACCTTCTCGCGACGATCTTGCCACAGCGATCCTCGGTGCGCCAGCGCTCCCCCGATCCTACCCCACCCCAAACCCAACGACCCGCCCACAACCCCCACCCACGACCGCCTTCACCGCCACCTCCCCGCGAAGCCCATCGACGAGCGCCTCGACGCTGGCGCCGCCGCTTCGCCTGAACCGGCGTCTCTCGGCCGCGAAGTCGCCAGGCGTCAGCCGGTCGATGCCGCGCAATTCACTCGCCACGCGCCGCTTGGTCTCGGCGTCAAGCGCCTCTCCGAGCATCGCCCCAAACGTCGACTCGAAGAGCGCTGCGGCCTGGGCGGGCTTGAGGAAGTCGAAGGCTATTTTGAAATCGAAGCGGCGCAGGGCGGCCTCGTCGAGGTCGCGCAGGAGGTTGGTCGTGCACGCGACGTGGCCGGTGAAGGCTTCGAGTTGCTGCAGGAATTCGTTGACGAGCGTGACCTCCCAGGTGTGCTGGGCGCCGGTGCGGCGGCGCAGGAACGAGTCGGCCTCGTCGAAGAGCAAGATGGCGCCGGCGTCTCGCGCGCGGCGGAAGGCGGCGGCGACGGACTGCTCGCTCTCGCCGACGTAGGGGCTGAGCAGGTCCGAGCCTCGCAGCACCTCGAGGGGGCGGCCCGCTCGGTGGGCGAGGTAGCGGACGAGCTCGGTCTTGCCGGTGCCGGGCGGGCCGTGCAGGCACAGCGACAGGCCGGTCTCGCCGCCGTCGATGAAGGTCTCGATGGCGCGCACGAGGCCGTCGAGGGGCGTCGAGGTGGTCAGGATCTCGGGGCGGTAGGCGCTGTTGTCGAATGCGCGCAGGCGGCCGAGATCGCGGCCGGAGACGAGCCTCTCGACCGGCGCGGCGACGGCGAGGACGGTCTCGGGCCTCACGTTTGGGCTGCCGTCGATGAGGCGGGCCGTGCGGATGGCGCTCGCGATCTGGGCCTGGCTCACGTCGAGGCGCTGAGCTAGGCGGTCGATGGCGGGCGCGTCGAGGCCGCCGGCGCGGCCCTTGCGGTCGGTCGGGCCGAGGTGGTGGCGCAGGGCCGCCTTGCGCTCTTGGACGCCGGGCC
>Ga0172369_10009201_pt1 | contig 11006 bp, 18 predicted proteins | sample LakKiv25m_FD_114539 | JGI IMG/M metagenome (GOLD analysis project Ga0172369, IMG submission 114539) | Freshwater microbial communities from Kabuno Bay, South-Kivu, Congo - kab_022012_11.25m | ecosystem: Environmental > Aquatic > Freshwater > Lake | place: Democratic Republic of the Congo...
CTTTCTAACAACTTTTCTTCTATAGTCAACATAAACTTGAATAAATTCTTTTAAATTCAAAGTCTTAGGAACTCCAGCAACAAGAGCAACCATTACAGCATCAAGTTTAGTTTGTAATTTAGTAGACTTATACAATCTATTGATTGCAAATTGAGCATTTGCTCCCTTCTTCATTTCAATAACAATTCTTATTTTTCCAAGACCTTTTGATTCATCCCTTAAATCAGAAACATCAAGAAGTTTTTTATCTCTAACAAGTTCTGCAATTTGTTTAACCAAATCCGCCTTATTAACTTGATAAGGAATTTCTGTTATGACAATCTGCTCTTTTTCTTTTTTAACTTCAGTACTAACTTTTCCCCTTATAATAAAACCACCTTTTCCAACAGTATAAAGATTCTTAAGATCAGTTCCAACTATTTGCCCACCAGTAGGAAGATCAGGCCCTTTTATTATTTCCATTAATTCTTCAATACTAATATTGGGATTTTCAATTGTTTTTATTATCCCATCACAAACTTCAACCAGATTATGTGGGGGAATATTAGTTGTCATTCCAACTGCAATTCCACTGCTTCCATTAACTAATAAATTAGGAACTTTTCCAGGCAAAACAACAGGTTCCTTTAAGCTATTATCAAAATTAGGAATCATATTAACCGTTTCTTTTTCAATATCTGCAAGTAACTCAACAGCCATAGGATTTAATTTTGCTTCAGTATATCTTGAAGCAGCAGCGCCATCTCCATCCATGCTTCCAAAATTTCCTTGCCCATGAACAAGAGGATATCTTAATGAAAAATCTTGAGCCATTCTAACCATTGAATCATAAATTGCCATATCTCCATGCGGATGAAATTTACCCATAGTGTCTCCAACGATTCTTGCGGATTTTTTAGTCATTCCTTTTTCCAAACCCATTAATTTCATTGCCCAAAGAATTCTTCTATGAACTGGTTTTAATCCATCCTCAGCAGAAGGAAGTGCTCTTGCAACAATAACTGACATTGCATAGTCAATATAAGCTCTTTTCATTTCATTTGAAATTTCAGCATTAATAACTCTATTCTCATCTAAATCTTTTAAATTAATTTCAGTTTTTTCAAGAATTTCAGATTCCCCATTACCATTTTCACCTTCAACTTCTTCAATCTCTTCCTCACTAAGATTATCTTCTATTTTCTCATCAAATTCTTCATCTTTAGCCATGTTTGTTTTGTTTTTTATTTAATTTCTAAAAAGTCATTGGAATATGCCTTCTTTCATGTATCTCCATTCTTTCCCTTAAACTATATCTTGATGTACCACTAGAATATCCATGATGAATACTCTTACAAATATCTAAAACTTGTTGATAACTAACTAGGGGTTTAAGTTCTTCTCTTACATTACCTTCTTCAGTCTTTTGCTCTAATTTTTTAGATGATTCTTTTGCCATTTTTATCCTCCAATTATAAATGTTTTAATTACTATCCAACCATCAGTAACAATTCCAAGAGCTCCGATAATTAACACAATCCAAGCAGCCCAATCAGGAGTTTCAACATCAGTTAAAAGCATCCATCCTCCAAGAATCAATAAAAATGAAAAAACCATTATTCCAAATATATCAAAAAATTCAGCCCTAAAAATAGTCAATCCAAAAATAACTACAATCAAAGCTATAATCCCAAATATAATAAAATTCCAATTCAGGAAACTTTTCTTTTTTTGTGATTTTGTTTTATTTTTCTTTGCCATGTTTATTTTTTCCTCTTTTTTGTTTTTTTATCATCACATTTATTACAAACACTTTTTCCTTTAACAGGAACGATTCCGATAAAGGGTTTTACAATATACTTAAATCTCCAACCTTCTAAAGGCACTTTACATTTTGAACATTTTTTTACCATTATATATCAACCTCCGCAATATTTGCATTTGTTTCAATAAACTTTCTTCTTGGCCCAACAACATCTCCCATTAACATTGAGAATGTTGCATCTGCAAGAACCGCATCTTCAATTGAAACCTGTTTTAATATTCTTCTTTCAGGATCCATAGTAGTATCCCATAATTGAGTAGGATTCATTTCTCCCAATCCCTTAAATCTCTGAACATCAGCTTTTCCACCAAGCTTATCAAGAGCTTTTTTTAATTCATCTTCAGAATAAACATAATGATCTTTTCCTTTTCTGATTCTAAACAAAGGCGAAACAGCGACATAAATATTACCATTTTCAATTAACTCAGGAACATACCTGTAAAAAAAAATCAAAAGCAAGATCCTAATATGACTTCCATCAACATCTGCATCAGTCATTATTATTACTTTATTATATCTTAATTTAGAAATATCAAAATTTTCTTTAACCCCAGTTCCAATTGCAGTAATTAAGTTAATAATTTCTTCAGAGCTAAGGGCCTTTGTAGGATTTGATTTTTCAACATTCAATATTTTACCTTTTAATGGGAGAATAGCCTGAAATTCTTTATCTCTCGCCATCTTACTGCTCCCTGCTGCTGAATCTCCCTCAACAATGTAAAGTTCAGTTCTTTCAATTTTTTTAGATGAACAATCAGCTAACTTTCCAGGCAAACCACTTAAACCACCCATTGCATTTTTTCTTCTAACTAAATCTCTTGCTTTTTTAGCAGCTTCTCTTGCTTTTGCACTTGCAACAACTTTTTGAGCAATCTTATTGGAAATAGTTGGATTCTCCTCTAAAAACTCAGTTAAAGCAATATAAACCATGGAATCAACAACTCCTTTCATCTCAGAATTTCCAAGTTTAGTTTTTGTCTGCCCTTCAAATTGAGGTTCCCTCATTTTAAGACTAATAATTGCAGTAATTCCCTCACGAGTATCATCACCACTTAATTTTTCATTTTTCAACATTCCTTTTTTCTCAGCATAATCATTAATTGCTCTAGTAAGAGCTGTTTTAAAACCAGAAATATGGGTTCCACCTTCAGTAGTATTAATAGTATTTACAAAACCAAAAATATTTTCATTATAACCATCTGTATATTGAACTGCAACTTCAACAGTATTTGAATCAACTTGTTTCTTAAAATAAATTGGCTTATGAATAATTGGCTTACTCTTATTTATATGTTCTACAAACTCAACAAGCCCCCCTGAATAATGAAAAGTCTCTTCCTTACCAGTTCTTTCGTCAGAGAGAATAATTGTTACATTAGGATTCAAAAAAGCAATTTCCTGTAATCTTTTTTTTAAAACAACAAAATCAAACTCAAGAGTTGAAAAAATGTCTTTATCAGGATAAAACTGGATTGTGGTTCCAGTATCTTTTTTATCAACTTTTCCAACAACTTTCAACTCAGTTTGGGGAACTCCTATTTTATAAGTCTGTTGATAAATATTCCCATCTTTTTTTACACTTGCTATAAGTTTTATAGAAAGAGCATTTACGCAACTTACTCCAACCCCATGGAGTCCTCCTGAAATCTGATAAGCATCTTTTTCAAATTTTCCACCTGCATGAAGCTTTGTTAAAGCTACTTCCATAGCCGAAACCTTATAGACTGGATGTTTATCAACAGGAATACCCCTTCCATCATCAATAACAGTACAACTTCCATCTTTATTAATAATAATTTTTACATAAGTAGCATGACCTGCCATAACTTCATCAATAGAATTATCCACAACCTCATAAACGCAATGATGTAAGCCATCTTTACCTGTACTTCCAATATACATTGCAGGCCTCTTTCTAACCCCTTCTAGGCCCTCTAAAACCTTAATACTCTCTGCTCCGTATGATTTTTCAGTCATGCTATTCCTCCATTCTGAAAAAGCATGCTAGAAAATTTCAAAAAATTTTCTTTGTAGCCTGTATTTGCCATTTTTTTGTCTCCAAATATTATGATAGATTCCACTAAATCCTAAGTATTTTTACCTAAAAAACCATAGGTTAAAATCTTTACGATTTTAACGTTTTTTAGACCCCAAAAAATGTGTTTTCATTTTTTGATGTGTAAAGGATTTACTCGAAAAATCCACCTAATTTTCACTTAAAATAACAAACCTTCCTTTAAAAACCTTTCGATTAAAAAATAACATTTTACGACGATAAAATAAGTAGAAGAGAATTATTGCTTTTCTTCTCTTTCTTCTGCCTGGGCTTTCAAGAAATCAGCGCTTTTTCTAACCCAGTTAGTTTTTCTTCCATCTCTTCCAAGTTTAGCATTTCTTCTGCATTTACTTGAACAATAATGAATAGACTTACCATCAAAAGTAAATATAGTCAATCCCCTTGGTTCCTTAAATCGAGTTTTACAAAATGAACAGGTTGGCATGTTAACAATTGCCTCCAGCAATTTTAACAGACAGAGAATTTGTTATACAAATTGTCTTTATTTCAAAAAACTTGTTTGACAAAAACGAAGTTTTTCGCTGTTTTTTGAATTTAGTTCTCATTATACGCTCCCTCTTCCTAATTTAGTTTTTATTCTTCTAGCTTCAATTTGAGTTTCCCTTAACATTAAAATATCTTTTTTTCTAACAGGTCCTTTTACATTTCTTCTCATAACCTTGCCCATATCATATCCCTGTAATACTCTTGCCTTAACCTGCGTAATCTCCCCTCTTGCGCCAGCTCTTCCAATTAAAGCTTCAACAACTGCAGGAACAGCATATTCCCCAAGAATGCCCTCTGCACCTTTAGAAGCATTTTGACTATTTTGTTGTTGTTCTTTTGTTTTTTGTTGTTTTTTTTCTGCCATGTTTATTTTCTCTGAAAATTAACAGACAGACAATTTGCAAAGCAAATTGTCTGTATCTCAAAAACATTGTTTGTTAAAACCGAAGGTTTTCTTTGGTTTTTGAGTTGTTTTTTTTCTGCCATTTTATTATATTATTATTAATTAATATAGGTCCTGTTTTCTCCGAGGTCTTTTGTAAGAACTCTATTTCTTCAAGCTCTTAACAAAACTTTCCAAATCTTTTTCAGCGTCTCCTGCCTTAATTATAACCACAGAAGCGCATGGAACACCCAATCCAACAGCAATACCTAATTTTTCTCTTTTCTCAACTTCAGAACAAGGAATATTTTTTTCCTTGCATAAAATTGGTAGATGCATTACAATTTCCTTAGGACTAACATCACCAGCATAAACAACTAATTTTGCAGTTCCTCTCTCAATTGCTTTGGTAACTTCGTTTGTTCCTTTTTCAACTTTTCCAGTCTTTCTTGCTTTTTCTATTACGTCGTATACAGAAACCATTTTATTGATTTTATTTATTTAATTTAAACCAAATCATAAATTAGAGAAAAAAAGCTTGCTGCTCCTCCCTAATATTTAGGTCATTGGTCTAATATATTAGCATAAAAATGGGTTTATAAACTTATCTCCAAAAGAATCAATTCATTTAAGAATATTTTTAAAGAGATTTTTATTTAATATTATATGAATATATTAAAAAAATGGTGGTTCTGGTTAATTATAGTCATTTTGTTAGTGATAATATTATTGTATCCTCTAAATAAGTGTCCAATAGGGCCTTGTGAAAATGGAATATCTGAAAGTTTTTATAAAATACCTTTAATAGAATATATTATAAATGGATTTAAATGTCCATCTACACCTGAAGTTCAATGCATGAGTTAATTATTAAAACAATTATTTTCTCCACTTTACATCAACCATATCAGTCCTTTCTCTTGCATTAATATCTAGTTTATCAAAATCTTTAATATTAACTGAAAAATATAAATACTCCAATAGACTATAATGCCCATGATAGCTAAATATAATTTTGAATTAAATGAAGAAATGATTTATTTAGTTGAAACTTTAAAAGTCGAGGTTACTGGTCAAGAAAATTGTTCACATTAACACTTCAAAATAAAGACATCCCCTTTCTTAATAATATAGAAAGAATTATTAAAAATCTTAAATTTAAAATAAATAAAAGATTATTATTAAAAATAAGACTAGAAAATAATACAAAAAAAGGGAATGTAAAATTAATTTGTGACAATGAGAAATTAAATTTCCATATTGAAAAAAGCCCTTTTAATAATAACCGAGTCAAAGCAGTTACAAGTTTACCCTATAAAAAGTATTATGTAATTAAATTAATTCAAGATAAAAAAGAAATTCCGATTATTATAAAAGTAAATAAAAATGAAATAAATATAAAATCAGATTTAGATTGTTGGATTTACGGAGATTTGAGATTTCCAAAAAAAGAAATTTTAGATTTTTTGGATACTTATTGTGGAAATAAAAAAGATTTTCATTTAGAAGAATTTTTATTAAATTCAAATGAAAAATTAGTAATGTCCGCGTTTAGTGCATTAATTGATTGTGAAGGGTCAATTAATTGGTACGGATTAAAAAGAGTAATAAGAATCAGGATGAAAAATAAGAATTATTTACAACAATGGCATGAATTATTAAAAAAATATAGTATTTATAGTAAGTTTAAAAAAATAAAAATGAATGGGAGTTAAATCTTGCGGGTTGGCAGGATTTCAATAGATTAAATGAATTAGGTTTTAAGCTATATCATTCAAAAAAATCAAAAAAATGGAAAGAAATGTTAGAGGGATTTAAAAGAAATCAAATATCAAGAAATAGTTATAGGGAATTTTATATTAATAAATTAATAGAAATAAATAAAAAAGTAACTTCAGAAGAATTCTCAAAATATCTTAAAAAAAGTAAAAGGGTTGCTAATCATTATTTACTAAGACTAGAAAAAGATAAGTTAATTAATTGTGATAGAACTCATTGGCTTTACTTATATTTTATCACAACATCATCCGTTCGCTGACGAGGTTTTATATCTATTTCATCAAATCTTTCTGGAGGAATTGCCTCTTTAATCTGTAATTCCCCTTGAAATGCTATCATAGCGCCGTTATCGGTTAAAAGAGAGTTTTCAGGAACAAAAAACTTACATCCTCTTTCTTCACACATTATTCTGCACATCTCTTGCAATCGAGTATTACAACCAACACCTCCGCCCAGAAGAAGTTCTTTCTTACCTGTATGAGCCAAGGCTCTTTCACTTGCTTCAACAAGCATTGCAAAGGCAGTTTCCTGTAAACTATAGCTTAAATCCTCTATTTTTTCTCCTTTATCATATTTTTGTTTTAAATTAGTAAGCAAACCTGAAAAAGCAACATCCATTCCTTTCATTGTATAAGGAACTTCAATATATTTTCCAGATTTAGCAAGCTCCATTATTTTTGGCCCTCCTGGAAAACCAATTCCAACATAACGAGCAAAAGTATCAATAAAATTTCCAATGCCAATGTCAAGAGTTTCCCCAAATACCCTATATTTTCCAGCTGCATAGGCAATTATTTGAGTATTAGCTCCACTTGCATAAAGCAGAACAGGATCCGTTGCTCCAGTTAATCTTCCAATTTCAAGATGGGCAACACAATGATTCACAGGAATTATTGGAACATTTAATTCTTTAGCCTTTTTCTTTGCAAACTTCATTCCCTCAATCAAACAAGGAGCAAGTCCAGGTGCTTGAGAAACAGCAATAGCATCAATATCTTTATCAAAAACTCCTGCCTTCAATAAAGATTCTTCAAAAACTTTTTCAGCAACCTCATAATGATGTTTTGCAGATTCAACAGGAATTATTCCGCCCTTTTCAGTAGTATACATATTTCTAACATTACTAAGAACCTTTCCATTATCAACAATACCAATTCCAAATGTATGTGCAGTGCTTTCAATACCAAGTATCATAAAATATCTAAAAAAAGACTTTATTAAAAGCTTTCCAAATAATATATTATAGCACAATTCTAATTATAAATCAAATCTCAATCTAAGTTCATGGAAAACATAGGGTCAATAACTTACAGGCCGGACTTAAATCAAATGAGCATACCTAGGTCATGTAGTAGAAAAGCTCTAAGATTTTTTGAAAGATTTGACCCGGAAAAAGTAAAAACTTTTGTGGGATTAGTTTTATTAGGAATAGAGCCAATACGGAAACCGGAAGATGTTCATCTAGAAGCATTTTTAGCTGAATCCTGGAGAGTAGAAACATTTAGAGAATATTCTCCAAGAGGCTTGGGATTAGTTGTTTATCCAAGACAAGGGGAAATAAAAACATTTTATTTAAATCCAGAAACTAAATTCTTTTCAGATAATCATACAAATCCAGACCCATTAACAATAACTACACTAGAATACGGGCTTCATATTCATAGAACGCGGACAGAAGATTATTTATGGGTTGGTCACACTGACAAAAGTGTTCCAAACAGAATAACTGGAGGATTATTATTTAAAACAAATCCATTTGAACATCCTAGAAGATATCCCGGATTTGATAAATTTACAAAACTTAAACTAATAAGATATTGAATAAAAATTAATCCTCCCACTCAACTCTTCCATCTTCATATCTAACTAATCTAAGGCTATAATTAATTGGTAACTATTTAGAACTATCTTCTTTAGAAACTTCTTGACCTACTCCAAATTTTTCAATGGCCTCCGTGGCTATCATCCCCATTAATTCATCTATACTAAACATAATTATTATAAACAAAATAAATATAAAAACTTATCTTAAAAATAATAAAAACCGCCAAATTAATAAAAAATATAAAAATTAGATAAAAAATAAAAAATCACCTCTTTTATCCCCAGAAAATAGAATATGAGAGATTATCTCTTTTTTTTCTTTTTTCCGCCTCTAGCCATTACAGCTTCACATACATTACCTTGTCCATCAACGTAATATAAATGTCCAGGCTTTCTTGTAATAACCTTTTTAACAACAATTTTTCCCATTATAACCTCCTTTTATCGTCTATAATCTGATATATACAATTAAAAAGGGTATTTAAATCTTTCTGCTTTCCGACGACAAAAAATCACCGTCGGTTGTTACTTTGGAATTAAAAATTTAATCCTATTAAAATTAATGTCATTAATAGGAATTTCCAAAAATTTATCAAATTTTCTAGAAGGTTTTACATAAAATTTCCAAGGTTTTACATATTTTACGTCAATAATTTTATCTCCATCAAACCAAATGCCAATAAAATCAACACAAAAAAAAGAATGAATAGATGCAGAAGTTTTTTTATTAAAAACAAATAAAAGGGTCTTGCTTTTCTTTCTAAACATAAGTCCGCTTGTTTTTTGAAATATATTTTTACATTCACAAACATCAATAGAAAATTCTTTTCCCTTTAATTGGAATTTAAACATCACCATCTTAAATATAATAAAAACAAAGTATTTATAATATTAACTCATAATGCTTCTTACCAAACTATCAATCAAACTATGGGTATTAGCCCATTTTGCATAAGCATTCCAACCATTAAAACTCTCTAAAAACTTTTCATAACTTATATACCCTTTACCAAATAATCCTATTTTTCTTTCAATATTATTAACATTCCTTCTCCTTAACAATTTATAATAATAGAAAATTCTAAATCCAACAAAATCAATTCCTTTTGAAAGGGGAATTATTCTTGATTTATCTGGATGCAATTCCAGTTCTAATTTCTCCAATAGAAGTCTATTAATTTTCTCTTTCCATAACTCTAATTGTTTTCTAGAGCTATGTAAAATAACAAAATCATCAACATATCTAATGTAATATTTTACTTTTAATTTATGTTTTATAAAATAATCCAATTCATTAAGGTAAACATTAGCAAAAAATTGAGAGGTTAAATTACCAAGGGGCATTCCTTTTCTGGCTCGCCCCCCCCCCAATTTGCCTAAAAGGCAAATTGTTTAATATTTTCTCAATCAGACATATAACTTTTTCATCTGAAATTTTTCTTTTAATAATTGTCAGCAAAATTTCATGACTGATTTCTTCAAAATAATGTTTTATATCTGCTTTTAAAACAAAACAACTTTGGGTATTATTTCTTGAAACTTTTCTAATAAAATATTCAAACCTTTTTATAGCAAATAAAGTTCCTTTGCATTTTCTGTTTGCACAGGAATCGTAGATAAAAGTCTTTTCAAAAATTGATTCAATTATCCTTATTAAAGCATGATGAACAATTCTATCTCTAAATGCAGATTTGCTTATTTTTCTTGTTTTTGGATCTCTTAAAATAAATGTAACCAATGGTTTAGGTTGATAAGTTTGTTCCATTAATTCTTTTTGAATCTGAAACAAATTTCCAAGCACATCTTTTTCAAATTCAACAACATAGGGCTTTTTTGTTTTTCCTTTTCTTGCCCTTCTCCAGGCAATAAGAAGATTTGACATATTATAAATTTGTGAATATAAATCTTGATTTTCCATTTTTATAAAAAACCTAGCCACCTGAGCTATTCTGCCATTGCCATTGGAATTGCCAAGATTCCTGTTGTTGGAATTCCAGTTCCTGTTCCTGTTGAAGTTAGCACAGGCAAGCAACTTGTAGCTAATTTATCTTCATTTCACCAAAGCTTCTCGCAAGTTGCTTTTGTATTTCATGACTTAAAATAAACCTCAATAATGTGCTAATAAATCAGCATGTAGCCCAGCAATACTAACAATTAATTTAAATTATTAATATGGCTAGGAATCTTAATAAGAAATAAGACTGTATTTAATTTACTCTTAAACTTGCAATTCTTTCTTGATACTCTTTTTCAGCTTCAGCAAATTTTCTATCTCTTTCAGCTTGAGAGTTAGCAGAATATCTGCCTAAAATTTTTTGCGAAGTGGCTTCGCCACTTACGACCACTACCCTGCCAAGGCCAAGGGAATCGCCAAGATACCTGTCGTAGGAATTCCAGCTCCCGTACCAGTCGAAGTCAGCACAGGCAAGCCCTTCCTGTCTTGAAAAATTCCAATTAAAATTAGCTAAATCTAAAATATTATCCTTACTTGCTTTTTCATTTAATCTAAGCACTCCACCATAAACAGAATTTCCATTTTCTTCTAAACTTAAAACTCCAAAAGGAATTAATTTTCCACTTCCAATTTCTATCCCTCTTTTTTTCAAATCTTCTGCTAATAATTTAGCAGGTAAATCATTAGAAATATAAGAATC
>Ga0172369_10009203_pt1 | contig 11003 bp, 4 predicted proteins | sample LakKiv25m_FD_114539 | JGI IMG/M metagenome (GOLD analysis project Ga0172369, IMG submission 114539) | Freshwater microbial communities from Kabuno Bay, South-Kivu, Congo - kab_022012_11.25m | ecosystem: Environmental > Aquatic > Freshwater > Lake | place: Democratic Republic of the Congo...
CCTCTCCCTCGGGGCGCCGCACAGGGGACACTTGTCCGGCGGTTCTCCCTCGTGAGTGTAGCCACAAACCTTGCATACATAGATGGACTTAAAATCCAGGTCCTTTTTGCCTTCCACGGCGTCCCTGGCCTTCTGGAAAAGCTTGGCGTGTTCCTTTTCCGTCTCCAGGGCCCACAAAAAAGACCGCTCGGCGTTCTTCTCGCCCTGGAATTCCGCCGTGTTCTTGTAGGTCGGATACATCTCATTGATCTCGAAATTCTCGCCCTCCAGCGCATTCGCCAGGTTTTCCTTGGTGCGGCCGATGCCGAAACCGGCCGTGGCGGCGACGAGAAAAGCGCCGGCTAGGTCTTTATGGACGGAGAAATGGCTTGTCGCGTGGATCTGCTCGGCAAAAGAAACGGCATAGAAAAGCTTGCCGATTTTCGGAAAGCCTTCTTTTTGCGCTACATCCCCCCAGATCTTATAGCGCATATGTGCCTGCGATTCCCCGCTGAACGCCGAACGTAAATTTGCCGCCGTCATGTCGTGCATAACATCACCTCCCTCATATCTCAAAACTCTAAACACTAAACTCTAAACCATAAATAAACTCAAAATCCAAAAAGTCAAATATCAAAACAAAATCCTAAAACTTATTCCGATTTCGTGATAATTGAACCAAAAATCTTCGTTAATTCCGTCGCCTCCTGGATTAAGGCTTGTTTTTCTTCTTTCTGATCGTCCGCAGACTCAATCAATTCAAACCAGTATCGACTCTCTTTTGCTTCTTTTCTCGAAATCTTTATCCTCAAGATGAAGTCTTTCTTGCTTAAAGCCTCCTCCGCCTCTATGTAATTAGCCCCGACTGATCCCGAAGCTCTTATCAATTGTTTCGCGTCCTCAAAGTTGCCCAAAGTTCTCGGTAATTTTTTGACATACTCTCTTGCTCTTCTTGCGAATTTTTCTGTTCTTTTCTGTAAATCATAAGGCTTTTTATTGTCTGGTTCCATAATTCAAACTGTTTATTGGAAATTCCATTTTTTGTGTTTGTTTAGAGTTTAGGATTTAGGGTTTAGTGTTTTAAAGAAGGCACCCTTTCTGAGAATTGATGCATTTGATACGTAAAAGCTCGCCGAATTTTTTCAGGTGACCTCTTTCCTCGGAAAGGATCTTTGCGAAAGCCCCTCTGGCCTGGGGGTCCGAGACCCGGGACAAAGATGCTTCATAAAAAACAATGGAACGCCTCTCCATATTCAAGGCCTCTTCCAGGGCCGTGTGGCGATGGTCCATCCGGGAGGCCTCCCGCAACTCCTCAGAGACATCGAAGACCTTCGAGGAGATATACTGAACGATGTCGTCCTCTTCGAAGGCGTCATCGGTGCCGCTCTTGACGGCATCCAGGCACTGCCGGAACGCCTGCAAATGTTCCTTTTCCTCCTGGATAAGGAAACGGATCTCCCGCCCGGCCTCTTCATCTTTCACTTTTTTGGCCAGGTCTTCATAAAAACGGATCCCGTCCTCTTCCATGTGCACAGCCACTTTGAAAGCCTGAACGGGGCTGAAATCAAAAATGATGATGTTGCCGTTCTTCTCGATCTCTACACGCATGGCCAACTCCTTTAATGAGCGCGCGATTTATGTCTGCCCGCCCATAGACATGGAACGCATATTGTGACATACATCGCATGCGCGAATTAAACCCCCCACCACTTTTCATCGATCCAAAGAAAAACTTATCCTCTTGATCAATTCCTTATAAGCATTCTTAAACTGTTTAAGACGCCTCTCTCGTATCCTAGCATCATTCTCAGAAGAATAAGCCTCGTAAGCAACAATCCTGTGCGGGGTTTTATGTTCCGTTGATCCACACAAACCTTTATTGTGATCTTCAAATCTTCTCTTCAGATCATTCGTATAACCCACATAGATACTATGATCTTTTTTGCTTTGTAAAACATATACATAATACATGCTCTTAATCATGAAAAGTGGTGGGAGGTCAAATTCCGGCGTGTAACTTAGCGAGCCTAAATGCGAGCTAAGTTACGCCGTCATTTGAAAAACGAAGGCCCCGTTAAAGCCGAGATACGCTATCTTCGTCTTTAACGGGGCTACTCGCATGTGGACAGTTTAGGCTCGTGTCCGGGAGCCGGTACGACAGCCTTCTTTGCAATGAGCTATCGCCCGCAGAAAATAACGCGGTCTCTGTCTCATCATGCACTCCTTTCGCAGAAAGCGAAACACCTGCGCAATTTTCCCACGAGGGAACACTGGCGCAATTCCGATAAGGCGCCACGTGCCGATGAGCGCAGGGTGTCGCAGAAAGCGAAACACCTGCGCAATTTTCCCACGAGGGAACACTGGCGCAATTCCGATAAGGCGCCGCGTGCCGATGAGCGCGGGGTGTTGTAATTGGTTGAAGACATCTATACATATATTGTTATATATCCGACAAAAATTGTCAAGTATTACTTTTTCGCCGTCGCCATCATGTAGTTGATGACGCGGTTAGAGACGCCTTCTTTTTGAAGGGCCGTTACCTCTTCTACGGAAAGGTTGTAGACGGAGCCTGTCTCGGCGATCTTGGCAATAATGGCGTCATCCGTCATCCCCGACTTGGCCAGGACGATCACGTCGGAGATACCGAGCTTTTCTTTACCAGCCAGGATCTGCTCTTTTGTGCGCTTCTGGTCGATTGAATTACCGATCAGGCCGCCTCCCAGCGCCCCGACCGTGCCGCCGATAAGAGCGCCTTCGACGCCGTGGCCCGACTGGTGGCCGATCACGCCGCCGGCGACGGAACCTACCAAGGCACCGCCCAACGCGCCCGTCTTGGTATTCTCGCCCATAGTATCACAACCTGCCAGAGGCAGAGCCAGGGCTGTTGCCAAAACAACGCTCGCCATCATTTTCAATACGCGCATATTCATCCTCCTTGATTTTGTCTATGCAGAGGCACTCTCCCTTTAATGGGCGGTTTCCTTTTTACCTATATATGAGACGCAGCTTTTTGCCGTCTTTAAGTATAGCCCAATAGAAAATGCTTTTCAATAAGAATCCCTGCGTTCAGGTTGCATCCCGGATGCCTCATGGCGAAACAATCCATCAACAAGAAAGGCCTGCCTCTTATGGCAAGCCTTTCTTAAAACATTCTTGAGTCTGTCTAAAACACCCTATTTCTTCAAGCGTTTTTCGATATCAGAGAGGTCCGACTTCTTCTCCTCTTGCCCCCCCTGCCACTGCTCACCCTTTTCGGGCGCCAAGGGTTCTGGCTGCATGTCCTGCGAGGGGGTCTTGAAATCTTCCGTAAGATTGGAGATGCTCTTGATCTGTTTGAGCCAAATAATAAAGAAAATCAACCCCAGGAAGCCGAGGAAGGCCACAACCGCAATGATCAGCTTCCATGTCAGCATGGGCGACACTTGCTTGGCCTCGGTCATCAGGGTCTTTGCGGCCTGCAAATCGGTCTTGACCTCTTCCAGGAGCTTCAAGTTCTCCCGGTAGTCCGAAATATAGCCGCCGGGATTGGGATTGACGACCTCCTGGGAACGTTCAATCCGGTCCAGTTTTTCCGTAATGCTGCTCTTCAGGTAACTCGCCCGTTCAAAATAATCCGTGTTTTCCAGAAGCTTGGTGACCTTGTCCGCTTCCGTCCTGATTGAAGTAATCTCGTCCTCGGGGATCTTCCAGACGTCCTCCATCTCGATCTCGACGAGAATGGACTCCCTGGGCGCCAATTCGAAGTCCTTGTAAACGTAATAGGCGGATTCTTTGGGGTCATAAGCGATGTTCAAATCCCCCATATCCACGACGTTCTCCGGCTTGATTTCCTTGGGCAGATAGGATTTAAAAGGAACTTTGCGGCTCTGGGTCTGGGAGGGATTGACGACGGCGGCGCGCACGACAATATTCGCCATGGCGTCGAACGCAACAGCCAGGTTTAACAACAATACGGTCAATGCTATACAATATCTGAGAATTTTCATATTAGCTTCTGAAGCGAGGTTCCCTGGGCATCCATCAGTCGCCCCTTAAGCCCTTATTATTTTACCAACTTAAACAACTTCTTCCAACAACTCTTTTTTTACCCCCTGCCTCACGTATACTCAAACCACGTCTGCACCACAGGCTCTTCCTTGGCCACGTTCTCGACCATCTGCTGGTTCATGAGCATCAGGGCCTTCAACTCCTGGGTCTTGTTGCGGATGTAGGTGATGTTCTGCGACCCCTGCTCGGAGACCTCGTAGAGCTTCTCGATGTTCTTCATGTCGGTGGAGTTGCTCATATCGTGGATCTTGGCGGACATGTCTTTCAAGCTGCGGTGGACGGCCTCCAGCTGTTTGGTCGCCCCGAGCATGTCTTCTGAGCCGCCCCGGACCCCGGCCAGGGCCTCGGAGGCCTTCTGGATGTTCTGTTCGATGACGCTGAAGGCCGCGGAGAACGCCTGGACCTTGGCGTTCATGTCCTGGATCGGCGAGACGCTTCCCATGATGGTCGAGATGTCGCTGGAGACGCTCTCGATGTCCGCCGAGCTCAGGGTCATGGTGATGGCGTCGATGGTGCCGTAGGTCGACTCCGAACAGACAATGGAGTAATCGCCCAGCTTCCAGCTCGCCGGGAATGTCATGGTGTAGCCGTAGAGGCCTGCGGCGTATTCGGTCATGGGCGCGGCCAGGACCTTGGCGACGCCCTTGGGGTCATAGACCGTGATCACGGGCGAGACGCCCGTATAAGTCCTGTACTGGAACGTGATGGAATCACCCTGCATGACGACCGTCTCGCGGTTCAGGATCGCGGCGGTCATGGAGGTCTCGACCTTGGACTGGATGTCGGTCGTGGCCGTCTTGATCTGGTTCGGCAGGGTCGTCTGGGTCGCCGTCGCGATGCTGGCCGTGTCGCTCTTGACGCCGGCCACCTGGGTCTTGATGTTGGACTCCGCCGTCTGGATCGACGTCTCCAATGTCGAGAGCTTGCCGCTCAAGGTCTCGCCGTCGGCCAGGCCCAGCTTGCTGATGATCTCCTGGGCCAGCTTCTGGGTGATGGTGATGGTGAATGTCGTGCCGACCTCGTAGGTGTTGGCGGCGCCTGTCATGCCGCCGTAATAGATCGTGCCTTTGGCAAAATACGTCTTGCCGGCGGTCAGGGCGCGGCCGAACTCATTGCCGGCGGTCAGGATGTCGGCGACGGTCTTGGTGTAGGTGCCGTTGGTCAGGTCAGCGGGGTCCGGCGCGGTCATCAAGACCGTCGTGAGCCATTGGCCGGCCGCTTCGTCGTAGACTTCGACCTTGGCCGTATAGGCGCCCGAGCCCAGTTTATTGGTCGCGGTGTTGTAGATGAGCTTGCCTCTGCGTTCCAGCCACAGGCGGATCGCCAGGTCTTCGCCGTCTTCATCATAGACAAAGCTGGACTGCACGCGGTAGTCCGCCGTGGATTCGGCGATCGATGTCATATAGACGGTCATGTTGACCGTGTTGTCGTAGGTGCCGTCCAGGCCGTCGGCTTCGGCGTCGATCACCTTCTCGGCCGTGGTCTCGACATACAGGTCTTTGGCAAAGGTAAAGTTATAGGTCCCATAACCCAGCGACCCTGAACCCGAAAGCGTGAACGGGCTGTTCGTCGGGGTCTCGGGGATGAGCATGGTGCCGCTGGCGGCGTCCGTCACGCTATAGGTGAACTCCGAGAGGTCTGTCGCGTTGACAGAGTCCTTCAGGCTCACGACCACGGTGTATTTTTCGTCGACCGTGACGGTGTTGCAGGCCGCCGAGTTGGTGACCCCGGCGCCTGAGGCGACCAGCGTCACATAGCCCGGATAACCGGGGCAGGTAATAGAATAATTCGAGAAGGTCGCCAGGCCGTCGACGGCCGTGACCGTGTCGGTGGCGCCTGCACCGGTCGTGCCGCCCGTCGGCGTGATCGTCACATCAATGCTTGAAGATGCCGTGTTGCCGTAGGCATCCGAAACAGCCACGACGAACTGCTTCCAGGGGGCGCTGGCCACCGCCTTGGTGTTGGGCTGGGTGCTCCAGGCCAAGGTCGCCGCCGAGCCGCCCGCGACGATCGCGCAGAGCCGGTCCTGGGCCGTTGTGGTCAGGGCCGGATCCCTGTCGTCGGTCGCCACGATATAGGCGGTCTCCGCCTGATAGAGGACCAAAGAGATGGTCGAGGTGTTGCCGCCGCCGGAGAACCGGATAGGCGTAGGCAGGCCGAACTCAGTGGGGCCGCCGCCCAGGTCGGTGGCTGTCGGCACATTGCCCAAAATGGATGTCGAGGCCCCTGTGAAGGTGATGTTGCGCACCATGTCGGGATCATAGTCGGAATCGATATTGTTGTTGGTGTCCATGGCCGCGATCGTGATGACCAGGCTTTCGCCGGCGTTCACGTTGACGGAGGACTCGCCTGAGGCGCCGCGCACGCGCAGCTTGGTCGCCTCAACCGTGAGGGCCGCGTTGTCGGTCAGCGCCGCGGCCGCGGCATAGCTTGAGGTTGCCGGCGTGTTGAGTGTCACGTCGTCGTTAGGGTCCAGCGAGAAGGCAAAGACCTTGTTGTCGGCGCCCAAAGGCAGGGTCGAGCGGACGACCAGGCTCAGGGTGTAGGTCTTGTTGGAGGCGTTGGGCACCGAGAAGATCGTGGTCGCGCCTGAGCCGAACGTGATCGTGTTGGCTGCGACCGTTCCTAAAATATTGACCGTGCCGTCGCTCAAATAGGCCGCGGCGATATAGTCCCTCCAGTCGGAGGTCGTGTCCGTCGCGGTCGCGCGGTTGACGACGATCTTGTTCATGTCGATGGCATAGCCGTCGGCGCCGGCGTCCGTCGCGCGGAAGGCAAAGACAGCCACCCTCTGGGCCGAGGAGTTGGCGATCGAGGACACCGTATTGGAAATCCCTGTGGTCACAGCCGCGACGGTGACTTCCGCCAGGGTCGAAACCGTCACCTTGAACGAATAGAGCGGGTCGACCGTGTAGCCGGAGATTGAGGCCTCAGCCTGCAGGTAGATCTCCTCAGGATAGCTGTATTTGACGCCCGTAAATGCGGCCACGCCGCCCGTCGTCGTTAAGGTCAGCCCCGAGGTCGAGGTCAGGCTGCCGTTGGTCACAGGCGTGTAGCTGCCGGTCGTGGTTGAGGCGCGCAGCGTGATCTGGCCCGTCACGTTCGAGCAGGCGTTGCCGTACTGGTCGGAGATCGCCACCTGCGGCTGGGCCGTAAAGACCGTATTGGTCACGGCCGTGATGGACGGCTGCTGGGCAAATCTCAACTTGTTGACCACGGCCGCGTTGACGACGAGGACGTTGGAGGCGACGTTGGTGCCGGTCAGGGCCGCCATAGAGGCCGTGACCGTCGTCGATTGCGCGCGGAAGAGCGTCGCCGACAGATCGGTCGTCGACTGGCCGGCCGCAAAAGAGACCAGCGTCGTGTAGGTGTCGACGCCCGACTCCGGCCCGTTGGCCGTGCCGCTCAAGGTATAGGTGATGGTGCGGCCCGAGGCGGTGTAAGCGGTCGCCCCGTTGGCCCCGTCGCAGATATTGTCATAGACGTCGACGACATCCAGCGTCGTATCGAAATTAAACGCCGTGCCGGCGACAATGGGCGTCGGCAGGGCCGCATGGAACTTCATGTGGTCGGCCGTGTTGTGGCGCACGACCAGATTCAGGGCCTGGGCATCCGAGGTCGTCACGCTGCCCGAGGTCGCCTTGATCAAGACGGTGCCGGCCCGGTAGGCCTTGAAGGTCGTGGTCGCAACGCTGTTGGAGAAGGAAAGGACCGTCGAGCCGCCGACAGCCACGTCCGTGCCGCTGGCATTGGAGAACGTCGGCACAGCCGCCGCCGGCGACGGAGACGCGCTGGCGCCCGAGAAGATGACGTCGAGTGAGCCTGTGAATTGCGTCAGGTTGTTGTAGACATCGTAAGAGGTGATCGTCAAGACGCGCGAGCCGCCCGCCGTCATGGCCGAGGTGTCGGAGGCTGAGACGACAAAGTGGTGCATGGAGGCCGGCACGACCGAGAAGGTCACCGAGCTCGTGCGGTAACTGGCGTTCAAAATGGTGCTGGTGGTCGTGACCGTCGCCTGGACGCCGGAGACCACCTCTGTATGCTTGTAGTAGAACACCGCCGTCGATGTCTCCTGGGCGACGGTGACGGTCGTGATCTCATTGCCCGCCGTGCAGGCGGAGTCGCTGTAGAATGTGCCGGTCGCGCCCGGCGTCGTCGTCAGATTAAAGAGGATGCTCTGGCCTGTGGCCAAGGGGCTGGGGTTGTCGCTCTGGTCCCTGATCGTAACCGTAAAAGCGGTCGAGGCCGCGCCGGCATTGACCGACGTCGGGCCGCTCAGAAGCGCCTTGTAGGGCACGGCCGGCTGTGCGGTCACGGTGAAGTCGGCTGTCAGGAGCGAACCGCCCAGGATCTGGTAGCTGGCGCGCACGACATAGCTGCCGGTCTTGTTGCCCAACGTCAGGATGGTCGAGGCCTGGCCCTGGGCGTTGGTCACGGCCGAGGCCGCGGAGAGCGATTGGCCTGTCGCGCCCGACGGATAGCTCGTGATCGCAAAATTGATCGTCTCATTGGAGATGCCTGTGCCCGATTCATTGACCAGGCGCACGACAAAGGCGTCTGCCGCCTGACCGACATACTTGGTCTGGCTGTCGCCGGAGACCTTCTCTAAGGCCGTCGGCGCGCTGGCGGTCGCCGTAAATGTAACGGGCGAGCCTGAAAGCGCCGCATTCGTTGCCTGCACCTGGTAGGTGCCGGCCGCGGCGCCCAACGTCAGGATGGTCGAGGCCTCACCGGAGCTGTTGGTCGTCGTCGTCGTCGTGGAGAGCGAGCATCCGCCGCCGCCCGTCGGGTAACTGGCAATCGAGAATGTCACGTCTGTGCCGGCCGCCGCGTTGGTGTAAAGGTCCTGGGTCGTGACGACAAAAGGCGTGATCGCCTTGTTGATGACACTCACCTGGTTATTGCCGCTGGTCAAGGCAATGCTCGACGCCGCGGCCGCCAGCACGTTCACATTATAGGTAAAGGTGCTCATGCCGGTCTCGGATCCGTAAATATTGGCCGTCTCCATCTTGTAAGGCGTGAGCGTCACGGCATTGGACGTCGAGACGCCGCCGGGCGAGACCGGGAAGTAGATGCCGAGTTCCGTGCCGAAGTTCGTCGATTCGATCTTGGGGATGTAGGCGCCGGCTGTCGAGAGACCATAGAAGGCGATCGCGTGCACGCCGGCATAGTCCTTGTCGATGTTCCTGTTTGAGTCGGTCGCGCGCAGCTGGAGTTCGGACGTGCTTCCGGCGATGGCGCTGCCGGAGGTCGCGCCCGTCGACTGGTTGACGAGCTCTAAGTGCGTGGCGGTCACGCTGATTGTGCCGGTGACCGTGGCCACGGCCGCATCATTGGTCGACTTCATCTGGGACGACTGGCCCTGGTCGCAGCCGATCTTGTCGTTGTCCGTCACAAACGTGTAGGTCTGGCGCTCGACGGCGGTGAGCTTGGAGTTCTTCATATAGACCGCGACCGTGTATTCGACCGACGAGCTGTCCGGGACGATATCGATGGTCGCCGTCGAGTCTGCGTTCGGGGCCGTACCGAAGGTGATGGTCGAGTTGGTGATGGCGCTGCCTGTGGCCGTGGCCAGGGGGTCTGTGACCCCGGCTTTATACAGGCCCGCCCAGACTATGTCGCCTGCGGCCGCCCCTCCCGTGCCGGCGACCGCGATGGTGACCTGGTCGAGAAGCGTCGGCGTCAGGTCCGAGCCTTTATCGGCGACCTTGAACTTCAAAACGTTGAATTTTTCGGCCAGGGTATCGTTGATGGGGTCCAGGTTGAAGCTGGCGACGGGCGTTGTCGCAGCTTCGACCGCCGTCGTATTGGTGACGGCCAGTGTCACTGCCGTTGAAAATGCCGATGATAACGGAGGCGCGGAGGCAAACAGATAGATCGTGCCTGTCATGTCATACTTGGCGCCGGAGAACGTGGCCGCGCCGTTGACCGCCGCGATCGCGTTGCCGGGCTGGTCGCTGGAGAGCGTGCCGGGCGCCATCGCAAAAGATTCGCCGTCTGTCGAGGCGTATAAGGTCACCGTGTTGGTCGAGGCCGTCTGGTTGCCGTAAGGGTCGCGGATCGAGACGATCGGCTGCTGGGCAAAGGCCGTGTTGATGACGCCGCTGCCCGACGGGTTCTGCGAGAAGACCATCTTCATGGCGTCCTGCGGGTTGACCACCGTGGTCAGGCGAAAATCATCCGTGATGACCGAGCCTTCCGTCGCGGCGATCAGGGCCTCGGAGCCTTCCAGGGCCTTGCAGTAGAGAATCAATGTGGATGACGCCTCGCCGCGCGCGAATGTCAGGCTGGTCGCGGTGCCGAAGGCGATGTCGGCGCTGGAAGAATCGCGCGCCGTCGGCGCATTGCCGTCCGGCGAGACAGCGGAACCTGCGAAAATGACCGCTTTGGAACCCGTGTATGTCGGGGTGCGGTAACCGGAGCCGTCATAGGCCTTGAGGATAATATCTTTGGTGCCGCCGGCGGTGACGGAGGTCGAGCCCGCGCCGGCCGATGTCGTGATATGGAACTTGGCCGCGGCCACCGTATTGGCCGTATAGGTCGTCGCCTGCATGCCGGTTGCGATGGCTGTGACGCTGTTGGGCGTGGCCGCCATATCCGTGATGCCGGCTGATGTCATAACCAGGTAGCTGTCGGACCTGTCGGCCTGGCGGCAGAGCCCAGAGGTATCGATCAGGGTGTTAAAGTCTGTGACCGAGAAGGTCACGACGATCGAAGCGCCGTTGGGGCTGGCGGTCGCCGAATCGGTCAAGGCATACGTCACGGTCGGAGAGCTCGCCGTATTCTGCAGGCTGAAGGCCGAGGCGGTAAAACTCGAGGCCTTCACCACCTCGCTGAAATTCAATGTGATCTGATGCGTGTTCAAGTTCAGGGCCCAGCTGTTCAAGACAGGCGGGGTCGTATCAGCGGTGTAGCTTGTGACCTGGCGGGCAGAGCCGTCGGCGATAGCCGTGACCGTATTGGCGTAAGGGTCTGCA
>Ga0172369_10009204_pt1 | contig 11002 bp, 5 predicted proteins | sample LakKiv25m_FD_114539 | JGI IMG/M metagenome (GOLD analysis project Ga0172369, IMG submission 114539) | Freshwater microbial communities from Kabuno Bay, South-Kivu, Congo - kab_022012_11.25m | ecosystem: Environmental > Aquatic > Freshwater > Lake | place: Democratic Republic of the Congo...
CAGGCCGCTGAACGCAATGGGTCCTCCGGCGTGTTGATTGTGTAATCCACCAGCCGGCTGACTGAGGTAGTCGCCACATGAACGCGGGTATCGGAAGAGGCATAATAGATAAAGACCTCGCCATCTTCCAAAGCCACCCAGCCGTTACTGAACACAACATTGGAAACGTCGCCGATGCGCTCTTCGCCTTGCGGCGCAATCAAATAACCGCCCGGTTTATGGATGACCTTGCTCGGGTCCAGCAAATCCGTCATGAATAGGTACAAAACATAACGCAGGCCAGCGGCGCATCCGCGCACGCCATGGGCGAGATGCAGCCAGCCTTGAGGAGTCTTGATGGGCGCTGGCCCCAAGCCGTTTTTCAGTTCCTTGATAGTATGATATTGCCGCTCATCGATGATCGCCTCCTTGCTGATGACCGGCTGGGTGATGTCCTTGCATAATCCCCAACCAATTCCGCCGCCTTTCCCGGCCCGAATAAAGTCATCCTGCGGGCGGGTATAAAATGCGTACTGGCCGTTAACAAATTCCGGATGCAGCACCACGTTGCGCTGTTGAGGCGAAGAGGTTTTAAGATCCGGCAGGCGTTCCCATTCTTTCAAGTCTTTGGTGCGAGCTATGCCGGCCTGCGCAATCGCAGAAGACAAATCGCCCGGCGGCGCATTGGGGTCCTTCCGCTCGGTGCAAAAGATACCGTAAATCCATCCGTCTTCATGGCGCACCAAACGCATGTCGTAGACATTGACATCCGGATCGTTGGTTTCCGGCATCACTATGGGATAGTCCCGAAAACGAAAGTGGTCGATCCCGTTGGGACTCTCAGCCACGGCGAAGAAGGACTTCCGATCCCAGCCCTCGACGCGCACCATGAGAAGAGTTTTTCCATCCATCTCCATGGCGCCGGGATTGAAAGTCGCATTGACGCCCAGACGTTCCAGTAACAGAGGATTGGCCTCAGGGTTGAGGTCATAGCGCCAGAAAATCGGAGTATGCCCGGCAGTCAGCACCGGATATTTATAGCGCTGGTAGATGCCGTTGGTCCAGGGCAAAGGCTCGTTCTTGCGGGTAACATATTCCTCATGATCTCTTCGCAGATGCGCAAGGCGAATTTGGAAATCTTCTTTCACCATTCTTTCTCTCTGTGAATTCTAATTCATCTGGGTTAACTTTCAATGCGACGCATAATCTCCAAACAAGCGCGTCCGCTGTGATAGGGGCATTTCCACTCCGACACTTTGAACATCTCCATGGCCGGCGTGCGATCCGCCTTGACCTTATAGAACCACTCGCCATATTTGCGATCAACGAGGTAGGTCATAATGAATTTCCAGGCGCGATGCGCGGCTTCAAGGTAAACCTCGCGGTCGCTTTTTTGATATGCATTGAGAAATCCAACCACTGCTTCCACCTGCACCCACCAATGCACCTCCAGATCGAGATCGCCGATTTCATCCCGTTCATAGTGTACCCCGCTGTCCGGCGCTACGCCTTCTTGGAGCACGGCATCCACCATCTGCAGAGAGACGTCGCGGATGGTTTTGCCGAGCAGAGGATCATCCAGAAGCCGCACAGCTTCATCCAAAAGCCAGCTCGTTTCGATGTCATGCCCGAAAGAGATTTTCCGTGATTTGCAGTGCCAGGTCTCATCAAAAAAAAGCCGCAGGTGGCGGGTGCGAGGATCGATGATGTGCTGGGTGAAATTCTCCACGAGCGCCGCCAATTTCCCGCGCAAGCCAGCATCCGGCCAAGCGCGATAAAGCTGAATGTACGCCTCCAGGAGATGCAGATGCGTGTTCATGGATTTCTTTTCGTTCATATCCACGTCGCTTAGGCGCAAGTTCTCCGTCGGCGACCAGTCGCGGTTCGACGTTTCCAGATAGCCACCGTACACGCAATCAAAATTGTAAGTTTCCACCAGCTCATAGACCTTCCGCGCGAGGCGCAAAGCATCAGCAGAGCCAGTGGCCAAGAAATATTCTGTCAGGGCGTAGACCGCAAAAGCCTGGCCGTAGATCTTTTTGCTGGTATCCATCGGCTTGCCGTCGGCATCCAGCATCCAATACATGCCGCCATGCACCTTGTCGACAAATCGAGAGACAAGATAATGATAAGCCCTATGCGCGATCTCCAAATACTCCGGATTGCCCAATTGTCGATAAGCCGCCGAGAACGTCCACAGTATTCGCGTATTGAGGATCAGCCCCTTGGGAGAGCGTGCGCGTATTTGCAGGTCGTTGCTGATGCGCGCCCAAAATCCGCCTTTTTCTCGATCCACCGCCTCGCGCAGCCAAAAGGGCAAGATGTGCACTTGCAGCTCTGTAGCGGCCTGATCCCTCAATTGCTGCAAAAGCTCACTCGGCATAGGATATTTCCACCCTCGATATCTGGGCTTCCTGAAGAAATCGCAGCTTGAGGTACCGGCTGCCGCCCGGCAACTCTCGGGCGAGCAGCAACAAAGGCTGCTGATAATCATAATCGGCTTTGCCGGCGAAAAAGCTCTGCACAGACGATTCAACCGGCTGGTAGGATTGGCCATCGGCGGAGGCGCTCACTTCCCAGATTCCCTCTGCATTATTGGCGAATCCATAGCACCGGACTTCACGAATGCTGCCCGGTAGGTAATAGACGACTTCAGCACCGGCTTCTCCCCTCAGTCGATGGGCATCTTCTTTGAATGGCCTGGAATGGGTTGTTTGCAGAGTGAGCTCGCCCCTTTTGCTGAACAGAACGCCAATATTGATCAGCTCGTCCACCAACATAAGAGTTTGCACTTGGAGAGGGCCGACGATATTCGAGGGCTCAGAGACACCGCCTTGATTTTTTGCACACACGCGATAGAAGTAGCTCTTGCCGATTTCAGCACACTTATCATTGAATAGCGGCCGATGGGCGGTCTCAGCATCCGATACATCCCGACCGATAACCTGCCAGGGCCCTTTAGCGGACTCCGCCCTTTCCACATCATAGCAGGTGGCAAAGACGGCTCCCTGCCAGACCAGCTTGGATACATCCTCGGCCGGCAGCAAGTGCGGCGCGGGCGGTTGCGGCTGCGCGGGCAGCGGCAAGCCGCGAATCTGAAAAGCTTTTTGCCGATATACGGCCATTGCATGTGGCTCATCATAAGCCTCGCCGGAGGTGAATCCCGGCACGTGATAGGCTTTGTAGAAACCGTCGGCAGCAGGCTCGGAATGCCAGTAAAAGCCGCCGTCGCGGGCGTGGAAACGCAGGCTCCAAATGAGGGCTCCGCAAACGTGCGGCGTGGCGATGATCTCGTCCAACACCGCAGCAATCCCACTGGTGCTGATAAAGCCAAACTCGCCGATCAGGTAGGGTTTCTTGCCCTTTGCGCGCCCTGCGCTAACGCGAATATGCTCGATCATGTCGTGCGGATCGTTTTCGTAATGGTGAGTGGTGACAATGTCCGTGTTGCGATTCGCCACCGACTCGGTGCGCAGAACGCTGGTGTGATAGCCATCCAGTACCAAGTGATTGGGATCGAGCTTTTTTACATAGGCGGCCATCTCTTCGGTCCAGGCATCGGGACAGTCTTTCAGCTCATTCCCGGTCTCCCAGGCGAGGATGGCTTTATCATCTCGGTACTTGCTGCCGGTCACCGTGTTGGTCCGATTGATGACATAGGCGATGGTTTGTTGAAAATCCGCTTTGATCTGTGCGTCGCTCCAGAATGCTTGCGCCGGCTGGCCGCGGAACCCGGCGTACTCGGCAATGCCGCCCATCCAGCTCCAGTTGTCGACAAATGGGATGATGATGCGTACGCCCACCTGATTGGCTACGGCAAGCGCCATATCGAGGACGCGAAAGGCTTCTTCATTGAATTGCCCGGGCCCTAAAATGTATCGGGGAATTTCCGGCGTGTCATCTTTGCGCCGAACGCTGAGAGTGTACATCCGCACGGCGGTGCCGCCCATCTCGCGCGCGCTCAGCAGGGCATCACGCAGCTCGTATTCATCCGGCAGCCGCCAAACGTTGGTTTCCGTGAAAGCCATATAGTCTTCAATGCAATGCAGGTTTGGGATGTTGAACGAGATGAACCGCAGCTCCCTATCGCCATCCATCAAGCGGTCGCCGCGGACGGTGACAAAGTTGGTGAATACTGATGGTGCTGGCAAAACTTGCTCTGCGAAAAACAGTATGAGCATGCACGAACTTAGCAGACCGACTAAAGTTTTCATGGTTTTCGATTCTTTCGAGTAGGTTCTATTGCCGAATGAGATCTTCGCTTTTGGGTACAATCACTGCAAAACAACCATGCCATGTAGGAGTTCTCCCAGGCGAACGTATGGGCTGAAGGAGAGCTCTCTACACCAAGCATGTCATGCCATAGCTATCTTCCGCTTATCGTGAACAGATCACCCTAAAGCAGATCATGCTGTAACGCGGAAAGTTCCCTACGGGATGACATGTGTGTGGGAGGGTTAGTGCAGTGCTCCGAAACGACTCCTTTCCGTCTGGCCACGCACTAAAAAAGAACGTCTTGCTGGAAGTATCTATGCACGTCAAGCATGCGCTCTTCTGAATGACATCCCTGTTTTTGGATTCGTGCAGAGTGTTGAAAAGGCTCCTTCTGAGGAACATCACAGTCTCGAGTATTGACTCACATTAGGCAGCACATCATGCCTTTTGTTCCCATTCCCCTAAAATCTCGTCCACCCGCGCGCTCACCTTGAATCTGGCGAATGCGCGATCATAGCCCTTGAGAAGTAATTCATCATAGCGAGTCATCGCATGTCGAATATGCGCCCGGACGGCCAAAAATACCGCCTCCGGATCGAACTCTTTCGCCGCCGCGCTGCGCCCCACTCGCTTGGAATATTTCTGGCAAGCATGTTCAGCGATTTGCGTTGCCGTCTTGGCAGGGCAGCCCGGAAAAAGCTCGCGGATGCGCTTGGAAAAATCCTGCACGTATTTTTCATCCAAGAGTTCTCGTCTCTCGGCCTCACGTTCACGCCGTCTTTCCCGAACCTCGGCATCGGACAAACACTCTTCTTCGGCCTTGTCCAAGGCTGCGCTTTCCACCAAAATCCCCTGACGCTCATACCGTTTCCGCGTTCTGCTCCATCGCAATACCTTGGCATGCAATCGGGAGTGCTTAGTGGCGCGGCGCGTAAGAGCTGCGTCGCCGCTGGGCAAATACAGTAAGTGATCCAAATCCGCACAAGATAGGCAAAGCGCGCCTTTCTTCTCCAAGGTGATCCATCGACCGGGCCCCAACTCTTCTCCGCACTCGGCGCATTGGGATTCTTTGCGGATCATAAAGACCAGCAAGTCTTTGGCTTTTTCTGATGATGCTTCCATATCCAATACCTCTTGCAATCACAATCAGCAAGGTTGATGGTTTGGGTTGAAAACCTCCCTTCTACAATTTTCCGGAGTTGGCTGTGCAGTGCCTTCACAGCAGGCAAAACTTTTACGGTTTCCCCTCTTCCCTCGCCTTGGTAATTCCCTCAGCCAATGCGCTGTGCATTCCCTTGTAATAATCGTGAATCAATTGCAGATTCTTGGTAACCCGCACGCGCTCTCGGCTTTGCTGGATGGCCGCTTGCAGCAGCCGCGCTTTCTTTTCCTGTAGAGCTTGCGGACGAATCGCCTCCTTGGCAGCAGCGAATTTCGCCTCCGTATCAAGCTTGGCATAGTGTCGGCGAAAGTAATCTCGCAGCTCATCATCGTCAATTCGGACATTCTGTAATAGCCGCTGCCGCAGGGTCATTTGCAGAAGGGACTCTTCATACAGATTGGTGCGGATTCGAACCGTCGCTTCTTTTTCCAAACCCAAGTCGCACGCTTCCTGATTGAGGACGAAATCCCGTAGTGCGTAGTCAAAAGCGGTCTTGTAGCTGCGATGAACCGCATAGTAAGGGATATAGTTCAAACCCGCGATGAACTCTCCGACCGTCAGCGTACGACCCTCGACGCTCGCCAACGGCTCTTTTCGCAGCTCCCAAAGATGGTTTTCTAAGGAGATCAGCTCCGAATCGCAAAGTTGTTCCTCACGCAGACGATCCCGCGGTGAAGGCGCACGCTGCAATATCAACCCCAATTGCTCGCCTACGGCGCGCAGTGTCTTGGGATAGACTTGAATATTTTTCCCCCGCATCATCTTTTCAACGTAGGCCTGGGCAACCTTCTCACCCAGTTTGTTCTCCAACATGATGCGGGCGTTTTTGCGTTTTAGCTCATACTCCCGCTCGGAAAGCAGAGGATTCTTTTTCCAATCCAAGACCTGCAAGATTTGATATCCATACCTCGACTTTACTGGCTTGGAGTATGGCCCAACCGGCAGGGTAAAAGCGGTCATGGCTAAATCATACTCCATCTGCTCCCAATCCACCCAGCCCAAGTCACCGCCGGACTCGGCAAGGGTACTGTCAGGGAAAATGTCGGCCGTCAAGGTGGTAAAAGGAACGCCGCGTTCGAGCAGACGGTACAGACTATCAGCCTGCCCCATGGTCTTGCAGAGCAAGTGGCGAATGTGCCGTTCTTCATTGGCAAAAGCAAAAACTTTACGCACATCCGCTTCATCATAGGTGATGCGCGGCTTGATCACTCGCCGGTAGTGAGCATCGCGCAGGCTTTTTTGCCGAAAGGCTTCGATGCGGTACCGCAGGCGCTCGTCGTCTCCCAGGCCCAACCGCCGCGCTTTCTCCGCCAACAGCCGCCGGTCGATCAATTCATCGAGGAATTGCTCGCGCAATTGCGGTGAATCGAAGACAGTCGGCTGTTTGAGGACCTCAAGGTACGCCTCGGAAAACTCTTCCAGAGTAATCCGATGGACACCAAATCGTGCGACCACCTTCTCCTCCTTGCCGCAGGATTGCAGCAGAAGGAACAGGATCAAAATGGGCAATTTTACTTGGGCATGTATTTGCATGGACAGAATGAGGGCGAAACCAAGCCTTAGATATCAAAGCTCAAAAATCAAAAAGCAAAATGATAAATGAAAATGCAAAACTCACGAGTCGATTCACCCAAAGAATGTGTGCATTTCACAGTACCCTTACTATACTTTGGCAAATTTTGTCTTAACACAATATGTAGGAGAACTCTCCGAGTTCGATCACAATATGCATTAGAGGTCGTCGTCTGGAGATGCCTCCTACAGCGCGAATTCCGAATTTTGCCAAACTACAGTACCCTTATAAAAGCATTAATGAATTCGGCTGCCGGCGACGACGTAATACCGGATGCCTTTGGCAATCTGCCGAGCAAGAGCAAGAGAATGAGCATGAGCAAAAGCCTGGCGCCGTTCGGATGACTCCTACTTAATAATGAGTATCCTGCCGGTCTTTTCTCCTATGCCGGGCGCCTCGATGTGATAAATATAGATGCCATACGCAAGATCCATGTTGTCCTTGGTCAGCAAATCCCATTCATGGGAGCCGTCGGTCATTGGCGAATCATGCTCCAAGGTACGCACCAGAGTGCCATCCACGGCAAAGATACGGATGGTGCACTTTTGCGGTAGGTGGATGAACTGCAGCGAGCGCGGCCCGCGGCCGCTGGAATAAGGATTCAGCGGCTCCCAAGCGGCCGTCACCACATAGGGATTTGGCACTACCTTGATTTTTTCCAGATTCTCTTTCGCGTAGGTGCGATCAACTTTTTGTCCCCGGACTGCAAACTGGTAACGGGTATCGCCGGTGAAGGGAAATTCCGGATAAACATTCAGAGTGTCACCGGCGCCGAGCATCCGTCCGTACCGGTTGTAAAATACGGTGTCCTCGCTGCTGTTGTTGAGAATATTGTAAGTCACCACCGTCGAATCGTTGCCCAATTTTTCGAACAGGATGATACGATCTTTGGCCGAGAAAAATCCCGGCTGCACCAGCTTGGGTGTCAGCGTGCCGTCCACCACTGCAAACGGCAGCTCTTCACCGGTCAGCTTGTCGAAGACGCGATAATTGACGTCTTTGGGCGGCAGCGGGATGTACGAATTCGTCGTGGCCAATTTCACTCGCAGCAAATCGGAGGTCTTGACAATCTGATCGTAGAAGACTACCTGGTACTGGCGTGGATATTCCGTGCCGGGTGCGAAACCGCCAAGATTGAATTTTTCGAAGCGAATGTTGTAGGACTCGAAATAGTCGATATTCTTGCTCCACTGCACACCGCCGTAGATGCTTCTTGCCGGCAGATTGACGAGACCGGGCGGTGGATTATAGATGGAAAACTCCATTCCCTGCACTGTCGCCTTCAATGTTCTGGGATCGCCGTCATTGTCTTCGTAGAGATTCTCCACCATCTTCCACTCCCCCAGTTCTTGCCGGTAGTTGAAGAACCAAATGGTGTCATTGGGGATGGTGCGAGTCAGGTTCTTGAGCACAAATCCGGTGGTCAGCGTGGGCATCAGCTCGCCGCGATCGGTGCCATCTGTCAGGCCATTGTGGTCATTGTCCCTATGATCCATAGAGATGTCGAGGAACTGGACTTCGTAGCGATCCCCATCCACTAAGACTTCCGGCTGCAGGTACTTGACCTCTATCGTGCCGCTAGAAATTCCGGAACCGACCAATTGAGGTTGCTCGCTGATTTCCGGCCGCTGATAGCCGAGAGACGGCGCTTGCGGCACCACGACAACGACGTTCTCGCCGGTGCTGATTTCGCCGGAGGCGTCCACGGTGACAAACATGTTGGTTTCCGATGGGGCGATGTTCTTGTCCACGTCGCCCTTATCGTACGCGGTGACCGCATAGAAATAACGCTTGCCGTTCACCAGCGGCGAATCGACAAACGTGTGTACCAAGCCGGTTTCGCTGCCCATATTGAATTGCACGCCGGTGCCGTAGGTTTTAGGAAAGAAACCGAAGACGCTGTCTACGCGATCATAAATCGCCAAGGGTTTGACAAAGCGCGGATAGCCATAGCCGTCGGAAATCGAGCCGGCATCGGAAAAGCCCGGATCGGTCGCGCGATAGATTTTATAGCCTTCAAAATCATACACGCGGAGATAGCGATCGTAGCTGTCCGATTCCGAGCGGGCGTCCCAATACAGAGTGACCTTCTTGTCACCGGCCACAGCACGTACGCGCGGTTTTTCCGGGGCCACTGCGAAATTATAGTTCGAGTTGTAAATCTTTTGCACGATGTCCTTGTTGCGCAGAATGTCCGCTTGATCCTCGCCGTAGATCATTGCCACCGAAAAAGATTCCTCCAGACCGGGCAGAAGCGGAAAGTAGCCGCAGGAGAAAATATAATCCGCATCGACGTTCTCCAAGTGCCCATCGAAGAAGCCGGGTCGGGAGACATCCCACATTTGCGCGTCGTTACTGTAAGTGATAGCACCGTACTCGTAGAAAATAAAGCTGGTGAGACCAATCTGATCCGATTCATCCACGTCGGTGCGATCAACATTTGGCTCTCCTGGAAGGTTGCCCTGTCCTGCTGTTGGTTGGCCATCGCCTTCGCCGGCGTCTCCAGTGCCGCTCTTGCCGTCCAAGCCGACGTCATCGGTGTTGGCGTCCCAATCGTTGTTGTTGTCGATACCGTCGTCCCGCCGCTCGTCGATCATCAGGTTGGCCAAGCCCTCACCGGTCAGGTAATCTTTGGCCAAATAGTCGCGATTGTTGTACTTGGGATCGCGGATGTAGAGGTAATAGGTCATAGAGTCGGGCGCAACCGCGCCGTCGCTTTCGTCGATATAGCCGTTGAGATTATCATCGATGCCATCGCGCGGAATTTCCTGCAACGGCGCATTCGGCTTTTTAATGTAAGTAGTGCCTTTGAATTGAATGCGCACCCCTTCCGCCGGCATGGTGCTGACGGTGCGTTTATAGTCTGCGCTCGCATAGTCAATGAGCACGACGGGATCGCCGACGTTGTAGAATTTCAAAAAATCGGCTTGAGTTATGAGATGACCACCGCCGGGTGTATTTAATCCATCGCCGTCGTTGTCAATGCCATCCAGCGCATTCCCCGGGCTTTCCAAAAATGCAAAGCCGACCCAGGGCACCGGCGTATAGCCGCCTGTGCCGATATTGTCCCAGTCGTAATTCACCGTCAGGTCGATCTCGCGATAGAAGGTGGCGCAGTCGTCATCATAGTCGCTGTTTGCCGTCAGGCGCGCCCCGATGGATGCGCCTACGTTCAAGCCGAAGACGGTCTGATGGAGTTTCAATTCACCGATGTTTTGAATGCGATAGATCCAAAAGATGCAGTCTTGAGCGTCAGGATTGGACCACTGCAAGCCGCGAATGAATTGTTTCAATCCCAATCCGCCGCGTAAGGACTCGGTGGCAATCGGACGCGGCAGGCTCAAGCCGGATATCTTTTTATTGAATTGATAATCATCGAGAATGTAGTAACTCTCTTCATCGGCATTTTTTTGGTCTTTGCCGAAATAGCCGTTCCAATGTCCGCGCCAGCCGGCGTCCACCGGGTCTTCCAATTTGTCCGGCCAAAAAGCGGGCCAGGTGAACGCTTGATGGCTCATGGCCACGGCATGATACGGGTCCTTCTCTTTATTGGTGAGGTTATAATAGCCGGGCAAAGGCTCGAATCCTAAAAACCTACCAAGTGAATCATGGGAAAAGGCATTGGGGTCCCAGCCTTGACAAAATACCACCGGCGTGAGATCGACGTATAAGGAGTCACCGGTCGAATCGATGCTGGCAAAGGTCCTGATCGTTGAACCCACAAAGGAGGAGGCATTTCCCATCTGCACCAATCCGGAATTGATGGGCCATTCGCCGGCGTAAACCAGACTCTGGTCGCCCTTGATTGCACCCAGCATGCCATGGTTATAAAAAGTCACCCGGATCAAATTGCCGGCATGTACATTGCGGGCGCGATATTGGTTGCTGCCATGCTGATCTTGTGCGAAACTATTCAGCAAAAAACTTAAGAGCACCAGTATGATAAAAACGCATCGTTTCATATTCTCAGCTCCTCATGGCCTAAAGGGTCAAGATGAGGGAAAACTTGTTTTGTCTGTCGAGGATGCCGTAATCGACGTTGGCATAGTCAAAGGCCAACTCATTGGCCATGA
>Ga0172369_10009210_pt1 | contig 10995 bp, 14 predicted proteins | sample LakKiv25m_FD_114539 | JGI IMG/M metagenome (GOLD analysis project Ga0172369, IMG submission 114539) | Freshwater microbial communities from Kabuno Bay, South-Kivu, Congo - kab_022012_11.25m | ecosystem: Environmental > Aquatic > Freshwater > Lake | place: Democratic Republic of the Congo...
CGTTCATTCCCCGCGCGTGTGGGTACGAGACTAAGTACTCACGGATGAAGTTCAACGATGAACTAGACTAAGCACTTTGAGTGCTACGTTATTTAGGTTATGATACCCTTGGATGTATTCGCTAGTCTGAGGCTCTATCGAGGCACTGTAAACAGTCCTGCACGGGGCGGGGCAGTCAACCTCACTGAACAAGCCTAGATAACATTGTCGAAGCGAACTCAACCCCACTTCGGTGGGCGTTCTTACCGAAAGGTAACTATGAAGGTCTATGTTAAATCAGTTGAAGGGCAATGGCTTATGCCGACACATGCCGCTAAAGCTCGTATTCTTTTGAGGCAAGGTAAGGCTACAGTCGTGAAGCGGGTTCCGTTTTGTATTCAACTTCGTTATCCGGTTTCTAACCGCATCCAGTCCGTGACGGTGGGAATAGACGATGGCGGTATTATGGTTGGAATTGCAGCAGTGTCTTGCGGAAAGGCTATTTACCAAGAAGAGGTGAAGTTGCGAACTGATATAAAAAAGCTTCTTGATACGAGAAGGTCATATCGAAGAGACAGGAGAAACCGCAAAACACGCTACAGGCAGCCGAGGTTCTTGAATCGCCGGGCCTCTATTTCAACATGCAAGGTGTGTGGCGGTAATGCTCCAGCTTCTCAAGTTATGTGCCGAAGGTGTTTAGGACTTGTGGGCGGTGTGCATCAGAGACATGAGGGGATCAAAAAAACGGTATTCCGCCTTCCGCCTTCCATTCGAGCGAAAAAAGAGGCCATTGCCAGGACGGTTACAAAATTGCCTTTTCCTATAGCTAAAATCAGGCTTGAGGATACTTATTTCGACACTCAGGCAATGGAAAATCCGGATATCACAAGGGAAGGGTATCAGTCAGGCCCATTGTTGTATGAGAAGAATTTCAAGAATGCCTGTAAAACACGAGACGGATATAAGTGTCGTGTTTGCAAGGTAGAAACGAATCTTCAGGTTCATCACATAAAGTTAAAATCGAAAGGTGGAACGGATAAGCTTTCAAATCTGATGACGCTTTGCTCGGATTGCCACGAAAAACACCACAAGGAGGGGCTACGGCTTCCAAAACAGATGAGCACGCTCTATGTTTCTGCCGCTCATGTTCAGCAGGGAAAACATTATCTACAAAGCAAGCTGTGCTCAATTGCGCCGTTGTCGACCACGTTTGGATACATCACTGCATACCGTCGCAACCAGGCAGGGCTTCCAAAGTCTCACGTCAACGATGCTCTTATGATAGCAGACGAGAGCGCGAGACCTTTGAGTGAGTTTTTGAAAACCGTATGTGTAAGGCCACGCAAGAGAAGCACGCATGAGGCAACGGCAAGGAAGGGGTGTAAGGAGCCAAACAGAACCCAAAAGCGCAATGCCAAAAACACAAGATCACTAAAGGGAATCAAAAGGTGGGATACCGTTGAATTCGGAAACAAAGTAGGGTTTGTTGCGAGCTTTGGCGGCTCGGGCTGCTACCTTGTGGATATCGAGGGGAACTACATTCAAGTTCCCTGGAGCAAAAACGGGAAAGGAGCCATATCTACGAAATACCTTTGGTTTGTGCATGGGAATCAGGACAGGATATCAATGATTCAAAAAACACAGGAGGTATTAGATGAAGAAACCGAAAGACATCAAGAAAGAACTTGAAGAGCACGATAAGTACCTTGGCGAAGCCATCAGCGAAAAAGACTTAGAAGAACTCAAAGGGCGTGCCAATAGGTTTGCAATTGATGAGGATGACCTTAAAGAAGAAGTGGCCAAACAAGGGGCAGTATTCGCATACTATTCCTATACTGCCAAAACCTACCGGACGCTAAAGGCAAAAGCACAAATGAAACTGGAGTTGATTTCATCGAGGATCAAGCTGAAGATCAGGGATGCAGATCCAAGGGATGGGCGGAAAGGAGGGCCAACAGTATCACAAATTGAGGCAGAGATTCAGAATGACCGGACGTATCAAGAAGCATTTGTAGAGTTGAAAAACGTGGAACACACTTTGGAACTTCTTGAGGCTGACGTGTCGGCATCGGCAATGAAGGCGGCGATGTTGAGGCTATATGCAGCAGATGAACAAAAAGAAAAAACTATGAAAGGACGCTTGTAAGATGGCAGAGAAAAAGAGAAAATTGGCTTTTGGAACACCAGAGTGGATGGAAGACAGGGAACGCGAACTCGATACCCAGATGCAGGGCCATGACTTCACGAAAGACGTATTGTTCATTTTCAGATGGGATGGCTGGATAAAATTCAGAGTCATGCCGGGCTTCAAACCAGAAGATTGGTTTAGACCGTATGGCGAGCACTGGAATGTATTTCCTGGTCAAAACGACAAGGATATTGTCATTGATGGCTGTCCGGAGATCAACTTCGGTCCCGACCATCCATGTCCCATTTGCTACGCAATCAATAAGGCTTTGGCAGAGAAAAAAGCAACCTTCACTGATTTTTTTGGCATGGGCGGAATCGGAGTCCAGAAAAAGTATCTGCTTCCGGTTATGCTTTTGGAAGCGAATCTTGTGAAGTCTGACTCGAAGCAGAGCACCGCTCCGGTATTTACAGATCTTCCACAAGTAAAGATCCTGGCACTTCCTATATCGGTTGCTAAGAAATTCCGGAGTCTTCTTCAGGATGATGATTACGGCTACGAGGAATTGACACATCCCGAAGTTGGTGTTGTTCTCAAGCTGACCAAAGATAATTCCCAGGCCGGAACCGAGAAATATACACTCAAGCCGGTAGTCAAAGATCATTATGCACTTCCTGATGATCTATTTGAATGGGAAGTGGACCAAGACGAAAATGGAGAGGAAGTAAGTCACATTGTCGGCTATGCCGAAGGATTCCCAGAGTTGGAAAACTTCCTTCCCAAAACCACCGGTGATGAATTGATGGCGAAGATTGAGAAGTACCAACATGATATCAATCCCTTTGTTGCGAATTTCAATCTGTCGATTGACATTAGCCCTGGCCGAAAGGCTCTTCCGGCAGGGAAGTCCGACGATGACGACGAGAAACCGTCGAAGAAGAGCAACATTGCAGCCCTCAAAGAGCGGATGAAGAAACATAAGGCATAGCGAGAAGGGTCATGGTTTCCCGGTAGTTGCACCTACCGGGAAACTAACTAAAAATCTGGAAATTTTTCCAGGAAATGAGGTCAGAAATGATCCTCTGGAAACGGTTAACTTCTGAAGGCGCATATTTTCTTGGGTTTCATGTCCGATGGGATGCACCCATTTTTCTGGGATACAAGTGGCAACAGATGACAATAAATAAATATCCTGTTGCCGAAGAAGTGATATGTTTTTGTTGCAAAGTAGACACGCTGGTTGTCTTCATTTTGGGATGTCAATTTGAGATCGGATATGGCAGACCACAAGCAATAGAGGTGTGAGATGGAAGATTTGGGGATAGGGAGAATAGCAGAAGGCATTAAGATAGATGGTAGGAATGTGTTTTCCGAAGCTGAAGATGAAGTGTGGAGTGAGATACCGCTTTGGATTCCAACTGGTTGTGTGGGACTCGATTATGCAATTGGTGGGTTTGAGCGAGGAAGAAAAGGAGGTGTCCCCATAGGGAAAGCATTAGAAATTTCTGGAATGGAATCCACAGGCAAATCAGCCTTGTTAGACCACATTATTAGGGAAGTTTTGAACGCAGGCGGGGCCTTTTTACTTGCCGACGCTGAAGATGCACACATGAAAGAGAGATTGCGGCTAATTGGGGCCGATCTTACAAATTTCATGTTCATTCAGAAACCACGCATTGAAACGGTCGATACTGGCGGGAAACACAAAAAGAATTCCTCAAGTGAGGCGAATCTGAAATTAATACTCGAAGAGTTTTTTGAAGTAACCGAGAAGCTGCTTACAGAGTTCCGCAAACACGTTGGCCCAGAGGTTCCGGTTGTCATTGGGCTCGATAGTCTGGCCGCTATTGAAACGAGGGCGCAGTCCTTGGTAAATGAGCAAAATATGAAGGATAAACTCTCGAAGGCGGACGTAATGAGTCAGCAATTTAGCGGGTTTTGTAATCATGTGACTCGGAAGAATGCAGCCATTATTATCGTGAACCAACTTAGAAGCAAGCCCGGAGTGAGTTTTGGTGATCCAATGTATTCTCCAGGTGGTGACGCAAAAAACTTCTATTTTTCAATCCGTATCCGGATGAACTCATTCCAGAAAATTACGGCAGACAAAGACTGGGGCAAGAATGATGCAAGAGAATACTTAGATGAGGACATTACCGGCATTCAGTGTAGCGGGAAGGTCATCAAAAACAAGGTAGCCGAACCCTTTCGCAAATTCAGATTTCCGTTGTTTTTCGATTCTCGTGGTATATGGGATGAACTTGCCTTTGCTCAACTTTTGGTTGATAGGGAAAAGTGGCGGTTTTCGGACGATTTCGAGAAAGACGATAAAACATTTTTCTGGAAAGGCGAGAAACTTGGGATAGGGGAAAAGGGGTTGGCCAAGGCTTTTATAGAGAGCCCACACGTCAGAATAGAGATGGAAGAAGAGCTTTTTATGTAAGGAGATGTTAATGAGAGCCGTAATCTTTTCCGATGTTCATATACATCCATTTCAACCTTTCTCTAGGGTTGATTCAGAGACGGGGCTTAATTCTCGACTTCTTGACTGTGTTTCTGCATTCAGGCAGGCAAGGGAGTACTGCAAGAGAAACGATATTGGATACTGTCTAAATGGCGGGGATTTGCTTCACAAAGGTGCTACTGTTCAGGCCGACGTGTTGGAACTTCTGGTTCATGAACTCATGGAATTCAAACTGGAAAACATAGAAGTGATCAGTGTTACTGGCCAACATGATTTTTTGAAGAGAGACGGTATCTACAATTTGCCCAAAGCCCTCAGTCCATTAATGACAGTGCTCAATGAGCCAGGAGACTATGAGGACTATTATGACGACTACGATGGTATGAGAATCATTGGCTGCTCTTATAGAGATGGACTAGAGAATCAGAGAGAGGCACTCAGGAAGTGTGGAAACTCAATCAATCCCAAAAAAACAAACATCTTTCTCGGTCACTTTATGGTTCAGGAGATCCTTAAGAAAAACGCGGCGCCCTTTGATACCTCCGGATACGTTTCTTTGGATGATTTCCCGAAAGGATTGGACTGGATCTTTCTTGGTGATTACCACTATCATGTCAATATACCTAGCCGCAGAATAGTGTCCATAGGGGGTTTACTACAACATTCATTCGGGGACAAAAACAGGGAGCAAGGCGCATTCCTTGATGTCGATTTTTCTCAGGTCAAAGACGGTATCATTGACATGAAGCGCATTGAGGTGGAGGCTCCTATGTTCATTAAAGTGAAAGTGGGCGAAGAATTTCCTGGCAAGTATTCACCAAAAAATTTCTATGCCGTGGAAATAGAGAATGAAAAACAGCAAGATCAGATTTCAGCAAAACTTGATGATTCCTGGAATGTAACATTTCCAAGAAAACTTTCAGAGGAAGAAGAGCAATTGACACAAGTCTCGGACGGTGTAAGTGTTGATATCGAGATGGCACCGGAAGAGGTGATCAAGAGATTTTGCAAACACTTCGGGTTGGATACAAATTATCTCGAAAGAGGTCTTACTTATATTCAGTAAAGGAGATATGATGGAAACAAGACAAGAAATTCAACAAAGAATAAGGAATGAATTTGCCGATGAAGAAGGTCAATGTCACTGGTGTAATCTCGGTATGCGCTGCTGGAAATGTCGGATTGCCAAGATGTTGTGGGAGAGGGGGAATCGTGGATAAAATTCTGTTTGTCAAAAAAGATTGCGATAAGTGCAAATGGATTAAAGACAACTGCAAACTTCGGCGGATTCAAGTTTATGACGTAGGTAGAGCAGATGGGCTCAGCCTGCTTGCTTACTACGAACTCGTCACCATAGCGAAGAAGAAAGGCTTACCTATACTGGTTTATGACCGAGGGACTGAGGCAGAGTATTTCGAGGACATCCAAGATATCGCAAAAGAACTTGGAGTCATTTACAAAAAACCGGAAACCTGTGACGGCGACGTGTGCAAAATTTGAATAAAAACCTGGAAATTTTTCCAGATTTTTAGATCAAAAACGAGGAGGTTAAGATGCCGATCTACGAATATGAGTGCGAAGAATGTAATAGTATAACTCCGATAAAACAATCTATAACTGATGAATTGAAGGCAGAGATACCGTGTGGGCTATGTGGCAAGTCAGCGAAGAAGATCATTAGCAAATGTGATTTTGTGTTACGTGGTTCAGGATGGCCTTCAAAAGACTTTCGGCGGTTTGGTTCTCGATATGGAGGTGGCGATGATTAAAAGAGAAGTAGACTGGCGTTCAATAGGATATGCGGGTGTAGGACAAGAAGAGGAGTACGAATTCCTTGATCGGGTATGTGGAGAGTATTCTTCTCGTGAACATACAAGCCCTATTGCAATCGAAATAGGAACATGGCAAGGAAGAAGCACGGCACTCTTGGCTCAATATTTTGATCCCGTGGTAACTATTGACCCCTTTACTATTGTCAATTTCGGAATTCCACCTTGTCCAGTGGGACAGTCTCCCGTTGTGGAAACTTTCAAAACAAACATGAGGCGACTACACATTGAAGATAGGGTAAGACATATCTGCAATTACTCTAATGCCTTGCAGAAAATGGAAAAACTCTCTGCCGGTGTTGCATTCATTGATGGAGATCATTCCAAAGAACAATGCCTCAAAGATGCCGAGATGTGTTTGCGGCATTTGGTAAGAGGAGGGTTGCTTGTATTTCATGACTGGTGTCGTGTCCAGGAGGACGGAAGTGATCCATATTGGCCTGGTGTAGCACAAGGAGTAGATGCTTTTCTGGAGAAGCATTCTGAAATGGAGATTATTAATTCCAGAAGGGGGATATGTGTAGTGGGGAAGCAAAGATGAGGATAAAATTCGGAAAATTAATTCTTCACAACATATTTCGTATCAGACACCTTGAGGTCGATTTAGGTGTTTCCGGATTATGCCTCGTTGAAGGTCAAAATGGAGACACCGGTCAGAGCAACGAAAGTGGAAAGACTAGTATTTTTAATGGCTTGTCATGGACAGTGTTTGGAAGGTTTCCTGGCGCAAGTGCTAGGCCGGGAGACGAAATAGTTAATCCGCTTGAGAAACGTGATGCGTATGGGGAAGTGTTGATTATTATAGGAAACGAAACCGCTACCATTCGCAGAACGAGAATGGAAGGTGAAAAACATAAGGATTCAAGGCTTTATATTACTCACAAGGGCGCAATCCAGGAACACGACCTACGTCAAAACAATATTTCAGATTCTAACCAATGGATTAATAACTTTCTCGGTTTGGATTATGACGGGTTCATTCGTCAGAGATATTTCGCACAGGAAGACGTGCGTCCAGTTACGAGAATGAAAAACACTGAACTGAAAAGCTTTTGCCTTGAAAATCTTCTCAGCATAGATTGGACTCATCGGGCTCTTGAGAAATGCAGGGATGATATCTCGAAGACGAAAGCTCATATTGCCACGGCGGAAGCAAGAAGAGAAGGATCACTTAGACAACTCCTCTCCAGACATGAACCGCTACGCTCTCACAAGAGAAAGCTTACCAAGTGGGAAGAGGAAGAGAAGCAACGGCAAGTAGAGCTTGCCGAAGAACTTCAAGAGGCGGTGCAACTCCTGGGACAAGCCCGTAAAGAAAACAAAAAAGTAGAAAAGAAAATTGCAGAAACCGAGAAACGACACAATAAAGAAGCAAAGATATTACAAAAGAAACTCGATAGCATGGCTCTTCCAAAGAATTTAGATAGTGAGATAGAAGACCTAGAACGACAACTCAGGAAGGTAACGGCAGAGAAGGCGAAGATTGAAGTGATGTTAAGCCAAGCGGAAATAAAAAAAGACCAACTTCAGAAAAAAATGGAGGATGCCACTTCTCAAGTTGGACAAAAGTGCGAGTCCTGTGGATCAAAGATCACTAAGAAGCACATTCCTTTTATGACTAAAGAATTAGGGGCTGAGATCGACGCTATTGGAGAAAAGGCAGCGAACTGGGCATCTGCCCTGTTTGATTACCAGAGTTCGGCAGCAGGCGTCTCAGTTGATTTGGAGCGGCTTAAAAAAGAACGCCAGAGTCATCAAAAGGCACGAGATGCTTATGGTGAAATCCGTTTGGAAATTGCCAGGGCACAAACTGTGCAAATGAAAGAGTTCAATGTTCTCAAAGAAGATCTCATTGATGTAGACGTGATTGACAAAGAGATTCTCAGGATTACAAAGGAACAAGAGAAAGCAAGAGAAAATCCATATTTGGAATTAATTGCCCAAGAGAAGAAGGAGATGAAAGAACACGTTACGGCTATACGGGAGTGGAAGATTAAGGAACTGGGCCACAAGGAAGACCTGAAGGTTGCTCAAGTATGGGAAAAAGCATTCTCCAGCAAGATCCAAGCGTGGCTCCTCAACGACATAACGGCGGTAGTGAACAAATTCATTGCCGGCTACATGATGGAGCTTGCCGATGGAAGAATTACGGCGATGCTCCATACGGTGAAGAAACTCAAAAGCGGAGAATACCGGGAGGACTTTGGTCTTCATATAAACAATATGGATGGCGGTTCAACATTTGCCTCCTTGTCTGGAGGTGCTAAGAGAAGAGTAGATTTGGCAGTATCTCTGGCAATAGCAGACTTCCAAAGAGCATTGTCGGATAAGCAGTTGGATTTTATTGTGCTGGATGAATATAGTGCGTTTTTAGATAATTTTTGGGAGGCACGTTTTTTTCAGATGATAAAGAAGCGGTTCGGTAAAATTTCTGCCTTTATTGTATCTCACAAGGAGGTAGACTATACAATGTTTGATCGAGTAATCAGGGTCATAAAAAAGAATGGAGAAACGAAACTTGAAAACCGATAAACAAAAAGTTACTAAGAAGACTTCTAAGAAAACTTCCAAGAAAAAACTCAAACAAGATCCTCTTATCGTTAAGGGTGAGCGTCTTTTTATGGCCTGTGCTCATTGTGGGAATCAGTCTTTTGTGAATTCATACGGCAACGAAGAGAGGGTACTGTATGCCGATTGCAGTAGGTGTGGAACGAAGACAGCAAAGTTTTATGCTGAGCAGTTCTATGACGAGCCAAGTTCACAAAAGTCTGAATCATTTGAAGTTCAAGAAAAAAATTGTAACGATTGTCGCCATTGTGCAGAAAAACTCTCTTGCAAAACCTGGCTCAATGGCGCAGTTACTATCTTAGAGTGTCCTTTGTGCCATTCTACCAAGTTGGAGTTGGTATTCAACAACGAGGATGGAGTTTTGGTATTTGCATGCCCGTCGTGCAATCAAATACTGGGAGACTTTCTTGTTGAGATGAGACCAATAGTTGAGACATTAGAAGAAACGGGAACAGAAGGGAACTGCTGATGAGTACAGTCCGGTCTCGGATAGATAAAGGCAGGAAATTTCAAAAGAGAGTGATGGAAGCAATTAAGGAAACCTTTGGCCTTGATGATGAACAAATTCGCTGCCCTATTGGCGCCGAGACTGGTGCCGATGTCAAACTCACAAAACAAGCGATGAAAGAAGTACGTTTGAGTATTGAATGCAAAGACAAAAAAAGACTCAATATATTTGAGGCCATTGAACAATCAAAATCAAATTGTCCGAAAGGTTGCGATGAAGCTGTAGTCTTCAAACGTGGAGACACCGGGGCATACAAGACCTATATTTGTGTGCCTCTGGAACATTACTTGGATATTAGAAGGGCACTTTTGCTTTATGAGGAGGAAAAAGATGATAGTAATTGATTGGCAATCGGTTGAAAGCTGTATTGAAGACATGGGCGAGGTCTATGCTCTAGAGCAATGGGCAAAACAATACCATGAGAATCTTGGCCGTGATCTGAAGATTTTGGAGATCGGAAGCTATTGTGGAAGATCTACGGCCCTTTTGGCGCAATTCGGCCATGTGATTGCGATAGATTTATGGGGTGATCCTTTTAATGGGTTGGCCCACTACGACACCGTAGGTGCAGAAACTTACGAGAAGTTCCGGTCTAATATGGTGAGGCTTGGCCTTTTGGGCACAAGAGTGTTTCCGATTATTGCCACGTCGAAGGTTTTGGATATGATTCCTCCGGTTGGATTCGATGTGGTATTTATTGACGCCGATCATTCTTATGAGGCCGTGAAGCAAGACATAGAGATGTCAAAGCGACATTTGGCGGATACCGGGTTTTACGTTTTCGATGACTACAAGAGATCAAGGTTCGGAGAAAGTGTTTGGGACCCGGATGCGATAGAGGCTGCCGGGGGCAATGCGTGGAGAGGTGTAGGAAAAGCCGTAGACGAATTCTTGGAAGAAGAAAGGCTTGAAATTACAAACACTGCGAGAGGAAGGGCGAAGGTGGAGAGGAAGAAATGATTCGGATAAACTTCACAGAATCGCTGCATAAAGAAAAAATGGTTTGTCGAGTATGAGCGATACAGTTGCGATAACCGATAGTGAACGTGAGTATTTCCAAAAAAACCCCGTGGAATGGATCGAGACCTTTCTTGATGTAAAACTGTGGGATAAGCAAAAGGAAGTAGTGGAATCGGTACGTGACAATGACGCTACAACAGTTAGGTCAGGCAATGGCGTTGGTAAGAGTTTTGTTGCTGGCGCCCTTGCTCTTCAATGGCTGTTTTGTCACCCAGGAAGTAAGGTGGTTACAACAGGGCCAACTTTGCATCAAGTTAGAGACATATTATGGGGTGAAATTCGGAAATTACATGCTAGACTTAGATTGAAAATAGAGCCAGCAGGATATCTTACACAAGTTCGTCTTGTTTTGTCTGATGATTTGGGATGGTGGGCCGTTGGTCGAGCAACTGATGAGGGTGAGAAATTTATCGGGACTCATGAGCGTAATTTGTTGGTAATATATGACGAGGCATCTGGAATTTCAAATGAAATATATGATGCAGCAGAGGCTCTTACA
>Ga0172369_10009213_pt1 | contig 10991 bp, 9 predicted proteins | sample LakKiv25m_FD_114539 | JGI IMG/M metagenome (GOLD analysis project Ga0172369, IMG submission 114539) | Freshwater microbial communities from Kabuno Bay, South-Kivu, Congo - kab_022012_11.25m | ecosystem: Environmental > Aquatic > Freshwater > Lake | place: Democratic Republic of the Congo...
GGTACCCCCGCGAGCGCGTCACCTGCCGCGGCTCCGACAGCGTGACCCGCAGGTCATCCAGCGTCACGGTGGCAGCATCCCGCCAGGTCGTGTCTTGCGTTGTCATCGATGTATACTCCTCAATAACGTGTTCCCGATCATAACGCCTGCTCCGGTGGTTGAGTAGGCAGGTAAACCACTCGCCTCTTTCCACAATCTTCGCGCCGTATCGAAACCACCCCTGCGGCGGTAGTCCGCCGCATAATCAGGCGGTAATCCGCCGCATAGTCAGGCGGTAATCCGCCGCATAGTCAGGCGGTAGTCCGCCGCATAGTCAGGCGGTAGTCCGCCGCATAATCAGGCGGTAGTCCGCCGCATAGTCAGGTGGTAGTCCGCCGCATAGTCAGGCGGTAGTCCGCCGCATAATCAGGCGGTACTCCGCCATACAGTCAGGCGGTACTCCGCCATACAGTCGGGCGGTACCCCGCCGCACGAGCGCGGGTATAACGCCCATCTCGGTGGTTGAGTAGGCAGGAAAGCATTCTTGCCTCTTTCCACAGCCCTCGCGCCGTATCGAAACCACCGCGGGTATAAGCAGACCTTACGGAAACAGGTGAAAAACCGCGGTGGTTTCGATACGGCGCGAGAACTGCGAAAAGAGGCAAAAAAACTTCCTTGCCTACTCAACCACCGGGCTATTCACCATTCATCCATCCAACTTTCCAGCCTTCCAATCTTCCAGCCTTCCAACTTTCCAACTTTCCAATCTTCCAACTTTCCAGCCTTCCAGCCTTCCAATCTTCTTATCTTCCAGCCTTCCTATCCCCGCTGCGGGTCGCTCACCTCGTATCCCAGGTAGTAGCCAAGCGCTTCGCGCAGCACGGGGGCGTATTCGCCGGGGGTCAGGCTGACGTGATGGCGGTGACCCTGGCGGCCGATGTGCAGCAGCACGTCCTGCAGGTGCTCGATCTTCGCCACGCCGGCGCAGCCGAAGAACTCCTCCGGGATCGCATCCTTCGTGAACTCGCCTTCGCTCACGTAGCAGCGCAGCCGGCCGTTGGCAGTGATGAGGCTGCTGAAGGTGAAGTCGCCGGGGGTGAAGCGGCCCGCGTTGCAGCCGTAGCTGCAGCCGGCCCCCAGCGAGGTGGCGAGGATCGGGTTCTCGACGATATGCCCCTTCCCGCTCATCAGGCTGGCCGGCACCGGGCCGCAGTGGAAGAGGATGCACTTGTCCTCATCGTCCTTGTAGTTGTTATTCCAGTCCAGGCAGGCGGCGGCCTTGCCGGAGGCGAGACCCAGCGCGCGCATCATCACCGCGTTGCAGACATCCACCTCACACGCCGCCGCAATGCCGCGGTCGTTCAGCTCGCCCAGCAGCACGCACAGGCACACGCCTAACTGCTGCTGCACCTCGGTCCAGCAGCGCAGCGCCACTGCGTCGAGCTGCATCTCCTCGATGATATTATCGAGCACCACACCCAGCTTCACCAGGTTGACGAAGGCCTCGGTCGGCACGCCGTCCCAGTTGGAATACGGCTTCAGCACCGCCGCCTTCGCCTGGTAGGCGTCACTGGTGTCCTTCACATCCTTGACGCGCGCCAGCACGTCGGAGAAGTCCAGCGATTCGGTGGTGACGCCGGCGTGCTGCAGCGCCACCTCGTCGAAGCGGACGGTTTTGAACGGGGTGGTGCGCGCGCCGATGGCGCCCACTGCCATGCGCCGCATCCCCTTCACCACGCGGCAGACCCGATCGAAGGTGTCGACGTTGGCGGCAAACGCCTTGCTCCCCGGCGCTGCCACATGTGGTTTGTAGACGGAGAATTTGATGTCGCACTGGGCGAACACGTCCATGATGGAGAGCTTGCCGCAGAAGGCATCCCGGCGCTGGGACGGTCCCATTTTGTCCATCTCGTCGGGATACGCCTGGATGTAGATGGGCACACCGGCGTCCTGCAGCGCGGCCACCGCGCCGTTCTCGTCACCGAAGTTGGGCAGCGAAAGGATCACGCCGTCATACTGCCCGCGGTGCTGCCGCAGGAACTCGGCGTAGATCTGCCCCTCGCGCGGCGTCTCCACCGCGCCGAAACGGGTGGCGCCTTCGTCCATCATCAGCACGTCAAATCCCTGCGCGCGCAGCGTCTTCGGCAGCTCCTCCCGCGCCTCAGCCATCAGCGAGGCGGGAAAGAATCCCCGGTTGCCGAAAAAGAGCGCAAAGGTCGATTTATCCGCCATTGAGAACCCCTTTCAGGTAAATGCAAATTGGTGCTTATCCAGGCTACTACTCGCCTATTTCGTCATCGGTGAAGCAATCCCTTCCACATCCCTATGCCTGCGATATATACTGGGGCTGATGTCGGGCATGACGGTAAACAAGGGCAATCAGGCCAAGCTTCTCTGTCAAGGCTCGATTTCAAAAGCAACCCATTGCTCTTCGAATCTCCGAAATATCGTGACATACAATGTGTTTGTCGCTCTATCGAATTGGGGGTTCTCCCATTTGCATTTCAAAGTGCTGCCTGGGATGTAATCCGCAGGCATAATGTCGATCGATTGTTTTATGCTACCATTTTCACCACTAAAGAACTGTAATTGTGAATTTTGATTTATCATAAAGAATAGCTGTCCGGAGTTTAACCAGAAGGTGTATGGCAGATTGATTTCCCCACAAGACCATGGGACCGAGGTTACGGTGTTTCCAAAACTGTCTACCAATATTCCACCCGACCTACCTGAAAGAAGGAAGCGATTAATATCTGGTGCTCCTTGAATGTTAAAAATATATTGTTCTGTCTCTATCGGAATCAATCGCTTGCTCGATAAAGAAAAAAGAGAAACAGGTAGACGACCGAAAGGGTGCAATGCAACATTATCGTTATCATAACCCCACGGTTGATACCCCGTATAGTAAAAGATGCGCTCAAAGCCTGTGAGGTGAGGAGTGATATCTAAATCTCCATGCGATAGCTTAAAATCCCAATGATACCCTCCCATTGCGAATTCATATCGATCATACAGCAGCAGAGCATATTCACCATCGGGACTGGGAAATCGTATACTATCCAATTCCTCTTCAATGCAAGGGCGTTCCGTGTGGTACCACCGTGTAATACCTGGCATTGTTTACCTCCTGCCTCATACCAGTTACATAATATACAGAGAAAGGTGATATATTTCGTGGGCTGAGGGGACGAAATGCCGTGCGGGAACCGTAACATGACGCCCATGCGGGTTTTCCGTATATCGATTTTACGGTGCGGACCCCGCCATTGACGATACCGTGGCGGAGCCGGTGCTGCCGGCAACGGGGGCGCCGGCGCCGATGCGCACGATGGACGGTGTGCCGATATAGCGGTCATGGGAAATCATTTCACGCACGGCGGCATCGCCTGCGCCGACCACGCGAGTCACCGTCACCGCCAGGCCGCCCGTGCCTCGCTGCTCGACCACCCGCGCGCCGAGGGCGAGATGCGGATCCTTCTTCGTGGTCGTGCGCCCGGCTAACCGCTGGATGCCGCTGCGTTCGATCGTCACGACCGGCGCGGGGCCTTTGCCCAGGATACGCGCTGTCAGACGCCGGTTCCCGATATACATTTCGATCGCGATGGGCGCAGCGCTGGCGTTGCGAAACTTGAGATCGAGCGAGCCGTAGGACACGGTGGCATCGCGGCCCGACGGCACGTAGGGGACAGGATGCGAGTGGTGGCTGCGCGCCACGATCTTCATGTTCGACAACAGTGCGGCGTTGTAGAGGGTGGTGGAAACCTGGCACACGCCGCCGCCCAGGCCGGGCACCAGTTGTCCGTTCATAATCACCGGCGCGATGCGGAAACCGTTTTCCGCGCTGCGCGGTCCGACGGTCTGGTTATAGGAAAACACTTCACCGGGCATCACGATGGCGCCGTTGATGGAACGGGCGGCGGTCTCGACGTTGCCGGCGCGGTTACGCGAACTGCTGGCATACGAGGTGGTGAAGGTGGCGAGGAGGGTATCGACCGGCGCCAGCATCTCCGCCGTGACGCGCGGCGTGTTCGCCGCATACGGCAGCGTGACTTCGGCGGGCACCGGCTGCCCGGCGGCCAGCTTGCCCACGGTGCTTGCCACGACCAGCGCCAGGGATTCGTCGATATCCAGCGTTCCTCCCTTGATGCCGGGAATGATGACCACCTGCGCTGCACCGTCATCCCAGTGTGCCGTCGCGTTGGTGGAGGGCCGGTTGATGACGTGGGCCATCTCCTTCAACACGCCGGTCGCCACGTCACGATCCAGCGTGAAGGTCGGCGCCACCGCCATTCCGTGCCGGCGCGCCGCGATGGCCCGGGTCAGACGGGAAAAGACAGCGTCTTGCCGCCCCACGCCATAAGCGTAGTTCAACGTCTTCTCGATGTCGGGACGGACGCCCAGAGCGTCGAGGGTTATCTCGCGCCGCTCAGAGGCGGCTGCCAGCGTGATGGATTGCGTGGTATTCTGCTGGAGCGAGGATTCTACGGCAGCGCGGGCTTGCGCGCGCGTCTGCCCACCGAGCGTCACCCCGTTGACGGAAACGCCGTCGGCGATGCGGTCATCCTGGGGAAGCAGGGCATACCCGCCCGCCGCCAGGGCGAAGACGAGAATGCCCAGCGAGACGAGTATAGCAATCCAGACGCGCGATTGTGCCGAGCGTGAAGAGGAATGCCGTTTGTGTGAAAAAGCTGTCATTGTTGCATCATCCTGGGATCGCAGGTATTTCTCCCACTCTTTACGCCGAATCAACAGGGAGTTCCTGCGCGGTTTGGCCATCAATCGCCATATTTTGTTCACGCAAAAAGCGGCTGCTCTGCAGTCGTCGCTCCAGACGGTACTCCAGGTATTCCTGCAGAGTGCCCGCGATCTCGCGGCGCAGCGGCGTGGAAAGCTGCAGCCCGGCCAGCGCTTCGGTGCCGCGCGCCAGCAGCAGGTGCGCTACCTGCAGCGTGCCCGCGGCAATGCGCCGGGCGCCCGGCACCGTCCGCAGGCAGTCCGGGCACAACGCGCCACCCTGGCCGGCGGAGAATCCGAGCCAGGTGGGCCATACGGGATGGCCGTCTTCCCCCTGGCGGGCCAGCGGGGCCTGGCAATGCGCGCACCGCGTCAACTGCGGCAGATACCCGAGCATCGCCACCAGGTTGATCTCCACGTACCGCGCCAGCAGCTCCGCATCGCAGCCGTCCACCAGCCGATGCAGCACATCACCCAGCAGGTCGAAGAGTATCGGTTGGCGCTGCCGTTCTTCCAGGGCGGCGTCGAAAAGCTCGGCGAAATAATTCGCGTAAGCGAAGGCATCGTAATCGGCGCGCAGGCCATAGAAGGCATCCAGCACGCGCGCCTGAGTGATGACGTCGAAGCGCCGGCCCGCCGCGAGCTGTACTTCCAACAGCGCGAAATGCTGCAACGCTCCGGCCAGTTTCGCGCGCGGCTTTTTTACCCCCCGCGCGACGGCAAGCAGCTTCCCCTCTTCGCGCGAAAACAGGGTGATGAGCCGATTCCCCTCGCCATATTCCCGCGAGCGCAGCACCAGCGCGGTGACCTGGGTGAGACGTGATTCTGACACAAACATAGTTTACCAAATTTCACAAGTTTCGAGAATGATCCGAGGGGGAACTGTCTCGTATTTTCCCCTGGTTTCCAACTTCGTTTACGACCTTCTATCTGCTTTATCCAACCTGAGCGCTTCCGCAAACAGGCGGAAAATACGTGACTGGACCCACGGGTGAACGACTTATAGACGAAGGTCCTGGGGTTCAATCACGCATTTTCCGCCTGATCGCAAGAGGACTCAGGTTGGATCGAGCGGGGAGGGTGTCGAGAGCGATGCTGAAAACCAGAGGAAAATGCGAGACCGTCCCCCTTGGAGTTTTATGTCTATTACACCTCACAATGCGAGGCGCCGGTCTCTTGACAGCATTCTGTGTCTCTGCTAATATTTAGCATAGGTAATGATTATGGCGACGCAACTGATGGACGAGCCGGATACGCGCGAGCAGTTAGGGCTGTTTGTGGAACTGCTGGGGGCGTATTCCTCGGCGGTGCTCACCGACCGGCTGCTGGATGAGGCCACGCATGGCGGGCTTACCCCCGCGCAATACGAGGCGCTGGTCTTCGTCAACCGGCACGGCGACTGCTCGACGAAAGCGCTCGCCGATGGGTTGCACATCAGCATCCCCTCCAGCACGCGGTTGGTAGACCGGCTGGTGCGCAAGAAGCTGCTGGATCGCTGCGCCAGCGAGGCTGACCGCCGGCTGGTGCAATTATCCGTCACCGCGGCCGGACGACGGGCGCTGGTGGCGATTCACGAGGCGCGCGTTGCGCGGCTGGAGGGGGCGCTGGCCTCCTTCGACCCCGCGGAACGCACGCAGTTGTTCGCTTTGCTCGAACGGCTGCTGCTGGCCACCCTGCGCGACGTGCAAACGGTGGACGACTGCTGTCTGCGCTGCGGCACGGAGCATTTCGCCAGTTGCGTGGTCAACGAAGCGCATCTCGCGCTGGAGGGGACACCGATCGAACGGACGTAACAATCTTTCTCTTACTTTTACTCGAAAATCTCAAAAAGTAAGAGAAAGAGTAAGAATAAGAGTAGATAAGTGAGGGGAACGATGCCACAATACAGTGAACAGGTGCTGGATCATTTTGCCCATCCGCGCAATGTGGGGGAGCTGCCGGACGCCAATGGCGTGGGCACGGTCGGCAACCCGGTGTGCGGGGACATCATGAAGATGTATATCAAGGTCGAAAACGACATCATCACCGATGTGCGGTTCCAGACTTTCGGCTGTGGGGCGGCCATCGCCACCAGCAGCATCTCCACCGAGTTAATCAAGGGGAAGAGTATCGACGAAGCGCTGCAACTGACCAACAAAGCGGTGGCGGAGGCACTCGGCGGCCTGCCGCCGGTGAAGATGCACTGCTCGCTGCTGGCCGAGGAAGCCGTGCGCGCCGCCATCGAGGATTACCGCAACCGCCAGGGTGGAAGCACTGAGGAAGGCAAGGCGTCGGTAGTAAGCTGCGGGTGGAAATCAGACGAAATCCCGGCCGGCTAAACCGGCTGTTGTGCAGTTGACGCGCGCGGCGCTGAATCATCGGCGCCGCGCGCGTCGTGTTGTCCGGCTGCCCAGGTACGGTGCAGGCGGGTATACAGGAGGATAGTCAGGGTCAGCAGCACGAACAGCACGCCCAGGTAGAGGATACCCAGCCAGGGCGAGCCGCGCTCGATGATGAAACCCGCCGGCGCGGGGAAGAGCAGGCCGCCAACGTTGCCCGCGACGACGAGCAGCGCCACGGTGGTGCCGGAGTAAGCGGGGAAGTGGGTGCTGCCCTGCCCGATGATCATCGGCCATACCCCGCTGAAGGTCAATCCCGCCAGCCCGACGCCCAGCCACAGCGGCCACAGGCCGAACGGCAGCAGCAGCACGACGAAGGCGCATAATCCGCCGATCAGCAGCCAGCCGAGCACGCGCAATCCCGCATAACGGCGGCAGAGCTGGCCGCTGATGAATCGCCCCACTCCGGTCATCCCCCAGAACAACGCCGGCGCCAGCAGCGCGTCGGCCGGCCGGCTGCCTTCCTTTTCCAGCAGCCAGCGCACCCAGTTCGCCAGGCCCATCTCCGAGCCGACATAAAAGGCAATGGCGGCCGCAAGCAGTAGTAGGAACGGGCTCCCGATCACGCGGCGGACAATGGTCAGAGAGATCTGCTCGCCTGCGGGCGCGGGCGGCACGCGCATGAGCATCGATAACAGCAGCACGACGGCCGCAACGGTGGCGAGCGCCAGGAAGACTGTCCGCCATGCGCCGGCTGTCCCCTGCAGCCGGCTGGTCACTACCAGCGCGCTCACTGCGCCGGCGCTGAAGGCGATCTGCAGCAGGCTCATGTTGCGGTGGCTGCTCTCCGGGTCGCTATCGGTGATGATTGCCCCGCACAGGCCCTCCAGGCTGCCACCCAGCGCGCCGCCCAGCAGGCATGCCCCGGCGAAGGCCATGAAGGTGTAGCCGAAGGCGAAGAGGACGATAGCGATGATGAATCCGCCCATCGCCACAATGAATACGCGCTTCTTGCCATAACGGTCGGCGAGGATGCCACCGAGCATTACTGACACCAGTGCGCCGGCGAAGTTGATCGAAATGAGGATGCCGGTGACGTCTTTCCGCAGGCCAATCACCTGTGCAATGTCGGGCACCAATGGCCCCAACACGCCTCCCCAGCACCCGAACAGGAAGGTGGTCAGCACCGGCACAATAATCGCAAGCCTGCGTCGCAGCACAACAGGCGGTATTCTACAGGGAACGCGATAGGAAAGCAATGATCCTGGGAGCGCCGGCATCTCCTGCCGGCACGATCACGCGCTCGTTTACGTCTTCAGAGCCTTTCGAGAACCGTTTTTCAAAAAGCACTAAAATCGGAAACGGACTCGGAATCGTGCCGGCAAGAGATGCCGGCGCTCCCAGGGTTTATGCCTGCTCTGTCTCCGCCATCTTCCGGTCGAGGGCGCGGACGAAGGGCCAGTAGATGAGCGCGGCGAGGGTGATATTCACCACGGAGAGCACCGCCGCCTGCCACGCGCCGTGGGTGGCGAGAAACGCGCCGATGGGACCGGGCAGCGTCCACGGTACCACCAGTGACGGCATCGGCACCAGGCCGAAATGCGTGGCGAGCACCGTGGTGGTGAGTGTGACGATGGGCGCCACGATGAAGGGGATGACCAGCGTGACGTTCATCACTACCGGCACGCCGAAGATGAGCGGCTCATTAATGTTGAACAGCGCGGGCACCGCGCCCAACTTCGCGATGGCGCGCAGGCCGGCCGACCGCGCGCGCAGCAGCAGGAACGGCAGCGCGATGGTGGCGCCGGACCCCCCCGTCCAGACGAAGAACTGCAGCGCCTCACGCGTATTCAACTGGGTGGCGATGTGCCCCGCCGCCACCGCGTCGCCGTTGTTGGTGATGTTCAGCAGCCAGATTGCCGCCATCGGCGCCAGGATGGCCACCGCGTGCACGCCCAGCAGCCACAACACCGAGTCGATGAGGATGATCGCCAGCATCACGATGTAGACCGAGGCGCCGCCCTGGCTCAAGGCCAGCACCGGCTGCGTCAGTATCTTGTTCACCAGCGCGAACAGGTCGATGCCAAGCAGGTGTACGACGGCCCACAGCGGCACCAGGATCAGCAGCCCGGGGATGAGCGCGGAAAATGAGCGCCCCACCGCGGGCGGCACGCCGTCCGGCATGCGAATTTCCCAATGGTATTTGCGCGCCAGCCGCTGCATTTCGGGCACCAGCAGGCCGATGATGAGCGCCATGAACAGCCCACCGGAGCCGAGATTGGCCATGGGCAAAAATTTATCCGGCGCCGCCGCGCCCGCCGCCGTCGCCACCTGGAAGCCGTTGATCATCAACAGCCCGGCCGCGGACAGCAGCCCCGCCGACAGCGCGTCCAGCTCGTAGCGCCGCGCCAGGCTGTGGGCGACGCCAAAGGCGACATACAGCGAGATCACCCCGACCAGCACGCGAAAGGCGATGAGCAATTGCGGCACCAGCAGCTTCCCGTGCACCAGCACCGCGTTGTATCGATCCATGAGTGCCGGCGTCAACGGCGGCTGCGCGACGAGCAGAAACAAACTTCCGATGAGCACCAGCGGCAGCGCCCCCACCACGCCATCGCGGATGGCGTTCAGGTGGGGCTGCCGGCCCAGCTTGCCGGCGACGGACATCAAGGGTTTTTCCAGGCGCGAGATAAAGGCGGACATGGTTGCTTCTCCATCTGTGTGATGCGTTGCGGCTGCTGACTATTTCGACCTGGCCGTTGCTTTGCCCTGCAAAGACGATGGGCTATCTATACCTTCTCCCTGCTCAAATCAAAGTATTATTATAATAATACCATAATACTCTGTTATGTTGAATATTTGTAACCGTTTACGGAGTACCCCTCATACTCTGACTCGAAAGGTCATTGCAAAACTGAGGACACCTAACCCCCGGTTGTACAATGACCTCTCGAGTAAGCGTTTCCCTTACTCGATCAAATTCTCGACCACTCACAGTGAAAAAGGCTGTTTTTTGACACATTTTGACACATTTTGACACATTTGCAGTCATCCGGGTTCCGGCTCAGCCGGAGTCAGAGTCAGCGTCAGAAATAGACCCCGGAGACAGCGCGGATGTTAAATGCCGAACAGGCGGTACAGGGTATACGCGGCCGTTTCGCGAAAAGTGAAGAACGCGCGGGTGGAGAATCGCCGGATGCGGCTGTGCGGCACGGGACTGACGACGGCCTGCATGTCCAGGTCGCGGGCCATGCGGTGCAGGCGGAAGGCATGGAACGGGTCGCTGACCAGAATGACCCGGCGCAGCCGCGCGCGCCGGAGCTGATAGGCCGCCCGCTGCAGGCTCTGCCAGGTGGTGCGCCCCTGTTGCTCGGTTAGAATGGCGCTGTCCGGCACGCCGCGCGCGCGGGCGTAGCGCCGGCCCGTCTCCGCCTCGGTGAAGCGGTCGCCGGGCTGCTTGCCGCCGGTGAAAAACAGGTACGGCGCATAACCGTCGCGATACAGGCTCAGCGCGTGATCCAGCCGCGCCTTGAACACCGGCAGCGGGCGACCGTCGGCCTGCGCCGCGCCGAGCACGAGGATGACGTCCGCGGGCCGGCGCTCGTCGTGCATGCCTTCCAGCGTGATGCGCACCACCAGCGAGATCAGGTAAGCGACGCCCAGCAGCGCGAGGACCGCGATCACCCGCCCTCCACGCAGCCGCCGTTTGCGTTCCCGCCCCGTCCGCATGTCGTCAACCTCCGGCGGCGGCATTATACCCGGTGCGGCGGGTGAATGTCACCCCGCGCGCCTCGCACTGGCGCGCTCCCCCATTATCGGCTACAATACGTCGGGAGCACAATCTCTTCGCATGTCGGTCTTTTCGCGGATAGCACAAATCAGCAAACCGTTCCACAGCACCCTCATCGCCGGCCTGATGCTGGTGGTGGTCGCTACCTTCCTCGATACCGCCGTCGTCAC
>Ga0172369_10009218_pt1 | contig 10988 bp, 9 predicted proteins | sample LakKiv25m_FD_114539 | JGI IMG/M metagenome (GOLD analysis project Ga0172369, IMG submission 114539) | Freshwater microbial communities from Kabuno Bay, South-Kivu, Congo - kab_022012_11.25m | ecosystem: Environmental > Aquatic > Freshwater > Lake | place: Democratic Republic of the Congo...
GTGGTGTATGATGACAAAATCAACGGGTTGATCGTTACGTTTGATATTGACGAGGGACACCGATACGGGGTTGACAAGGTTGCCGTCCAGGGGGATCTCATAGAGACTGCTGACGATCTCCTCAAGAAGGTCCAAATCGGGAAGGAAGAGGCATTTAATCGAGAAGTGGTTCGTAAGGATATCCTGGCGCTGAGGGATGTCTACGCGGATCACGGATATGCCTATGCAGAGATCAAACCGATCGTCAAGGAAAATGACGAAACGTATCTTGCGGATATCACGTACGATATTTCCAAGGGGACGAAGGTCCGCTTTGAGAGGATTACGATATCGGGCAACGCCGTGACGAGAGACAAGGTCATCCGGCGTGAACTGAAGGTCATCGAAGGGGAATATTTCAGCGGACAAGGCCTCAAAGATAGTACAGCTAACCTGAACCGGCTCGGCTTTTTCGAAGACGTTCAGATGGAGACAAAAAAGGGGAGCCAAGACGACCTGATGAAACTGGATGTCAAGGTGAAGGAAAAGGGGACCCGAACCTTCAGCGTGGGCGCCGGTTACAGTTCCGCATATTCCGGGTTTGTCACGTTCGAGATCGCGGATGAGAATTTCCTCGGCTATGGACAAAAACTTCAGGCCTCAGCGAGGCTCGGTGGTTACAACACTGAGTTTGATATACGATTTCTTGAGCCCTGGCTCTTTGATACGCGGTGGTCTTTTGGCGTGGATCTCTACAAATGGGACCAGGAATACACGGACTACTCGAGGGATGCCTTGGGCAGCGCGCTGAGCCTTGGCTATCCTCTTGATTTTATTGATGACTATAGCAGGGCCATCATAAGATATGATTACGACAATTCCAGGATCTACGATGTGCAGGAGACCTCGGGACCGCTCTACGACATGAGGGGGCGCAATGTCACCAGCAGTTCGACCCTCGCCTTTAAACGGGACAGCAGAGACCATCTCTGGAACACGACAAAGGGTTCGATCAACGAACTATCGGGAGAATATGCGGGAATAGGGGGCGATGAAAGATTCAGCAAATACAGGGCCAGGACCGCCTGGTTCTTCCCCATGTTCTGGGATACGGTGTTCATGGTGCAGGGGCGGTGGGGGTATATTCAAGACAGGGGAAAGCTTTCTGTGTTCCAGAAGTTCTTCCTGGGCGGCATCAACACGGTGCGCGGGTTTGATTATGAGAGCATTTCTCCAAAAGACTCACAAGGGTACAGGGTGGGTGGTACGGAGATGATGTGCTATAATGTTGAATACCGTTTCCCTGTACTCAAAGAGCAGGGGGTCGTGGGGCTCGTGTTTTTTGACGCAGGCAATGCGTATGATTCGAACTATCCAAACTCTGCCTCCGCCTGGTCCTTCAGCGGGATTAAGAAGTCTGCGGGCGCCGGGGTCAGATGGTATTCTCCCATCGGGCCGCTGAGGCTGGAATATGGGTTTAATCTAGACAGGACGGGAGATGAATCGTCCGGCAGATGGGAATTTAGCGTAGGGGGGATGCTATAGCGGGTGATCTGCGTGTGATGGACTGTGGAGGCTGGCGTCCGAAGTCCATAACTATATTAACCGTCTCAAAATTATTTGGACTGCCGTCATTCCGGCGAAAGCCGGAATCCAGCTTGCTTTTAGATGCCGCATGAAGTCCGATACGTCAAGACTATGATGAGACAGTTAATAAGTCATTGGTGGTTTGTTCGTTGGGCGTTAATCCGTAGTCATAGGGCGCCATGGGGTCGTCATGGCTTGTATTTTTCAATAATCATTCGTCAATATTCAATCGCAATGGGGGTAAATATGAAAAGGATCAGTCTCTTGTTCGTCTGTTTGTCGTTGCTTTTTTGTTTTCAACATGAATGTGCCTGGGCCGAAACTGTCAAGATCGGGGTACTCAATATGAAGCGGCTTCAGCAGAATTCTGCCAAATTTCAGAAAATCAGAGAAGAACTGAAAGGGAAATTTAATGCCCTCCAGAACAAGTTGGACGCGGAGAGGGCACAGATATCCAAAATTGAGGAGGAGCTGCAGAAACAAAGCATGATGTTGAGCCTGGATGCCAAAGAGGGCAAAGAGATGGAATTGGGGAAAAAGACTCGTCATTACAAATATATGTATGAAGAAGTCACACAGGAGATGAAAAATGCTGAGTATGAGGCGACAAGAAAGGTGGGAAAAGAGATAGAGAAGATCGTAGAAAAAATCGCCCAGGCAGAAGGATACACCATCATCATGGAAGAAGGGACCATGGGAATGATATATTACAACAATGCCATCGACATTACAGACCGGGTCACCAAGGCGTACGATACGTCGAATTAACAGGAGAAAAAAGGCCTTGAACCTAACACTCGACGAAATTGCCAAGGCTGTAGACGGAGAAGTGGTTGGAAATAGGGAGCTTAGCATTACAGGCATCACCTCCCTCAATGATGCGGGCCCATCGGAAATCTCTTTCTTCTCCGACCGCCGATATCAGGAAAGCCTGCGCAAAACCCGGGCTGGCGCCCTGTTGATCTCCCAGTTGACCGGTTTGTTTAAAGGCCCACAGGTCATCGTTTCCAATGCGGAACTGGCATACGCCAAGGTGGCCGTGCTCCTTGCCCCTCCCGTGTCGAGACATTTAGGAATTAGTCAAGAGGCTGCCATTCATGAGGAAAGCCATATCGGAAAAGACGTATCCATCTATCCAATGGTGTATGTAGGTCAAGGGGCGGAGATCCAAGACGGGACCACGCTCTTTCCCGGGGTATTTGTGGGCGATGGCGTAAAAATTGGAAAGCGATGCCTCATCTATCCCAATGTCACGATACTTAGGGGGTGTATCATCGGCAATGACGTCATCATCCATCCGGGGAGCGTCATCGGCGGGGATGGCTTCGGCTTTGTCCGGGACGGCGCCGTCTCAGTGAAGATCCCCCAGACCGGGATCGTTCAAATTGACGACTACGTGGAAATTGGGGCCAACAACTGCATTGATCGGGCTGCGCTTGGAAAGACGTGGATCAAGAGGGGGACCAAAACCGACAATCTGGTGCATATCGCCCACAACGTCGTTATTGGAGAGGACACCATTATCGTGGCCCAGGCAGGGATCTCCGGGAGCTGTCACATCGGACGCGAGGTCATCATTGGCGGCCAGGTCGGCATCATTGATCATGTCGAGGTGGGAGACAAGGCCATGATCGGCCCCCAATCCGGCGTTGCAAAGCCCATTCCTGCGGGTGAGGTGGTCTCAGGCTCCCCTGCGATCCCCCACCGTCTCCGGCTCAAGGCCTCCGCATTGATATCACGGCTCCCCGAAATCGCCCAGCGTCTGAGACAACTGGAAAAGCGGATTGAGGAAGTCGAGCGGCATACCCCTCTTTCTTCAGAGGCCTCTTCCTCACGCACGGCCACGGGGTTCAGGAAGGAGTAAGTCAATCCATGCATCTACCGTTAACCTATGAAGACATTTGCAAGATCCTTCCCCACCGGTACCCGTTTCTGTTAGTGGACCGGATCATTGAATTGGAATTGAACAAGCGGGTAGTGGGTCTCAAAAATGTCACCGCCAATGAACCCTTTTTCCAGGGTCATTTCCCGGATAATCCGATCATGCCGGGGGTTCTCATCATTGAGGCCATGGCACAGGTGGGAGGCATCCTGGCACGGGTGTCTGTACCCGATGCACTGGAACGAAAGACGAGTAATTCAATTTTTTTTGTGTCCATGGACGGGGTCAAATTCCGGAGGCCAGTCATCCCCGGCGACCAGATCAGGTTCGAGCTGGTTCCCTTGCGAACAGGGTCCAGGATCTGGAAGATGGAAGGGAAGGCCTCTGTAGGAGGCGAGCTTGCGGCCGAAGCCATTCTGGTGGCTACGATAGGATGAAAGAGATAATTCATCACAGCGATATAAATCAATGACTATTGAAAATAAAACAAGAATACATCTTTCCGCAGTCGTCAGTTCGACTGCCGAACTTGCCGATGGGGTCGAGATAGGCCCTTACTCTACGGTAGGAGATCATGTGGTTATCGGACGGGACACAGCGATAGGCGCTCACGTGGTCATCGAAGGCCACACCTGGATCGGGGAACGAAACAGGATTTACCCCTTTTCTTCCATCGGCACACCGCCCCAGGATATCGGCTACCATAATGAGGATACGCGTCTGATCCTGGGAAACGACAATGTCATCAGGGAATATGTGACCATCAACCGGGCCACCACAAAAGAAAAGTGGGAAACGGTTATCGGCAACAGCAATTATCTGATGGCCTACGCCCACGTTGCCCACGACTGCCGACTTGGAGATCATGTCATATTGACCAACGGCGCTACATTGGGCGGGCATACCCATATCGAGGAGTACGCCATATTGGGGGCCTTCCTGGCTGTTCAGCAATTCGTTCGAATTGGCGCACATGCCTACCTGGGGGCCAAATCAGGGATTGACAGGGATGTCCCCCCCTTCATGATAACGGCCGGGCCACGGGCAAAACTGTATGGAATCAACCAGAAGGGTATGATTCGTCGAGGATTCTCACAGGATACGATCGACGTTTTAAAAAAGGCATACAGCATCATCTGGCGCGAAAATAGGAGTTTCAGGGATGGCATCACCCAGGTCAAGAAGGACCTTGAAATGATACCCGAGCTGAAAATGCTGCTGGATTTTCTCATCAGTTCGAAGAGAGGAATATTGCGGTGAGATGTATTTGTCCAAGGTCCAATCCAGAGGCAATAGAACTCATCCAGCAATCGAGTCATCCAGTAATGGCGTGCTCGGGAGACTTCAACCTGCAGCGTATATAAACGATGGGGGAGAATAGCCGGATAATCGGCATGATTGCCGGTGGCGGGCAGTTTCCGTTGCTTATTGCAGAGGCCGCTAAAAAGGAGGGAATGCGGGTCATTGTCGTGGCCCACCTTGATGAAACCGACCCGAAACTCTCGGATAGGGTGGATGAGATTGTCTGGATCAAGTTAGGACAGTTGGGGCAATTGATAAAGGCGTTTAAAACACGCGGCGTCACAGAGGCCCTGATGGCCGGAACCATCACCAAAAAACGGATGTTTGAAAACATCCGGCCGGATCTCAAGGGGCTGACCATCATGTCGAAGCTCGCCTTTTTTCATGATGATGACATCCTGAGGGCCGTCGCTAAAGAGTTGGCCAGGGAAGGCATATCCATTATCGGCTCCACCCAGTTCTTGCCCGAACTCATTGCTCCCGAGGGATGCCTCACAGCGAGGCGTCCCAACAAGGCCGAAAAAGAAGATATCCGGTTTGGATGGAAGATGGCCAAGGCCCTGGGTCAACTGGACATTGGTCAGTGTGTGGTGGTGAGGAAAAAGACCGTCCTGGCCGTTGAAGCCATAGACGGCACCGACGCAACTATCCTTAGGGGGGGCAAATTGGCTCAGGAAAAGGCTGTCGTTGTGAAGGTAAGCAAACCCAGACAGGATCTCCGATTTGACGTTCCCTGTGTGGGGCTTGAAACCATACGGACCCTCTCGAGGGTAAACGGGGCCGTCTTGGCCGTCGAGGCAGGGAATACCTTAATGTTTGACAAGGCAGAGATGATCACCGAGGCCGACATGAGGCATATCGCCATTGTTTCTCTCCGTGCGGCGTCCGAATGAAGCGAGATCAGAAGGTTGAGAAGCGTTTCCTTCAATGAGTTGGCCAATGGGTGTGGAGCGGATATATGAAACCGGGAAAACTCAGAATCGCCGTTATTGGCGTCGGACACCTCGGGGAGTACCATGTACAAAAATACAGGGCGCACCCAGGAGTGGAACTTGTCGGCGTCGTGGACGTAGACAGAAATCGCGTCCATGAGATCGCGGAACGTTATCATACAAAGGCCTACGCAGATCACCGCGATATCTTGGAGAGGGTGGATGCCGTCAGTCTGGCAGTGACCACCGAGATGCACTTTGAGGTGGCCAAAGATGTCCTGGCCGAAGGGGTGCACATGCTCATTGAGAAGCCAATCACCTATGACCTCACGGAGGCGGATACCCTCATCCGCATGGCCCGGGAACGGGACCTGGTGCTCCAGGTGGGTCTTGTTGAGCGGTTTAACCCGGCCATCGTCAACATGATGCCGATGGTAAAGAAACCCGTCTTTGTGGAGTCCCACCGCATGAACCTTTTTACAACAAGGGGCCTTGATGTGGACGTGGTCCTTGATCTGATGATCCACGACCTGGACATCATTCTCCATATGGTCCCGTCAGAGGTAAAAGAGGTCCACGCCGTTGGCATGCCTGTCATTACCGAAAAGACCGACATTGCCAATGCCAGGATTATTTTTGAGGACGGCACCGCTGCCACTCTAACTGCGAGCCGAGTATCCGGCAAAATGCTGAGGAAGATCCGTGTGTTTCAGCCGAATGCCTATCTATCTGCGGATTGCGGAAAACGGCAGCTTACGGTGATCAGCCTTGACAATCAGAAAAAAAATTCCCACAATTTTCCTGAAGTGACCACAAGTAAGGAAAAATATGCTGACAGCGACCCATTGAACGAAGAGATTACCGCGTTTGTCAACGCCGTCATGAACAGGTCCGAGCCGGTCGTGACCGGCGAGGACGGGCGAAATGCCTTAAGAATAGCCCTTAACATTATTGACCAGATAGAAAGAGGCTGCCAGAATTTTTGCCCCGTATTCTGATGTCAGAGATCATCGGCGGATACTGATCGTTGCCGGCGAGGCCTCAGCCGACCTACACGGGTCCAATCTCGTGAGGGCCGTCACGCGTTTGAAACCCGACGTTGCCTTTTGGGGCATCGGGGGCAACAACATGGCTCAGGCAGGGGTCAGAATACTTGTCTCATCCTCAGATATGGCCGTGGTCGGCTTGACTGAGGTTCTGCACAGACTTCGCACGATTACCAAAGCAGCTTACACGATGAAATCTGCGATGAAGGCCCTTCATCCGGACCTGTTGATTCTCATTGACTATCCCGACTTCAATCTCTACCTGGCCAGGATCGCCAAGCAACTCAGCATACCCGTTTTCTACTACATAAGCCCCCAGGTATGGGCGTGGCGAAGAGGCCGTGTAAGAAAAATAGCCAGGCGTGTGGACCGCATGGCGGTTATCCTCCCCTTTGAGGAATCCTTCTACAGGAAACGGGGGCTGAACGTTGATTATGTAGGGCATCCCCTGCTGGACGAATTAGGTTCCAAAGTCCAGGGTTGCATTCCGCAGGGCGAGAGCAAGGCCGAAGGTTCGAATCTTCAGAGCGGGACCCCGATCCAAGATCCGATCGTGGGATTGCTGCCAGGAAGTCGAAGGGATGAAATCAGAAATCTTCTCCCTGTCATGATCCAATCCGTAGAGATCATCAAAACCCAGTATCCCCGAGTCCGATGTCTGCTCCCCCTGGCCAAAACCATTGAACGAGAATATGTCGAGACTTTTGTTCGAAACACTTCATTGAGCATAGACATCCACCAAGGCGACATCTACCAGACACTGGGCCGTTGTCACATTGCCATGGTGGCCTCGGGGACGGCGACGCTGGACACGGCCATTATGGAAATTCCCATGGTCGTTGTATACAAAGTGGCGCCTTTTTCCTATTGGCTTGGGAAGAGGCTGATCAGGGTGCCTTTTATCGGGCTGGTAAACCTCATTGCCGGAGAAAGGGTGGTCCCCGAATTGATCCAAGGCGACGTGACGCCTGGCAAGCTTGCAAATGAGGTCCTCTCGCTGCTCATGGATGAGGGGGCCAGGAAAACGATGATCGCAAAGCTGAAAGGGGTACGGAAGGGTCTCGGTAAGGGGGGGGCCTCTGAAAAGGCAGCCAAGATAGCCATTAAGATGATAACATGAACGGAGAGATATCTAAATGGCACAGACAATCTTAGTCGTTGACGATGAAAAATGCATCCTTCAGTCCCTGACCGGCATCCTTTCAGACGAAGGGTTTGAGGTTCCGACTGCCGAGAGCGGGACCGAAGCATTGGACAAAATCAAGGAAACGACACCGGATCTGGTCCTCCTGGACATATGGATGCCGGGGCTTGACGGCATTGAAACCCTCCAGAAGATCAAGGAGGACTACCCCACCCTCCAGGTCATCATGATGTCAGGACACGGCAGCATAGAGACCGCTGTGAAGGCTACCAAGGTAGGGGCGTACGATTTCGTGGAAAAACCACTTTCCTTAGACAAGCTTCTCCTGACCATCAATAACGCCCTGGAATATTACAGGCTGGAAGAGGAGGTGAGCCTCCTCAAAGAAAGAGAAAGGAACAAGTATCAGATCACCGGCAACAGCAGCGCGATCATGGAATTGAAGGAGCAGATCAAAATTGTCGCCCCTACCAATGCATGGATTCTCATTTCAGGTGAAAATGGAACCGGAAAGGAACTTGTGGCCCATACCATCCACCTCCTGAGTCGGCGCAGTCACAAACCGATCGTCGAGGTGAACTGCGCGGCCATACCTGAAGACCTCATCGAGAGCGAGCTTTTTGGGCACGAGAAAGGTGCATTTACCGGGGCGTCCACCATGAGAAAGGGGAAATTTGATGCCGCCCACGAGGGGACCATCTTTTTGGATGAAATTGGGGATATGAGCTTAAAGGCACAGTCAAAGACCCTCAGGATCTTGCAGGAGCAGAAATTTGAGAGGGTTGGGGGAACAAAGACCATTTACGTGGATGTGAGGGTGATTGCCGCTACAAACAAAGATCTCGAGGCAGAAATTGGAAAAGGGACCTTCAGGGATGATCTCTATTTCCGGCTGAATGTCATCCCCATACGGGTACCGCCCCTCAAGGAGCGGATTGAGGACATTCACAGCCTGACGAAGGAATTTGTATCGGAATTTTCTCTGAGCACCAATATAGAGGCCAAAGAGGTCTCGGACGAGGCCATCGAAATCCTTCAAAGGTACGACTGGCCGGGAAATATCAGAGAATTGAGAAATCTCATCGAGAGGCTCATGATCATGGTGCCGGGTAAGACGATTCAGGGCAAAGATATCCCTTCGCCCTATAACCGGTCCTCCGACACGAAAATGGGCTTTGAACCCAGCTTTGGGACCGATTCCCTCAAAGAGGCAAGAAGCCGGTTCGAAAAGGCATTTATTCAGGCAAAGCTCCAGCAGTTCAATGGAAATATCTCGCAGACGGCCGAGGCCATTGGCATTGAACGGAGCAATCTTCACAAGAAAATAAAAGGATATCAGATCGATACGGGCCGGGATGAGGCATCCTCATGAAGCATGGGCAGTGCTGGGACCTATAGAGTGACATCTACGAATGAGGGTTTGACGGTGGTTCTTGCTTATGGGCGGTTCCATCGAGACCGTAAAAACAAAGTAACGGTTGACGGGTTCAGAGGTTGAGGGGTTCAAGGTTGCATTCGTGGTTCCTTAATTCGGTTTCGAAGGCTCAAATGCCATCAGCGGCCCCCGGATTTGTCATTTCGAACCACGGAACAGGCGACCCAACAGAAGCATATTAAAAAAACAGCGGCGTGTTGCCTTCGAATCGGGTCCTTCATGTTGCGCTTGCCCCTAATCCCGCTTTGCAGCGGGAAACGGAAAACCCGGAACCCGTGAACGCTTACAAAACAAAAAGGCAGACCGAGGAGGAACGATGTTATGTTCAACCGTGAGCATTCAGTCTGCCTGTTAATAGTACCTTATTCCCCAGTTTTCTGTCACAAAAAACAAAAAAAGGCGAATTGAGGAATTCACGAATTGAGGAATTGAGGTTCTGCGCCTGAAACCTACGGACAAGTGGGCGGCTTATTGGTCAACCCACTGTAAAAACAATATATTCTTTGTGCCTTCGTGTCTTTGTGTGAGTCCCGCCTTGATATTGGTTGCGGCTATGCCGCATTGGCGTCTTATTTCAGGTATAACGTTATACTGGTGGAGGCGGCGGGAGTCGAACCCGCGTCCGGAAACATTCCGCATAGGCGTCTACATACTTAGCCCAATTTTTGAATTTCGCCTCAGGGATCACAATTGGGCAAGGCGTCCAAGAAGCTAACCTGTGTAAAGTTTCGCCTTTCCGTTTCACAGGTCCAACGGATCAGCTAGCCCGCTAATCGACGCCTTTTTCGGTCACGCAGGCAAAGACCGAAAAGACGTTAGCCTATTTTATGCGGCTAAGGCATACGCATAGTCGTCTGCGTTTGTGTTAAGCCCACCTGTTTTACGAGCAGCTGGAACCTCGGTATGCAACCTACGCTTCAATTATCCCCGTCGAAGCCGTTTCGCCCCCTCAATCGAGGAATATGTCAAAGAACTATGTTACGTATCATCTTACGATGATCCGTACTATAATGGCGATCGGCGCAATTGTCAATGGTTACTTTTCTTACGCGCCTGATCCATCTCCCTCTTCAATTCTTTTTCCTTCAACGTCCTCCGCTTGTCATACTTTTTCTTTCCTCTTGCCAGTGCAATTTCCACCTTGGCGCGTCCCCTTTTAAAATAAACCTTTGTGGGAATCAGGGAATATCCCTTAACCTGTGTCTTTCCAGTGAGCCGTTTAATCTCTTTTCTTTTCAACAAAAGCTTTCGGGGCCTCATCGGATCCAGCTCAAGACCATGGGCGAATGGGTAAGGGGATATGTGCATATTGTATAGAAAAACCTCGCCCCGCTTTACCCTGGCGTAGCTGTCCACGAGATTGGCTCGCCCCTCCCTGAGAGACTTCACCTCAGCTCCCATAAGGGCTACCCCGGCCTCTAGGAATTCGTCAAGATAGTAATCATGGCCGGCCTTCCTGTTTTGACAAACCGTCTTCACACCTGAATCCAGAACCTTCATCATTCGCTCGTCATTCGCTTCACTGTCATGAGGGGGTCATTCATTGCGAATCAATCAACATTGACCTTTCGACCGCCGCCTCTTTTCAATCGTCAATCTTGATGCATTCGTAAAAAGTCAGAAAATGTCCTTTTTTGTAATTCCGGCGAAAGCCGGAATTCAGTCAAAACAGATAGTTAAC
>Ga0172369_10009226_pt1 | contig 10979 bp, 7 predicted proteins | sample LakKiv25m_FD_114539 | JGI IMG/M metagenome (GOLD analysis project Ga0172369, IMG submission 114539) | Freshwater microbial communities from Kabuno Bay, South-Kivu, Congo - kab_022012_11.25m | ecosystem: Environmental > Aquatic > Freshwater > Lake | place: Democratic Republic of the Congo...
ATGAGCCATATTAGAGGACGAATCCTCGGATCAAGCAGTGATACTGCTTTCAAGCTATTTTGCGACTCCTCTACCCGTCATGCCGCGTTACCGTGGAGGGGTATCACTTGTGCGCCGGCCTTGAGTTTGTCTAAGTAGTCCGCCCATTGCTGCATCATCTTCCGCCGTTCTGGCAGGAACTTCGTGCGATTGTAGGCGGTGCCCAAAGCATCGGGTACACGGTGCGGGTGTTTGGCTGGCGTGGTTTGTTGAAATTGGACTTACGGGAGATTGATCACGGCGACAATGAAGGTGCTCAATTCCAAAAAGCCACCGTAGTAGGTTCTATGGGACCGACTCGTTACGGTTGAGCTTTCTTGCTAAAGCTAAACGCGCCCGGCCAGCCTCCGTGCTTGGCGATAACCTCGTCAATTTCTTTCAATAGCCGGATGGTTTCGTTGAGAGCGACAACGATCTTTTGGTAATGCGCAATATCGCCTTTTGACAGCGTGCGGCCTTTGCGGTCCTTTAGCCACTTCTCGCATACCTGGTAGCCGCCGATATGGAAGTTCCATACGGACTTGGGCACTCCGCGAAAGCCGATGGTACCTGGCGTGGCAGGTTGGTCCTTCTTCGTCGCGGCGGCGTCGAGCCAGACAGTCTCATTCGACCAACCGACGCGCACGACCTCTGGGTTCTGTGGGCCGGAGTAGGTGGTCACAAATCGGTCGAGCAGAGGCGACTCCATCAATTGGAGAGCGACGAGCTGACCGCCGAGCTGCGCCAGAGCTTCGAAGATCTTCTTACTGTTTGGTAGTGGTACCTTGGGCCAGTCACGCTTCAACCTCTGAGAGAATTGCTGTGTGTATGAAGGTGCGTTCAGAATAGCGATGGTGTACCGGAAGATGTCAAGTGAGAGCTGACGTTCAGCCTTGGGGTCGACAGCGTCGCGAGCGGCAGTTAGTCGGAACTTCGCTAGGACACTTCGATCGAGGCATGGGTCTTCTTGGGATAGCAATTCTCCGTCGCCTTGCGTGAACAACGGGAGTACGTAGCTGCGGTCATAGCCTGACGTGACCTTATGCCCGCAGAAGGTGTTCACTGCGAAGGCGGAGAAATTTTCCTTCGTCTGGCGCGTAGTGACAAGACCGGGAGCTTTTTCGTGCAAGTCGAGCATCACATTGAAGCTGTTAGTCTTGAGCATGTTCTTCCGCAAAAGGACCCACCGATAGTCATAGGCGCGGAGCTGGAAGCGTCCATACTCCTCATCCCGTATGACGCGTAATTCCTTGCGGCGGTCGAAAATAGCTGCTGCGTGCCCGTCCGAGAAGTCGAATTCATCTGCTAGCGAATGACGCGATGCCGATGGATCCGCAAATAGTGCAAGTCGGCCTTTTAATTCCACTTTCGTGAAGTTTACGAATAGGTCGTCGAATCCAGTCTCTGTCCCCGTGGAACGCTTGGTAAAAAGATCGCAAACAGCGGGCCATTCGCCCCACTCGGTGCTGTGGCCTTCTACGTCCGGCCCCACCAGATAGTAGTAAGGAGGCGTTGCTTCGATTTGCGTCCAGTTCGCCTGTCTTAGGCTAAGGACGGAGAGTCGCTCGTACTTGGCGCCCCGTTCTCCCCAGAGGCCCCCGATTTGGATGCGCAATCGCGGTCGCTGGCTAGGATTCTTGACCAGCGCGCAGATCGCTACACCTTGCCGGATGTCGAAGACATTCTCGTCGCGCACGGAATCAGGCGCGACCTCGGCCTTGTTGGCGTTCCCATGTAAGTCTAGGAACCAACCACTTTGAAAGCCGGAAATCAAGTTCCAGCGCAAGCCCCGTAGCGTCGGCCCGTCCAGATAAGAGTGATTGGTGATGAGGGAGCAGATTCCGCGGGACGATTTGTCAAGTATTGCCTGTGAAAAGGCGAAGAACTTCACATAGTCGTCCTGAATGTTCTTTTCGAACTGCAGCATGCTCCGCTCCCGGATTCGTTCGCCGTTTACGGATCGGTATGGATCGACAATGCGTCGAAGCTCTGGCGTCAGATTCGAAGAGACTGCGGAGTACGGAGGATTCCCTATTACAACTGTGAAGCGCTGCTTCCTCTTGATCTCATTGACCGCACGTGCCTCATGCGCGAGCGCCGGGATTGCAAACTCGAATGTTCCCGCGAAGTCGTGCGCTGGTTCCAGCGTGTTTGTCATATATATACGCGCCCGCTCGTTGCTGCCGAAGCGGTAGCCGGTTTCGTAGAGCTTGAGCCCGATTTTGAGGTGCGCGATCGCATAGGGCGCCATCAACAATTCGTATCCGTGTAGGCGCGGCAGCAGGTGCATCGGGACGTACGCGTTCCAGAGCACGTCTATTTTTGCCTCGCCGTGGTTTTGCGATTTCCATTTGCCGACGAGCGTCTTGTGAATGATGTCGATGACCTCGACGAGGAAGGTGCCTGTGCCAGTTGCGGGATCGAGGATCTCTACGAATGCCTGGTCGTGCGGTACGCCTTCGGGGATTGCGAGATCCTTGTGGCGCTTCGCCATGTCGCTCCAAGTGGTGGTATCGGCAAGGCCGTCTTCAAGACCAAATTCGGTGCGGAGCAGCTGGTCCACCGAGCGGACGATATAGGAAACCACCGGACGCGGGGTGTAGAAGACGCCGCGCTGCATCCGCTTCTCGGCGTCATACTCTTTGAGAAACAGTTCGTAGAAATGGATGACGGGATCTTCCAGCGGATTCTTGTCGTCGAAGTCGCGAAGCACCGCCTCCATATTCGCATCGCGCAGAGTCTGCACAACCTCATTGATACCTAGCTCGTCAAAGTCGATACGGGTCTTTTGGTGCTTAGATCGGCCGCTCACTGACAGAAAGGTCTGCAACAGGTCCTTAAGAAACGGGTTGGTGACTGGGACCATGTCGGCAATGTTGTCTGCCACAAGGCCGGCAGGCCGAGAGATGCGCGCTGAGAGTAGCCCGTAAGCGATGGTCTGCGCATACATGTCAGCGAAATCGTCTTCGGACAAGTCGTGGATCAGCGTCGACTTGAACGCTGTGTGGAGCTGTTTCAACGGTCCAGTTTCCGACTCGACGGCCAGTACTGCATTGGCCCGACTGCGGATTCGCGTCGCAAGCGCGGCGAGCCTACGGGCGAGGTCTTTCGAAGTATTAATGATCTCGCGGTAGCCCTCTGAGAATGCACCGGACCAGCGATTCCGCCAGCCAGCCATATCGTTCTCGTCGCGAGGCCAGCGCAGCTTCTCTTGCAGTGTTGCCGCTACGTTCATGATGTGCGCGACGGTGTCGCGTTCGTCCCATGCCAGCACGCGCAAGACCGGCAGGTCGCCGTGCTCGGACTCGTCCGAAAAATGCGCAAGCGTGAGGGAGCGATTGTCGTGCTCGCCGAAGGCCAGTACGAACAGCAGGTCGTGCATTTGCCAACCCGCCCGGCTGGCGGTGTTGGCCGACTGGCGTTTCTTCAGGACGAGAGCGCGCAGTATCCTGCGCAGCACTACAACGGGTAGCCGCTTATTCTCGAACTCAACGAAAAATACGCCCCAGGGCTGGCGCTTGTTGAACGGGCGAAGCTGCTTAATAGAGCGGATATTGACCGCAGACTTCGCGTCGAGACCAAGCTCATCAGGCTCGTAGTCGAAGGTCGCGTCCTCGATGTCCGCCCGCTCGATGGGCCAATCGAGATGGTCGCGCAGATATTCGAGCAGTTGATCAAAGCGCGCGATATATCGGAGCCGGTCAAATTCGGCTTTTGGCATTTTCTTCTCCCTAAAGGCGGTCGCGCGACGACGCTAGACTAATTCAACTCCATCCAGGTCCTCAAAACGGGCCGTACCCCTGCAGGCGCCTGCACCTGGCGAAGGTAGGTGTTCTTGAGGTGCTTTTCGACTTTTTCGCGGATATTGGCCAGCGTCTCTTGCGGTATCGATACTCTTCGCGGCGTTTCGGGGCCGCTTCGGATCAGGTCGATGATTTCGCTAGCTTCGTCGATGGTCTGCTCGTCTTCCAGCCGATACAATAGCCATCTGACCGCTCCGGCCTCCAGCGTCCAGCGATCAGCTTCTACCTCGGCGTCCTCTGGAATGCTGGTGTCCAACGCTGGTAGACCGAAGCAGAAAAAGATCGCGTTTGTTCCGGGCGTCGGGTGCGCTTTGCCCGAGTACACCTTTCCGGGCAAGGCGGCGAGGCGCTCGACTAGGTCGGGATGGTCTTTGAGTAAGCGCTGGTACTCCAGGTGCATCGCTTCCATCGGGGTCGTAGAACCCTCATAGGAGTGAGTGAAGTCGCGAAGCGCTTCGTAGTCGTCGTCCGGCGTGAGCAGCTTCTTGCCCTCGATGCCGAAAGTCTTGGAGATGCGCAGCGTCTTGTGTGCCACCTTACCGTAAAGTCGGAGCAACTGATCCAGGTCATCGGGAGGGAGGAAATTCCAGTAGACCACGGTCCCCCGCATTTTCTTTTGGTTGGGATGGTCTTTTAGTAGACGCTTCTCTACCTGTGGGTCCATACGGCGATCGACCCGGCCGATGCGCTGCATCAACCTAACGGGGTTCCAGTGGAGGTCATAATTGATGAGGCGGGTTGCATCTTGCAGATTGAGACCTTCCGATAAGACGTCCGTAGAGATGAGGACGCGCGTTTCCTTCAACCCCTCCATTGCGAGTTCGGCACTTGAGGATTCGTTGTAGTAGGGAGCGAATTCGCGGATAACTTCGCCCCGGTCACGTTTGGAGGCGCTGTCCACTTCGTCCACGCCATCGATGCCGGCCTTGAGCAGCTCTTGCTTCAGATAGCGAGCCGTGGACATAAATTCGGAAAAGACTATCACTTTGTTCTTTTTCAGCACGGGATCACTTTTGAGAAGCTTGACCAGTGCCTGAAGCTTGTCGTCCTGACCCGATTTGAACTTACGCAATTCCTCGAGAAATTCGGCGATCTGGTCCAAGTCGAGAATTGTCTCCGATAGCATGTCCTCGACCCTGTACTCGTCGCGGGACAATTCCTCTACATTCTCCAGCATTTCCTCAGTAACGATGTCGTCTTCCGCTTCGTCTTCACTTTCTTCGCCAAACAGTTCCAGTTGGTGCTTTTGAACATAACCGATCAGATCCTCATGCTGGAGTTTCCAGCGTTCGAGCACTCGCTTCTCTCCTGGGCTTTGTATGTTCTTGGTCATGAATGCCAGCAGCTTGAGCAGGAGTTGCTCACAGGACATTTCGAACGCTTTGGCCGAACTCTCGAAGCGCTTTAGAAAGAGTACGCGGATCAGGCCAACGACCTGTTTCTGACGGTTCGCCACAAAGGGGTCCACCGCGCCATCGTTACCCTTGTAATAGGCAAGTGGGTAGTACATGGGCAGGATAAAAAGCGGCGCGCTCTTGGAGAACGCGCGTTCCACTTTTTCCAGCAAGCGCCCGTAGGTCCTCTTGACCGAGTACGCAACCACGGCAGGCGGTTCACGTTTCGGGAACAGGGCCAGATTGCCGCCGTGCTGCTCCTGGCTGGCCTTAACGTAAGCCCGGCTGCGCTGCACGACCAGTGTTTTGAACAACTCGTCGCTCGCAAGGACCTGCTCGGCCTCGACTTCGGACACCTCCCTCAGATTGCTGTCTTCGGTAGCAACGTCCCCGGTCAGACGCGCCAAGTCTTTCTCCATCTTGCGAAAGTGGCCGGACAGAGAATGGATACCGAGTGGGGCTGCCTTAAAGTAATCGCTTTGCCTTCTGGAGAACAACTCGATCATATGTTGCAGGTCGATCAACTTGTTGTTAACCGGAGTTGCCGTAAGCAGGAATAGCGTCTTGCCTTCAGCCAGATCAGAGACCTTCCAGTAGCGCGAAGGGCCTTTTTCACCTGTGCCCTTGATGCCAGGATTCCGGAAGTGGTGGGCTTCATCGACGATAATGACATCGGCCATCTCGCGCATGCGCTGCAGCCTCTCTGGAAATTCGCCTTCGCGCTGCAGATCGGTGTGGTTGAAGATGACGAGGTTGCTGAAGTCGCCGCCGAGCTGTGGCAGGTAGCGCTTGAGCTTCGATTCCCAAACTGGCTTTCTTGCCGCTTTGGGCACCAGCAGCATGACGCGCTTGCGCTCGCGCAGGACCAGGCGTTCGATCACCATCATGCCGATGAAGGTCTTGCCGAGGCCCACTCCGTCGCATAGAAAAGCGCCGTTGTAAGTGTTGGCGATCTTCATGAGGGCCTGATAGCCCTCTTTCTGATATTGGTCGAGTTCTGGAAACATCTTAGAGTGGAGCAGTTCCCATTCGCCAGCGCTGATCTCGCGGTTGCGGAAGTACTCCTGCAGGGCTTTCGCGTAGACCTCGAAAGGTGTGTACTCGCGAATATGTCGCTCTATGACGCGCAGCATATCCGGGGTCACGTCCTCGGCGGCGTTCCAGTGCTCCTCGTACCACTCCTGTAGCACCCTGACTGGGGTGCCGCTTATCTGGACATTTAACTCGATGTTTTCGGTCAGACCGGGGAACGTAAAATTCGAAGAGCCGACCAAAGCGAAGGACCCGATTACCTCTTGTCGCGCGTGGGTGATGTACGCCTTGGCGTGAAACTTGTCTTTGCGGTAGACGCGGCACTCGATTTTGCCGGAGCGAAGTGCTTCGACGATTTCCGCCACTCCTCCGAGAAAATCGTTGCGCTCCTTTTCGGTCTCGATGCTCGAATCGAGCCGTTGGGCGACCTTCCTGACAGCCGCGACGAATGTCGCCTTGGTGCGCTTGGACACCTCATCGCCCATGAGAATGCGGATCTTGTCGACCTTCTGCCATTCCCCCTTCAGGCTGAGGAGCGAGCCGATTTCAAAATAGCCGGTCGCGATATCTATCGAAGAGGAAAGCTGACACCAGTCGTGCAAATAACGCAGCACTTTCCAGTCTTCATTGCTGTTGTCGACGATGAACAGCTCGCTACCGCTTTGGCTTGTTCTGGTTGGCATGAGCTATGTTCCGATTTTCTTCCGATCTACTGTTTCACAATGGAAGGTGGTTGATGTTTGCTTTGCTCTTCAATCTTTAGGATCTATCGAAGAGTCGGTCTCGGACGCGCTGAAAAGCTCCAATGAGGTAACTCTGAAAACGTGCAGGACTGAGGGAGGGCACGGCCCATAGGCTTAAGCGGACCATATTGCTTGGCTAACCCGACTATTCCGATAATTTTGAAGTTTCAGTAGATAAGCCGTACGTGTCTTGCGCAGGTCACTATGCTCTCTCAGTAACGGCCTTTTCGACCCAAGTAGCAAGATTTTTCTTGATGTAATCGTACACGTCGGTACTGACTGTGTACGGCGGATCATACGTATTAACGAGCGATGATAGCTTTTTGTCGCCTACGTTGATTTGGGCGAAGGGATTCGCGCCTTTTGACGACTGCTTTCCGTCACTGTCCTTGAGATTATGAATATGTATTCCAAGGACTCCCATTTTGGCATTCCAGGACTCGCAAATCTCGTGGTTGATCCACTTTCGACCGGCGGTGTCTTGCCCGATAAGAACAACGGTGCATGTACGGCCGTTAAGCTGCTTGGATATCCAATCCTTTATGGCTTGGTCACCGCCCTTCGTGATGGATTCCCAATCGTTGTCTGTCGTTGGTTGGTTGCCTTCCACGATTCCCATGTTTCTAACTTGGGAGGCGCGCCAGCCATCGGGTTTATAGTGAAAACTGAAGAACGACTTGCGTGCCATGTTCCTTTCCCTTCCTCAAAGTGTCGGCTATCGCCGCAAAAGGAAATATCCAAGGATCAATTTATATTCTCGCGGTGGCCTGTCGTGGCTCGTCTGGAGCAATCTTTAAAGAATTATGGAAAATACCGATGTAATCGATAGAAGGGTCGGGGTTAGTCAAGGAGCTTTGCAGATTCTGTGAAATCTCCAATGCGGCACCGCCCGCGGATGCAATCGGAATGATAGAAGCATTCGGGTGCAATCGTTGGAAAACGGCTAGTTCTTCAAATACTCCCTCCATCCCACCGATGAACACGGCGGCCTCAAAGGCGTGGCTTTTCAGCATTTCAAGGCGCATTCTTGTCAAGCTGGCATCGCGATCATTTGGAACGGCATCAACGTACGTGACATTGTTAAAGTGACTATTCTCGGCGGGAAACATACTATCGAAAAATTTGCTTTGAAAGAGGTGCACACATTGAGAGTACGAAACACCTAAGTCTTCTGCTGTTGTCCATATCATAGGAGTTATCGCCGGATGTCCGCCCCAAACGATAAGCCGTCGTCCCAGGGTGACTGTGACGAACGCGCGAACTGCCGAGTGAATGAGCATTACATCGGCCGTACGGTGATAATGTCCGCGCCCGATGACTGGTACACTTGCCGAAAGAAAGACCGGGGGCACTTATCTGCACTCCCAAGCACCAAATATCCAGGCAGCGTCGCTGGTCCGCACAAAGCGGACCTCCCGCACGTATTCGGCAAGCCATCCCAAGTGCCTTTGCCATTTCTCGTGCAGACCAACGTGGTCATAGACAACTGCTACTGAGCCCTTCGGCCCGTAGGTCTCGGCATCGTGAATTGTCTCTGCCGTTGGAACTCCTACCACGGGATAAGCGACAATTTTGGTTCCGTCCGCGAGCGTGAGGAAAGTTGATCGGTGTTGGCCTATGCCGTCTAAAGTGCCGCCAAGCTTGCGCATGGCGACTCTAAGCGTACCGACGATTTCGGAATGGCGTATAGCGATACTCTTGCTTCGATAAAGCTCTAACGAGGAACATGCGTTGGCAATCGCCAGGTCGGTCAGGCGATTGCTAGCATCGAAATCGGTTGCTGTTAACTGGATCGACGGCTGTGTAGCAAGTCGCGGGGACGCGGTGTGGCCAGGCCAGCCTAGGCGCAATATCGTGATCGATTTGGCCTGCGCGCGGCCAAATTCGGCTGCAGTCCAACGGCTATCAAAGTAGCTTGGCGTATCAAGCATAACCACGACATCAGAGTCGCAAAGACGATGCCAGAGAATCGCCTGAAAATCTAAAGCGGGTGGTACGCCATGCGTATCTAGAAATACGTCAAACTGGCGCGCGGAAAATGCCTCAAATAGCTGCAGCGCAACTTCTCGAGATTCGGTCCTGCGGTAGCTTAAGAATACGCGACGTTGGCGAGGTAGCAGGCCTACACATTCAAGAAGTACTGTCGCTATCTTTGTAAGCTGTGCATCGTCTTCTGACAATGAGAGCCCATTTATGTTGCGCAATGGCGAAGGGATTTCCAGAGAAAAAACATTTAGGTTCGAGACGACCGGCACAATTGGCACTGCGTTCGCGATTAGAGGAGAAATGTCTGGATGGATAACCCCTTTGGCTCCGAAGTAAATCGCAGCCGAAGCTTGCTTAATATTCGGGGAAAAATTGGGTCCAAGGTCAATAGAAACGTCTGCCCCAATGCTTAGTCCAAAACCGGAAATGATTTGAGATATTGTTGTGTTTAGCGTTGAGGCGACCCCGGGTGGCAAAAAGCCTAAGAGACCAAGCTGATAAATGCTCATCGACAAGACCTCGAAGTCCGAGTAGTGATTGGCAGACCTAAGCAAACGTGCACGTCGAGTAGCTCTGTACTGAGGGCGAGTCGATATTGATGTGATTAATGAGGAATTACCCGATGAGTTTCTTCAAGTTCTCCCAGCTCCAAGTATAAAGTCGGCCCGCGTTCGGTACCGCCGTATAGTTTCCATCTTTGTATCCGATTACCTGGACGATAGGGATTTCTTCTTCGCGAGCCATGGCCACCTCCTTTAAGACGCCGGGTGCGCTGTGGGTCTTGGGGCCAACCATTACGACTACGATATTTGACCGCTTTATCGCGATTCGGGCTTTGTCCTCCCAAGTCTTCATCGGCGCTGCCTCTTTCAGTGAGGTGTCAATGACTTCGAAGGGAGAGTCGGTAAGACGTGACTGGCCAATAATGAAGTCCTTTAATACTTTGTCATTATCGAAGTCAAAGCTAATAAAAACACGTTTTTTAGCCACAAGATCTCCTCAATTGCCTCGTATACCTAAACTGCGGTCAGAATCGTGCGCCATTCTCGCGTCCATTTCCGACCAGTAGGTGGTTAGATCACGAATTTACAGCTACCTTCCCTTTTTGCCTTTGTCAGGCGAGTTCTTTTCTTCGTCTTTTGATTCACGACCAGGTACCTCAACCGGGCGGATCAAGTCTGCCAAGGTTATCTGCTTGGATTGCTCCTTTCCGGAAGCCAACGCGCTCAGAAGCGCAGAGGCCGATTGAACATCTGTTAGCGGTGTTGTTTCTGAGCGATGGTAAGTGGATGGCTGTTGAGTTTGTTCAAGTTTGGCTAGCCGTCGATCTTGGATTCGAGAGAATTCTAGGATTTCTTGGAGAAGTTCTCTGTCCGCACGTTGCGGCGGCTCATCGGGGACCACCTGGTTGGATAATTGCGTCAGAAATTCATTCAGTTTTGGCCAAAATGTCTCGAATATATCGTCTAGGACGCCATCTCCCAAAGGTCGCTCTCCAGATTCTTGTACCGCGCGATTAATTGTCTTGATGAGCCGCTTAATGTCCTCCTTTTCAAGGGTCGTGTGTTGGAATTGTCCAAGTGGCTGCTGTACGTCTGCCGGCTGTATATCGAGCAGGAACGTGCACACATAGGCGCTTTTCGTTTTTGACAATGCTCCAGCTTCAAAAAGAATCCAGGGGGCAGACAGATTTTCCTTGGTCAAACAGATTATTCCGACCTTCGATTTCTCTAATCGATCAGCAATTTCTGGACTCCAGCGTGCGCCCTTATCAATATCTGACGAAATCCATGGCTCGACCGCTTGAATTACGTGATTCAGCCACGATTCGAATGCCTCTGCCACTGCCTTGCTTCTCGAACCTGACCAGCTTAGAAAGACAGTAAGCGTCCGGTGAAGGCCGTCTTGCTGGGGTAGTTGTAGTGGGTGAGGATGGTGTCCACCAAGTGTGGAAGGTGGACACCAAGATGGATAAGCGCTTGTTAGTGGTGGCGGGCGAGCCG
>Ga0172369_10009233_pt1 | contig 10974 bp, 8 predicted proteins | sample LakKiv25m_FD_114539 | JGI IMG/M metagenome (GOLD analysis project Ga0172369, IMG submission 114539) | Freshwater microbial communities from Kabuno Bay, South-Kivu, Congo - kab_022012_11.25m | ecosystem: Environmental > Aquatic > Freshwater > Lake | place: Democratic Republic of the Congo...
GAAATTCATTAAGCCGGAACTGATTCGTTATATCGGCGCGTCCATGTTTATCATCATCGGCGCATTAATGTTGTTTAAGGCAATTTAGATAAAGAGGCCGGCAGGGCCTGTCTTTGGACAGCCCCACCCGTGCTCTCTGCCTTCGGCAGAGTGCGCGCGGTTGGGGCGCCCCGTCCAAAGCCACCCGCCGGCTATATGAATTTCGACAGATAACCGAGGGGTGACACCGAGACAGGTGCCCTATCTGCGCACACCCCGCCGATGGCGGGGGAGCACAGATAGGGTGGCTCGGTGGCAGGACCCCGAGGCAATTTATAAGTATGTCCTTTCAGGAAGAGTATCTTTATAATCTGGTCACAAGCAAGATAAAGGGTCCTCTGGCAGCCTGTTTAAGGAAGATTTTGTTTGCACTTTCCTTTATCTATGGTTTGGCGGTGGTTATCCTTGCCTTTGTTTACCGGCTAAAGCCGGTGCGGCTTAACGCAAAGGTGATCAGCGTAGGCAATATTACCCTCGGCGGCACAGGCAAGACTACCCTGGTAGAGTATCTTTGCGGAAAGCTCTCTGCCTCGGGCAAGAAAATAGCGGTATTAACCCGGGGCTATAAGCGGGATGTTGACAGGGAAGGGCTTGCGGGTATGGGCGATGAGCCTGCCATGCTGCAGAAAAAACTTCCGCAGGTCAAGGTAATTGTTGATAAAGACAGGGTAAAGGCAGGAGAGAGGGCAATCCGTGATCATGGCGTTGATACGCTGGTCCTGGATGACGGGATGCAGCAATGGGGCATATTCAAGGATCTGGAGATCGTGGCTATTGACGCAGCCTACCCTTTTGGCAATTACCGCATGCTGCCGGCAGGTTTCCTGCGCGAGCCGCTAGGTGCCTTAAAGCGCGCAGATATCTTTGTGTTGACCCAGGTTGCCCCTGATGAGGATACAAGCGGCTTAACAGCGAAATTAAGGAAGATAAATCCCCGGGCCTTGATCGTTGAGTCAATGCACGAGCCGGTTTCTTTCAGCAATGTGCATAATCCGGATGAGGTCTTGAGTTTAAATTCTTTCCAGGGTAAGCATACGGCAGTATTCTCCGGTATCGGTAATCCACAGGGGTTTGAGGATTGCCTCTGTTCATTAGGAATAAACATCGGGCTGCCGATCAGGTTTGGCGATCACCATGATTATACTCAAAGCGAGGTTGCCGGGATTGCCAGGGAGGCGCGGGAAAATAAACTGGAGGCCATTATCACCACGCAGAAGGACGCTGTAAAAATAGCCAGGTTAGAAAACCCCGGCTTGCCGGTCTTTACCCTGGACATAAACTTGAGCATAACTAAAAATGAAGCAGAATTTAGCCGCAGATTATTTAGCTTGCGTTCTCTTTAGGGCCGCAAGTTTCTTTACTTCCTTTCTGCCTTTAAATTTCAGCCTTTTTATGGCCAGGAGGCTGGGGGACCTTATTTATTTATTTGACAGAAAGCACCGCACTATTGCCTGCGCCAATATCAGGAAAACCGTGGCGGAGGGAGGGGATTACAAAGCGGCAAAACGGATTACCCGCAAGGCTTACCAGGCCTTTGGCCAGAACCTTATTGAGATATCCTTTATCCCGCGCATAAACAAAGAGTACCTTAAAAAATACATAAATGTAGTTAATAGTGATCATATTGAGGCGGCTTTTAGAAGAGGCAAAGGGGTGATCTTTCTGGCTGTCCATGAGGGCGACTGGGAGCTTTCCAACATTATCTGTGCCAATCTTGGTTTTCCTTTTGTCCTCTTTGTACGCGATCAGGGTTTCCCCAGGTTAAACAACCTGCTTAATTCTTACCGGCTTAAGTTGGGCGCAAAAATCATACATAAAGATGCCGGGGCGCGCCAATTAATAGAAATAATCAAAAAAAATGAAGCCCTGGGCATGACCATGGATCAGGGAGGCAGGAGCGGGGAGTTGGTGAAATTCTTCGGCAAAGAGGCCTCCATGTCCACAGGGGCGGTGAAACTGGCCTTAAAATACGATTGCTCCATAATCCCGACTTTTTACACGCGCGTCAAAGGTCCTTACACCAAAGTTATACTGGACCAGGTTTATACGGTAAGTAGGTCGGGGGACAGCCGAAAAGACCTGCTGGATAATTTGCAGAGGCTGACCGGTATTTACGAAAAATATATCAGGCTCTACCCCCATGAATATCTCTGGACCTATAAGATATGGAAGTACGGCAGAGAGAGGGAGCTCCTGATCCTCTCTGACGGAAAAACCGGGCACCTGCGCCAGTCAGAGAGCGCGGCTAAATTAATTATCCGGCAGCTCGGCTTGGCCGGGATAAAAACCAGTCTCTCCATCCAGGAGGTAAAGTCCCGGGAGAGCCGGCAGGGTTTGATTAGTTTTAAGCCGGATATTATTATTTCTGCCGGAAGCTCGATAAGCAGCCTTAATTACCGGCTAACCCGCCTGAACCGGGCCAAATCCATTGTTTTGATGCGGCCGGGAATTTTAAGCCTTAAGAAATTTGACCTGGCGATCATTCCCGAGCATGATGATCCGCCAGCAAGAAAGAATGTGGTGGTAACCAGCGGTGCGCTTAATTTAATTGACGCGGATTATTTAAAAGAAAAATCAGAGAGATTAAAAGGTTCGGGATTTATTAAAGGAGATCTATCTCCTTTATGCATCGGGGTGCTGATCGGCGGAGACGCTAAGGGTTTTTCTATTTCAAGCCGTTTGATCTCCGAGGTGATCAGCCAGGTCAGGGTAGCCGCTGAAGAGCTTAACGCGGATATCCTGCTTTCTACATCGCGGCGCACCCCTGCCGAGGTAGAGCAAGTTATCAAAAGAGAGCTGGGCGGCTATGGCCGCTGCAAGCTTCTGGTCATTGCTAACGAGAATAACCATCCCGATGTTGTCGGAGGGATATTGGGTTTAAGCAGCATAATAATAACTTCGCCGGAGAGTATTTCAATGGTTTCCGAGGCGGCAAGCGCGGGAAAATACGTCGTGGTATTTAACGCGCAGGGCTTGAGCAAAAAGCACCGGCGTTTTTTGAAGAATTATCAGGAGAAAGGTTATGTATATTTGTCAGAGGCCGGATGCCTGGCTGACAGGATCAAAGAAATATGGAAAAACAGGCCGCCGGTATCCATGCCGCAGGATAATTTAAAGGTAGCAGAGGCACTAAGCAGAATATTATGAAAATATTACAGATATTACATGAGCTCAATGTGGGAGGGGTAGAGACCGGCACCGTGGACCTCTGTAAATACCTGGTGCGCCTGGGCCATAAAGCAGTGGTGGTCTCCGCCGGAGGCCCCTTGGTCAGGGAGGTGGAGGCAAGCGGGGCTAAACATTATATGCTTCCAGTGCATAAAAAGTCAGTTCTTTCCATATTTAAATTGGTCCCCCAGTTGGCACAGATAATCAAAGATGAAGAGATCGAGGTAGTGCATGCCCGCTCGCGCGTGCCTGCCTGGATCGCTTTTTTTGCCTGCCGCGCAACCGGCACGGTATTTATCACCACCTGCCACGGTTATTACAAGAAGCATTTTTTTAGTTTTGTGATGGGGTGGGCAAAAAGAGTGATCGTTTTAAGCAATGTGATCGCCAGGCATATGATCGAGGATTTCGGGGTGCCGCATGAAAGGATCAGGTTTGTGCCGCGCAGCGTTGACCTGGAGAGATTCAAATACCTTGACCCCCAGGCAAAAAGAAAAGATGACTTTAATGTAGGCATTATCGGCAGGATCACCCCGCTAAAGGGCCATTTGCATTTTATCAAAGCCATGGCGCGTATCTCAAGGCAGGTGCCGCGGCTGAAGATCTGGATAGTCGGTGATGCCCCGGCATCCAAGGAGGTTTATAAAGAAGAGGTGCAGGTTTTAACCCGCAGGCTCGGGCTTTGGCATTGCACGGAATTTTTAGGCACGCAGAGGGACATCCCCGGGATACTGGCGCACCTGGACCTGGTGGTTTTAGCTACTACTACCCATGAGGCTTTTGGCAGGGTAGTGGTAGAGGCCCAGGCAGCGGGGGTTCCGGTGGTAGCCACTAAAGTAGGAGGGGTGATTGATGTTATCGAAGACGGCGCAAACGGGCTGTTAGTGCCTCCGGCTGACCCTAAAGCAATAGCTGATGCCGTGATGCGCATTTTCAAAGATACCGGGTTAGCCCGTGCCTTAGCGGAAAATGCCTATGCCAAGGTTAAAGAGAAATATAATGTGGAGTTGATGGTTAAGAATACTTTAGATGTTTATCGCGACGCCTTAAGCAATTTTAAAGTCCTGATAATCAAGCTTTCATCTTTGGGTGATATAATCCTTTCCACGGCAGCCCTAAGGGCCATCCGGGAGAAATTTCCCAAACCAAATTTCCAGATTACTTTCATGGTCGGAGAGGAATCCAAGGATGTTCTTTTAAGGTGCCCTTACATTGACGAACTGCTGGTGTGCGACTTAAAAAATAAAGATAAAGGGTGGAATGGGCTGTGGAATATTGGCAGGATATTAAGGAAAAAGAACTTTGATATAGTCATTGACCAGCAGAACAGCCGCTCAAGCCACATACTGGCTTATCTATCGGCTTGCGTTAACCGTTATGGCTATGATAATAAAAAGTTTTCCTTCTTGCTCAATCACCGGATTAAGGACCTGGAGCCCAAGGTTGACCCGGTAACGCACCAATTCAGGGTATTGAAGATGCTCGGCATTGACCTTTTGGATAATCGCCTTGAGCTTTGGCCCTCACCTGAGGATGTAAAACACGTGGAGGAGCTTTTGAACAGCCAATGGCTAAGCGCAACACAGAAAGTCGTAGGGATCAATATCAGCGCCTCCCAAAGGTGGGGCACCAAACTCTGGCCGCAGCAATACCTGGCGCGACTTTGCGAGGAGCTGGGTTTCCGGGATATCCGCGTGGTAGTTACCGGCACAGAAGAGGACCTGGTTTACGCCAATACCCTCACCAACTCCCTAAAGAACACCAAGATCATCAATACCTGCGGCAAGACCAGCGTCAATGAATTGGCTGTCCTGATCAAGAAATGCAATGTGTTTATTTCCGCGGATTCATCCCCTCTGCACATTGCCTCGGCGCAAGGCACGCCATTTATCGCACTTTTCGGGCCGACGGACGCATCCAGGCATCTGCCCCCGGGCAGGGAGTGCGTTGTGATCAATAAGGAGCTGGCTTGTTCCCCCTGTTACAGAAGCAAATGCCGCACTAAGCGCTGCATGATCGCGATCACCCCTGAAGAGGTGCTGGCGGCAGTGGAGAGGCTGCTTAAATGAACATACTGTTTATTGCCAATCATCTTAACGTAGGAGGGATCTCCAGCTACTTGTTTACTTTGGGATGTGGCCTTAAAGAGAAGGGGCATAATGTTTATGTCGCCTCAAGCGGCGGTAACTTGGTGGATAAATTCGAAAAAGCAGGTATAACGCATATCCGCGTGCCGCTAAAGACAAAAAAAGAGGTCAGCCCGAAGATCATTATCAGTTTTTTCAAATTAAGCGGACAGGCCAAAAGACTTAATATAGATGTGCTGCATTCAAACAGCCGGACTACCCAGGTTTTGGGGGATCTGTTAAGCCGTTATAATAAGGGGCTCTGCCATGTCTTTACCTGCCACGGTTTTTTTAAGCCGAAATTATCGCGCAGGTTGTTCCCCTGTTGGGGCAAGGCGGTGATCGCCATAAGCAGCCAGGTAAAGGAGCACCTGCTCCTGGATTTTAAGCTGGATGAGAAAAAGATAAACGTAATAAATAACGGCATAGATACGGCCAGTTTCGGGGATTTTTCGTCGAGAGAAAGGATAAGGAGAGAATTAGGCGTAAATGACGCCTTCCTGGTGGGCATTATCGCCCGGCTCTCTGATGTAAAAGGGCATATCTATCTTCTTCAGGCAATGCGGGATGTTATAAAAAATTGTCCTTGCGCCAGGCTGCTTATCGTAGGAGAGGGCAAAACCGGCAGAGCCCTGGTAGAGCAGGTAAATGATCTGGGTATCAAGAATAATGTCCTATTCCTGGCCGAGGCGCGGAATAACCGGGATATACTTTCGGCAATGGATGTTTTTATCATGCCTTCATTGCAGGAGGGATTGGGCCTGGCGTTGATGGAGGCAATGGCTCAAGGGGTCGCAGTCGTGGGCTCTTCCGTCGGAGGGATCAAAACCCTGATCCGGGATAAGGAAAACGGCCTATTGGTTGAACCGGCAGATAGCGCCGGGTTAGCCCGGGCGATCGTCAAATTGTTCAGTGACGAACCGTTGCGCAGGGAGCTGGGGATGAAGGCCCGTAAATTCATTGTGGATAATTTCTCGGCGGCTAAGATGGTGGACGAAACAGAGAGGGTTTATAAAAAATGCTTAAGACAAGAAGGTTAATATTTGTTTCCTGTATAGTTATTGTTGCGGTCCTTTTCTTTAACTATGTCAGGGGCCTGTATATGGTCCCGGTGCTTATGTACCACTCGGTCAACCCGAAAGCTCACCCCGCAATGCGCAGCTTGATAGTTTCTCCGGAGTCATTTGAAAGGCAAATGCGGTTTTTAAAGTCGCGGCGTTATAATGTCGTGACTTTAGAGGAGGTAAGCCGCCTGATGCGGGACAAAAAGAGGGCACCCGCCAAGACCGTTGCCATAACTTTTGACGACGGCTTTAAGGATAATTATATTTACGCCTATCCGGTTTTAAAAAAGCTGTCTTTTCCTGCCACGATATTTGTAATTTATAATGAAGTGGGCAGGCCCGAAGGCGACCGCCTGAGCTGGGACCAGATCAGGGAGATGCAGGCATCCGGCCTGGTCAGTATCGGCAGCCATACCCTGGGTCCTGTGCCTTTGGTTGATATAAGATCCGAGGCAGAATTAAGAAGGCAGGTCATTGATTCCAAAAAAATGTTTGAAGAGAAGCTTAAGGCCCCGGTAGATGGATTTTGTTATGTTGGAGGTTTATTTACCCATCAGATAAAGGAGCTGGTAAAAGAGGCGGGGTATAAATACGCCGTAGCTACCGCCCTGGGAAAGGATTATTCAAACTATGATCCATACGCGATCAAAAGGGTGCGTATCTCATCGAGCTCCGATAATCTCTTTGATTTCCGGGCAAGGGTAAGCGGGTATTATAATTCTTTCCGGAGGCATAAACGCAAATGACAAAAGCGCTTTCGGCAAAACGCATACTTATATTTAACGTCAACTGGCTAGGGGATGTTTTGTTCTCTACCGCAGCCCTCCGAAATATCCGCAGGAATTATCCCGACAGCTACATTGCCTGCGCTATACCAAGCCGATGCTACCTCATATTGAAAGATAACCCTTACCTGGATGAAATAATAATTTTTGACGAGAAGGACAGGCATAAAGGGATATTTTCCAAGCTTAACTTCGTAAGGCTGCTGAAGAATAAGGGCTTTGACGCGGTGTTCCTGCTGCACCGCTCATTCAGCCGCGCGCTTCTCTGCCGGCTGGCCGGAATTGAGGAGAGGATCGGCCATTATACTAAAAAGCGGGCCTTCCTCCTGACCAAAAAGATCCCTCCTCCCAGGAAGGATTCCCTGCACCGCATAGATTATTACCTGGATATCATTGAAAAGGCGGGCTTGCGTGTTGAAGACAGATACCTGGATTTTGTTTTCAGCCCTGAGGATCAAAAGGTAGTTGATGATTTCTTAAAGAATAATTCCGTAAGCAGCGATGATTTTGTCGTCGCGCTTAATCCGGGAGGAAACTGGCACCCCAAGCGCTGGCCCAAGGAACACTGGCAGCGCCTGGCCGATAAATTGATTGCTGAGCTTAAGGCAAAAGTCATTATTACCGGGAGTGCGGCGGACCTGACCCTGGCAAAGCAGATCAAAGAGGGGATGAAGGAGAAACCGCTGGTTGCCTGCGGGGCCTTTAATATTAAACAGCTGGGTGCTTTGGCAAAGAGAGTGGATTGTTTTGTTACCGGCGACACAGGGCCTATGCATATTGCCAATGCGGTGTCCGCTAGAAAGATAATCGCCATCTTCGGGCCGACCTCCAGGGAGATCACCGGCCCTTATCCGGGAACCAATGTAGTGATCCTGCAAAAAGATGTCGGCTGCGTAATACCGTGTTATAAGGTAAATTGCCGGGATAACCGCTGTATGGCCGCGGTTACCCCGGATGATGTCCTGGCAGAGGTCAAGAAAATAAGGCAGGCATGAAGATACTTTTTATAACCTTAAGCAATATCGGCGACTGCATTCTTACCCTTCCGGTACTGGATGCCTTGAGGGAAATTTATCCTCAAGGCAAGATCACCTGCCTTGTGCCACCCAGGCCCAAAGAGATATTCGTTAATAACCCGGCGATAGAGAAGGTGATCGTCTATGACAAACATGCCGGGATGAAGGAAAAAATAAAATTATTTTTTTCCTTAAGCAGGGGAGGCTTTGATGAGGTTGTGGACCTGCGTAACAGCTTTTTCGGCGCGTTCCTGCCCGCAGGCAAGAGGACATCGCCGTTACGTTTGATCTTGGGTAAGATCAGGCACATGAAGGAGAGGCACCTTTTCCGCGCAGGACTTTCGGGGTTTATCTCAAAAAATAGCCGGGCGAAGTCAATACTAGTTGCTGCCGAAGATAAAAAATATATAGACGATATCCTCAGCCGGAATAAAATAACCAACACCGATAAATTACTAGTAGTTTCCCCGGGAGCAAGGAGCGAGGTAAAGCGCTGGGACAAGGATAATTTCAGGAGGTTGTGCCTGGGATTGAGCCGGGAAGGATGGCAGATCATTTTAGCGGGGGACGCCGGGGATAAGGCCGCCTGCGATTATATACGCGAAGGTTCCGGAGACAAGGTTATTAATCTCTGCGCCAAAACTACTATTAGCCAACTGGCAGCTTTGTTAATGAAGGCCCGGCTTTTGATCACCAATGACAGCGCGGTAATGCACCTGGCCAGTTACCTGAATGTGCCGGTAGCGGCAATATTCGGCCCCACCGATGAGAATAAATATGGCCCCTGGTCAGAGATGCGCATAGTTATAAAAAAGGATATCTTCTGCCGGCCCTGTGGGAAAGCGCAATGTTCCTCCGGCACCCTGGCATGCTTGTCCAGCGTAAGGCCGGAGGATGTGTTAAGCCAGGTCAAATCCCTGCTTGTGGATAAAGCCGGCCCATCCCTGCAAAGACGGGAAGAAAAATATCGCAGGATCTTGGTTGTCCGCACTGACCGCATAGGGGATGTGCTTTTATCTACCCCGGTAATTAAAGCCTTGAGGCAAAAATATCCCCAGGCATATATCTCGATGATGGTTTCTCCGTATGCGAGGGATATCGTAGAGGGCAATCCCTATCTGGATGAGGTTATTGTTTATGATAAAGAGGGAAAGCATAAAGGAGTTTTTGGTTCTTTTAAATTTGCCTCCAGGCTTAAGAAGAAAAAATTTGACCTGGCGATAATCCTGCATCCGAATAACCGCGTGCACCTGTTAACTTTTCTATCCGGCATACCCGAACGCCTGGGCTATAACCTTAAATTAGGTTTTTTGCTCACGCGCAGAATAGAGCATACAAAACAAAAAGGCCAAAAACATGAAGCGGAGTATAATCTTGATCTGCTCGGCGATTTAGGCATATCCGGAAATCTTCCGGACCTGTTCATGCCTTTAAAAGACGATTCGGAGAAATGGGCAGAGGATTTCTTTGCCAGGGAAGGCATCAGGGATACGGATAAAATATTGGCGATCAATCCCGGGGCAAGCTGCCCTTCCAAGATCTGGCCGGCAGAGCGTTTTGCCGAGGCGGCTGAAAAGCTGTCCCAGCGCTATGGTCTTAAGATCCTGATCTTGGGCGGGCCCAAAGACATGTATTTAGCGGATAAAGTGTCGCGAGAGATAAAAGCCAAGGCAATAAATTTAGCCGGGAAAACTTCGGTGAGCCGGTTGGCCAGCATACTTAAAAGGTGCGCGTTATTTATTTCCAATGATTCGGGCCCGGTGCATATTGCTTCGGCATTAGGCACGCCGGTCATCTCGATCTTCGGCCGTGCTCAGGCAGGCTTGAGCCCCAGGCGCTGGGGGCCGCTGGGCAAAAGAGATAGATACCTGCATAAGGAAGCCGGCTGCATCTTGTGCCTGGCGCATAATTGCGTGAGAGAGTTTGCCTGCCTTAAGTCAATCAAAACAGAAGATGTGGTTAAAGTTGCGGAGGAGATCTTATCGTCAAATAAACGGGAATAGCGGAAGATTTATTTCCTGAGTTTTTTATTGCGTTAGTGTCTTTTATGTGCTAAATTAATAAAGTAATTCACTTTCAAAGATTATGGCGAGGAGGGCGTCTATTAAAGAGGAGGAGGTGGGAAAATGAGGAAGAATAGCCTGATGTTATGCTGCGGTATTATAGTTTGCTCCCTGTCTCTGGCTAATGCATATACTGCAACAACGGTTGAGGATTATCTGGCCAGCGGTACGGCATTCCTGGAAGCGGGAAAATTGGGCCCGGCGATCCAAAATTTCTCTAAGGCCGCAGAACTTAATCCTAAATCAGCCGCGGCATATAACGGCCTTGCGGCCGCCTACCAAAGGCAGGACAAGGTTGAAATGGCGATCACCAATTTTAGCAAGGCCATAGAATTTAACCCTTCGTACAAACAAGCCTATTTTGGCCGAGGGATTTGTTACATGAGGCCCGGTGATTATGACAAGGCCATCATGGATTTTAATGAAGTGATAAAATTTGACAGAGACAATGCCGACGCCTACTATTACCGCGGCCAGGCTTATCTCTCTAAGGGAGAGTATGCAAAAAGCAGGGAGGATATCCCGTCAGGGCAAAGAATGGGGAGGGCAATTGACCCGGCAATCCTGGAATCGCTCCACACGGCCCCGTAGAAGAAATAACTGAATTCATCCGGTAATCTATTTTCTAAAAAGGCAGCAATAACCCATCTTTAGTGAGGATTGACAAAATGAATGGACAAACAGAAATGGACAATTATCTGGCCAACGGTTCA
>Ga0172369_10009235_pt1 | contig 10974 bp, 16 predicted proteins | sample LakKiv25m_FD_114539 | JGI IMG/M metagenome (GOLD analysis project Ga0172369, IMG submission 114539) | Freshwater microbial communities from Kabuno Bay, South-Kivu, Congo - kab_022012_11.25m | ecosystem: Environmental > Aquatic > Freshwater > Lake | place: Democratic Republic of the Congo...
CCGCGAAATCCGTGCACAATGACACGCGCACGCTTGACCATGACGTGCTGCCGCGGCTGGGCAAGCACAAGGCGGACGCAATCGAGCGCAAGGACATTCGCGCCCTTCTGCGCGTGATTGTGGACCGCGGCGCGCCAGTGCAGGCGAATCGCACGCTGGCGCTTGTGCGCAAGGTCTACAACTGGGGGCTGAGCGAGGATCTTGTAAAGCAAAACCCGTGCCTTGGCGTCAAGGCGCCCGGCAAGGAAACGCAGCGGGATCGCGTGCTGAGCGAGGCGGAGTTGCAGGCGTTTCTGGCGAACCTGCCAACGGCGGAAATCTCCAAGGCCGGCAAGCTGGCGCTGCGGTTCCAGTTGCTGACGGCGCAGCGCTGCGGCGAAGTGTTGGCGGTGCGCTGGGATGAAATCGACACGGGCGCGGCGGTGTGGACGATTCCGGCGGCGAAGGCAAAGAACCGCATGGCGCATCGCGTGCCGCTGTCGAGGCAAGCGCTGGACGTGTTGGCCGAAGCCAAGGCGCTGAACCCGGATCGCGCGACCGTGTTTCCCTCGCCGCTGGGCGATAAGCCGATGGTAGAGACGGCGGTGGGCCGGGCGTTGTTTCGCAATCTCGAACACTTCGGCGTGCCGGCGTTCACGCCCCATGACCTGCGGCGCACGGCGGCTTCGCACATGACCGGCGAACCGTTGGACATTCCGCGGCTCGTGGTGTCCAAGATCCTGAATCACAAGGATTCTGGCGTAACGGCGATCTATGACCGGCACGGCTACGACAAGCAGAAGCGAGAGGCGCTTGAGGCGTGGGGGCGGAAGGTCGCGGGGCTTTTGGCGCGGACGCGGTTTGCGGTTGTCGGCGGATAGGGGGCAGGCATGCACGATCTACTTGGCAGGCTCATGTTTGCGCCGAACCCGAACAAAGACATACTGTTGCCGGACGCTCACCCGAAAGTCTGGACAATCGTAGGACAACTTGGCCGCGCCAGCATGGGTTGGGAAGGCGTGCGATGGTTCTGCGAGCTGGCCGCAAAGCACCGGGTGCCGCTACTGGCCTATGTTGAGAAAATGCCAGTGGTTGGAATGGAGAACGAGCCGGTTTCCGAAGCGTTCCTGTTCAGCGGCACTGTCCGCGGCCTTGGTTGGGAAAAGCAGCCCGTGGTTGACGGCTGGGAAGTCCTGACGGCATTTGTTCATCCGGGCACTGGTCGCGTTTTCTTCCCGCGCTGTCCGCTGTTCCCCGAAGAGGATCGGCAAAGGCTGGAGGGTGTGATCAACCCGCGAACCGGGCAGCCGTTGGACCTTTTCCTACGGGATCCCGCGAACGGGCGCCACATCTACCAGTGCGCACCGTTGCGGCTCCGAATCGAGAAGCTCGCACTGGCAGATCTCGCACGAAAGGAAGGTTGGCCGGCGGATCTGTTGGACGCGCCCCCGCCCGGCGTCAAGCTGCCTGCCGGCGTCGAGTGGCCGGACGTGGCCGCGCTTACTGACGACGGCGCCCCGCGGGAGTTGGTCGCGGCGCTACAGCTGTGGGCACAGTTGCGCCGACGCACCGGCCGGCGGCTGCCGTTCAATCCGCCGGAGAATCCTCGCGGCAACGGCCCGCATTGGGTTGGCGATCTTGTGCCGCAGTTCCTGCCAAACGCGAGCAACAAGGCGCGGGAACGGATCGCCAAGGTTGTGAACCCGCGCCCGGACGGCGGCGCGACGCCTACCGCAGATAACTGAGCCCCCCAGTTTTGCCTTCCTGTACAAGCGGTTGCAGCGAACCTAGCCCCCCTGTCGGGCGAACCTCGCCCCATCACAGCGGCACCGCACGGACTTAGCCTGAATCTATCGCGCTCATGTTGCAGCGCATGGAGTCTGCTATGTCCCTGATTAGATTGCCAGAGTTGCTGAACCTGTTGGGCGGTATCGGCAAAACCACGCTCCACCGCTGGGAAGCGGGCGGCAAGTTTCCAAAGCGGATTCGCGTTGGCGATCGGGCGGTTGCCTGGGATCGCGATGCCGTCGATGCCTGGCTGCGCTCGCGCCCCGCCGTCGAGGTGCATTGCGCGGACGCGGTGCGGCCGTGACCTGGCTGGACGCTGCGCGCGCGGTGCCGGTAGCCGAAGTCGCCGCGATGCTCGGCTTCGAGCTGGACGATCGGCGGCGCGGCTTCAGCCCATGCCCTGCGTGCGGCGAGGGGCAGCGCAACAGTACCGGCCGATCCCGCGACACCCGCGGCCGGTGCCGGATCTGGCCTGACGGGCTCGGCTGGTCATGCTGCACGAACGGCAGCGACGGATGCGGCGAAAAGGGCAATGGTCCCGCGCTTGTGGCGTGGCACCTGACGGGCGGGCCGTGGCGAAAGGGCGATCGCGACACCGGCGACAAGGTGCGCGCGTGGTTCGTCGGCGGCGGGCTCTGCGACGTGCCAGCGCCAGCGCCAGCAAGGCCAGTGCCGCAACCGCCCCCGACGCTGGCGCGTCCGCCGGGGCTCGAAGTCGCGGGGCTGTGGTTCGGCTGCCGCAACGTCGCGGACGATCCCGAAGTCGCCGCATACTGTGCCGGGCGCGGCTTCGATCCGGCGGCGCTGCATGACCTAGCACGCGCCCTGCCGGCTGACGGGCCGCTGCCGCCATGGGCGCGATTCAAGGGGCGATCCTGGCGCGAGTCTGGGCACCGGCTGATTGTCGCCGCTTGGGCACCCGATGCGGCGCGGCCGGGTTGCCTGCAACTCGCAAGTCTGCATTCGCGCTGCGTTCTGTCGTGTTCGGCTGGCGACAAGGCGGCTTGGCCAGCGTGCGCGAGTGCGGCCGGGCTCGTCATGGCTCTTGACGACGAACCGTTGCGCGACGGCGAGGCGCGGCAACTGCTGACGATCTGCGAAGGCGTGCCCGACTTTCTGGCTTGGGCGGTGCGCCCGGCTGCCATGCGCGGCGCGCTATGGGGCGCGTGGTCGGGCTCGGCTACCGCGGAGCTGGCCGCGACGGTGCCGGCGGGCTGGACGGTTGCGCTGGCGCACCATGCCGACGAAGGCGGCGACAAGCAAGCCGCTGCATGGAAACGACAACTTGAGGCGCGGGGCGTGCGGTGTGTGCGCTGCAAACCGCGCAAGGTGGCGTAAGTGCGACCGAACCCGCGCAGCAACGCGGATCCGGTCCTGACAACCGCGGCCGGTAGCCGCTTTGGAGTGGAAGTCATGGGCAGTGTAACTGATTTTGCGGATCTGGACAAGGCCGGCGCGATGCCGGCGGACATTCTCGACTTTGCGGAGCCGGAGGGCGACGGCGCGGCGCCGGGCGCAGAGTCGCAATCGAGTGATTCGGGCGATGCCGATTGGACGGCCGGCGCGGCGGAAGCCTTGGCGGAGTTTGACGCCGAGGCGGCGGCGGAAGCGCCGACAGCGGAACAGAAGCCGTCCGTGGCGAAGGTGCTGATGCAACTCGCGGGAATGGCTGAGCTGTTTCACGACAAGGACGGCAACTGCTACGCCGATGCGCGAGTGCGCGGCCACCGGGAAACGCTGACCTTTCCGCGCGGTGTGCAATCCTGGCTCCGGCGTCTGTACTACCAAGCAACTCGCGGCTCTGCGCGTGGCGAGGCGCTTGGCGAAGTCGTGGCGTTGCTGCAGGCGCGCGCAGAGTGCGACGGGCCGATGCGCGAGGTGTTCCAGCGCGTGGGGCCGTGCGGCGATCGCCTCTATCTCGACTTGGCCGATGACACATGGCGCGCCGTCGAGGTGGACGCGGCGGGCTGGCGCATCGTCGAGGCGCCCGCGGTGCGCTTCCGGCGCTGTCCTGCCCTGCGTCAGCTGCCGGAGCCGGCGCCCGGCGGCACTGTCGAGTTGCTGCGCCCGTTCGTCAACGTCGCGTCGGAGGCGGATTGGATTCTGCTGATTGCGTGGCTGTTGCACGCGCTGCGCGGCAAGGGCCCGTTTCCGTTGCTGGTTTTGATCGGGGAGCAAGGCACGGCGAAGTCAACGCTGACGCGCATCATGCGGGCGCTCGTGGATCCCGGCGCTGTGCAGGAACGGCCAATGCCGAAGGATGATCGCGACTTGGCGATCGCGGCGCACAACGCCTACATCCTTGCCTTCGGCAACCTGTCGGGGCTGCACGCGCGGCAGTCTGACGGGCTGTGCCGGCTGGCGACGGGCGGCGGCTTCGCGACGCGGCAACTCTACACAGACAAAGACGAAACCGTGTTCGACGCCATGCAGCCGATTATCCTGAACGGGATCGATGAGTTCGTGACGCGGGCCGACTTGGCCGATCGGGCGCTTTTGCTGCACCTGGAACCGATCCCGCCGGAAAGGCGCCGGCCGGAGGCGGAATTGTGGGCGGAGTTCAACGCGGTGCGGCCGCAGATTCTGGGGGCGCTGTTGGATGCCGTGGCGGCCGGGCTGGGCAACCTGCCGAATCTGCAGCCGTCGGGCAAACTGCCGCGCATGGCGGACTTCGCGCAATGGGCGCGGGCGTGCGAGCCGGTGCTATGGGCGCCCGGTGCGTTCCTGAGCGCGTACAACGACAACCGCGCTGGCGTGGTCGATACCACGCTTGAGGGCGATCCGGTGGCGGTAGCGGTGCGGCAACTCGCGGCGCAGCCGGGCGGCTGGCTGGGCACGGCCAGCGACTTGCTCGCGGAGCTGGCGAGGCGCCACAGCGACGGCCAAGGCCCATTTCTGCCGAAGTCGCCCCGAAGTCTGGCGGACAAGTTGCGCCGGCTGGCGACGTTCCTGCGCGCCGTGGGCGTGCACGTCGAGAATTCCCGCGACGGCAAGACGCGCGACCGCACGATCCGGCTGTGGGCGGAACCGGTGACGGTTGCGGAGTAGGTGAAGATGCGTCCGCTTCGTCCGCTTCGTCTGCCATCGCGTGTTTTCAGCTGGTTGCGCGCGGCTTGGCGGACGCAGGCGGACGCAAGCGGGCACGGCGGCGGACGAATCGACGCGGCGGCGGACGCAGGCGGACGAATGGCGGACGCAGCGCAGCGGCGCGCAAGTCGGCTTGGCTACACGGGAACGAACGCAGCGGACGCAGCGGACGCAGAAATGCCCGCGTTGTCGGCGCGGTCTACTGCGGCAAGAGACGCTGCCCGAACGGCGGCAGGGAGGTAGAGAAGATGGCACGGCCAACGAAATGCACGGCGGCGACAACAGCAATCGTCGCTGAGCACATCGCCAAGGGACTGCCGAAGCGCCATGCATACGCGCTCGCGGGAATCACGCACACGGCGGCGGAGGATTGGATCCGGCGCGGCGAGGCCGGCGAGTTGCCCTTTGCTGCGTTTTCTGCCGCTTGCGCGCGCGCGCGAGCCGAACACGTCGAGATGCGGATTCAGCGGATCCAAGCGGCGGCGGCTGGCAGCGGCGACGGGCGGCCGGGCGACTGGCGCGCGGATGCCTGGCTGCTTGAGAAGCTGGAGCCGCGAGACTTCGGCAAGCACCGCGTCGAGTTGTCCGGGCCGGAAGGCGGGCCGGTGCCGGTCGCGTCCGCGCCGGACCTGAGCAAGCTCACGGACGAAGAGCTGGAGGCGTGGCGTGGTCTGGCGGCAAAGGCGCAAGGCGGCGCCGCGACCATGGAACCGCCCGAAGAGGATTGGCCGACGAAGCTCAAGCGGCTCAACAAAGAGGAATTGGCGCAACTTGAAGTGCTGATTGCGAAAGCGGAGGGCGTTGAAGTCAAGGCGCTCGAATGGTGACGGCAGCCGCGGCGCCACTGCAATGCAGCAAGGATCGAACCATGCCACGCCCAACGAAATGCACCCCGGAAGCAATCGCCCGATTCTGCAAGGGGTTACGGCTCGGCTGCGCCTATGTCGAGTGCTGCGGCCTTGCCGGGATCTCCGAAGCGGCGTGGCGCGAATGGCGAACGCGCGGCGAGGCCGGCGAGGAACCGTTTGCGGCGTTTCTGGCGGAAGCTACGCGCGCGGAGGCGGAAGGTAGCCTTGCGCGGATGCAACTGATTCGCGACGCGGCGGAGCGCGACTGGCGCGCGGCCGCCTGGATTCAGGAACGGCGCTACCCGGAGCGCTACGGCCGGCACCGCGTCGAGGTGACGGGCGCGAACGGCGCAGCCGTCCAGCCCCCGGCGCAAGTCGTGCTGTTGCCGGCGCCGTGCGCGACGGTGGAGGAATGGACCGCGCGGGTGCAAACCGAAGCGAAGCTGAGGCGGCTCGGCAAAGAGAAACTGGCGCAGATGGAAGCGCTGCTGCTTGAAGCGGAGTTGCTTGAGGCTGAGGCGTCGCTGCCGTGAGCGCGCTGCACGCGGAATCATCGAAACAAGTTGCTGTATGCCCGGCCGGCCAGAGCGGTTAGCCTCCGCGGAGGCAAACCCGACGCTCGCGCGCGCGAGGGCCGGGCATTGTGTCCGCCGCCGTCCACAATGCGATCGGCCAAGCTGCCCGCAGCGCCCCGGCGCGTCACAACCGGGGGCAGACGTTGCCGGATCCACGCCGAACGCCTACGCTGGCCCCGCCGCAAGACGCGGCATGGCTGAACGGAGGGCGAAATGCAAATGGCTGTGGCTGCTTGGGCGGGTCTCGCAATCGGGATCTGTGCTTGCGAGGGCTCTACGACACCGGGCGCGGCTGCCGGTCCTGGGCACGTCACCGGCGCTGACGTTGGCGGGACGATCGGCGGCGGCGCGGATGCCGAACCCGCGGCCGGCACGGATGCCGGCGCGTCTGGCAACGGAGTTGCAAATTTCGCGCTGTCGGGCACGCGGCTCAAGGTGCGCATCCTGAAGTCGGCAGACGGCGCGATGACGCCATGGGGCTTCTTCGACTCCGCGCTTGGCACGGATTGTTCGGCGCTGACTGCGACGGACGGCCAGTTGCGCTGCTTGCCCCTTGGCGCGAGTACAGGTCAGTTCTTCGCCGACGCGTCATGCACGATCCCTGCCGCTATCGGCCCCTCAGGCACGAAGTTCGCAACGGTGGGCAGCACCACCCCGGCCGGTTGCGCTCTGGGCACAACCTCCTTCGCCATCTACAAAACTGGCGACGCGGTCGCGGTTGCGTCGCTGTTTCAAAAGTCGGCCGACAAATGCGCGCCGATTGACTCAAGCTATTCAAAGATCTACGGCTGCGCGTCTGCATTCACGGTTGGGGCAGAGGTGGCCCCGACGGAGTTCGTTGCGCTGAGCACGGGCACGCTATAGCCGGCCGCGACACCGGCGGCGCGCAGCATCGGGCCTGAACCGCACCCCGAACGCACCCCGCGACACGGAACGCACCCGAGAACGCACCCCGGCCGAAATCGCACCCGGCGACCGCACTGCAACTGCATGAAATCTTTGGAGCCAACACCGGGACTTGAACCCGGGACCTGCTGATTACGAATCGTGACTTTTGGCAAGCAATTATACCGTGTTGACCCACAACGCCTGTTCTACCAGCGACGCAATGACCTGAACTACAATGACTTTGGGTAGAATACTCAAGAATCTAGACAAGACCATAGCCCACCGGCGCCAGCGGGTGCAACCCGTTTGCCATCGTCGCCGTCACTGTTGCCACGGATACCAAGGCTCCGTGTCTGGCGGGTTCGGGTTCCCCGGCAACAAGGTCAACGACCCGGTCGCGTCGCGTTGCCAGTAGCGGCTCTGGGCGTCCCGAAAGGTCATGTAGGCGGAATCGAAGTATCCGCCGTCGGCGGCACGCGGGACGACCTCGCCCGGCCCAAGAGCGGGCCAGCGGAACGTAGTAGCCTTCTGCTTGGGATCGCTGGCATGTGTCCAAATCGTCCGGATGTCGAAGATCGGCAGGCCGCTATCGTTTCGTATGTGCAAAGTGCTGGCCCATCCCCCGTGTCCCGGGGAAGGCTTGATCCATGCTGCGACTTGTTCGGCCTGTTCCCGTTCCTTTGCCCGGACGCCTTGGGCGTGGTCACGCCGCCACTGCCACAAGCCGAAGCTGAACGCCGCAACCGTGCCGATCGCCGAAGCCCAATCAGCCACGCTGCCCACGTCCCATTCACACCCGGCACACAACACGGCTAAGCCCCCTTGGCGTCGTTGTCCGCAGTGCGAACCGCCGCAGTCGAACCTTCGGGGCGTGCGATTCCATCAAAGATTTCGTTTACCCAGTGCACGTCCGGCGGCTCCACTAGAGGCTGTAGGTCGCCGTCAAATGTTCGTTGCCACCACCTGCCGCGAGCATCCCGGAACGTCAAGATCAAGGCTTTGGCGTCCGATTCGTTTCCGCCGAGGACGGTGCTCGTTGGCCCCAAGGACTGCCAGAAGCGGAAGTTGGCGGGCGACGGCAAGACCCGCACGTTGTACACGGGCAAGTCACTTCCATTGCGGACATGAAGCATGATTGTGGAAAGGGACCCGTACCGGGCTCCAGGCGGGATGTCGCTGAAGTCTCCGACCCAAAAAACGACCTTCGATGCTTGATCGCGTTCGGATGACTCGCGGGCTGCGGCTACGTCTTCGCGTCGCACCCTTTCCACAAAGGCAATCTGCTGGCGGGTGGCTTTGAACGCCCGGATCGTCCCGAATGCCGCCGCAATGGCAGCACCTGCCGCGACCGAAGTCGCGACCGCCGAAACCCAATCTGCTAGCGATGCTTCCGGCATGGTTCACGCGCCTTCTCGCTGACTCAGCATGCGCCGTCCAGGAAAGCGACAATTTCATCCCGCGTGAAGATGCACACTGGATGAGACATCGGGATCGTGTCCCCGATCCACTCATGCGGGTCGGACGGGTTCTCATAGACGCGGGCCACCCGGAGGCCGTCCTTGAGAAGTTCCGTGCCTGCCGCTTCGCCTGGTGCCACGCTGAACCCGGCCCGCGTGCTAGCCCAGGCCGTCATGGTCGCACCGACTTCGGGAAGGTGGATCCCCGCCTCCAGCCCTTCCGTGCCTTCCTTGTTCATCTTCTCCAGGCACGACCGGCAAACATGCCAGTCCCCACCATGCGGAGCTGCCCCGATAGTAGTCAATGGCCATGCCGACTTGCCGCAGTCAGAACACTTCGCCATGAGAACCCCTGCATCCTGCCCAGGTTGGTGACAGGAGGCAGGATCCGACCATGCAGAACCAAGGTGCCAGCGGGCGCCCGGCTGGGCTAGCTCTGTCGCGTCTTTCGGGTGCAGTCGTTGGGTCCCCGAAGGCTCCCGGCCGCGTGACAACTGTGCAACATCTGCGGCTGACACCGTCAATCGCAAACTTCTGCCCGTAGTAGCAGCAGGGCAACCAACAACCACGCCCTGGAGGTACTCGGACCATGAGCATTCTGGACATGATGGCGGCACAAGTGCGGGTGGAGGATGCCTCCGCCGTCTACGACAGGGCACTGGAGGCGGCAAACCTGCCCCTGGACGGCCTGGGGGACCTGGACCGGCTCATCGCCACCGCAGTGTGGATCCAGGAGCACCCGGACACACCGTTGGCCCGCGCCGCGTGGGCACACGGCGCTGCGTGTGCCGTCTGGGAGCAGGCGTTCGGGCGCGCTCTGTGCGGAATCTCTGATGATCGCGAACCACAGTAGTTCTTCGCGGAGAGATGTAGGCGAGGAGGTCAAGGTTGGCCCTAGCCCGTAGCAGACGGGGCACGTCACTTCAGCCCCACCGGAGACAATGACCATGATTGCACATCACATTGACGCCAAGGGAATCACCCAGGTTCACGGCCTGGACGAGTACGCCATCCTTCGGGGCATAGGCGAAGGGCGCCTCACGCCCCTGCATGGCAACATCCTGGTACCTACCACGCTGTTCCACATCGACGAAGTGGCCGCGTGGGCTGCGGAGCGCAGGGAACGCAAGGCCAAGCGGGCTGCACGCCTGTCGGCAGTGCCGGCAAACCTGTCAGAACTGCTTGAAGAACACGCCGCCATGCTCCGCACTGGCACCGCAACGGCCACGCTGGATGCACATTGGCGCCTGATCCTGGAAGCACACGGGGCAGCCCTGAAGGCGTGACCGGCCCCCGGAGGAACAGACCATGATGAGAAGGGCCAAACACGAAGCGGCACACGCCTGCTTCGCATTGCAGCGAGGCGACAGGTGCAGCCGGCTGGAGGCAACGCCGGCCCGTGGCAGCGCCAGCATCCACCCCGCACCCGTGCACGCGATGATCATCGCGTCGGGACCCGGCCCGTTGTCCAAGGAAGACCGAGCGTTCCTTCGGTCTGCTTGCCTCCAGTTCCTTGCCGGCCCAGCAGCGGACGCAGGCGGGGATGTGGGGCAAATGCTCGAAGATAGCTGTGATCTCCGGGGTGTATCCATCGAATGGACCACGACCGATGATCATGAGCGGGCAGAGTTCGTGGCCCGCCGGCTCGGTGCCCACTGGGATGACTTCGCAACGGACGCCCGCGGCTGGTACAGACGGAGCCGCTACCGCGTGCAGGTGCTGGCACGGGAGTTGCTGCGGCGGGATGGACTGCTTGTGGGCAGCCAGATCGAGCGGGCGTTGCTCCACCGCTACACGCCGTGTCTCACCTGGCAGAATCGCCCCCGGGGCCCAATGGCATGTGTGATCATTCAGCCACCCGTAGCCGTCACGCCCGCCAAGAGCAGGCCAAATGCATACCTCGCTTGCGAATCTGACAAGCAGGCAGGCGCGGTAGCTAGCCAATGCTGCTGAACAGGTGGAGGCCATCGACATGCAGACGCAGCCCAGACCACGCTTCGACCGATCCACACGGATGCCAGGGACTCACACCGTGACAATGCAGGAGATCGACCGCCTCGCCGAGCGCATCAAGGCCGACGACAACAGCCTCGTGCTGGGGTTGGCCGCCGTGGCGAGACTCGCGTTCAACCTGGGCATCACCGTGGCACTCGCGCCAAGTGCGGACCCAGTCGAGATTGTGGAGGATCTTGGGTTCTGGTTCGCCGGCCAGGTCTTCAACTCGCTCGACACGGCCCCCCGCAGAGTCCCTGACACGCTCCGCGCAACCATGGCTGTGATCGACGACATCGCTGCGGGTGTGAAGAAGAGGCTGGGCATGGCCGGCTGATCGAGCACGGTGGGGGCTCAACC
>Ga0172369_10009237_pt1 | contig 10972 bp, 11 predicted proteins | sample LakKiv25m_FD_114539 | JGI IMG/M metagenome (GOLD analysis project Ga0172369, IMG submission 114539) | Freshwater microbial communities from Kabuno Bay, South-Kivu, Congo - kab_022012_11.25m | ecosystem: Environmental > Aquatic > Freshwater > Lake | place: Democratic Republic of the Congo...
TACCAGATCAGCATGTCGGACCACAAGATCATCCTGCGCAATTACGAAGGCTACATTACGACTTATGAAGAACCGGTGGAATACAAGCCGCACGATCCGAAAACATGCAAGGCGTGCCAGAATAAACGGCCCGAAGTAGGACAGACCGGCCTGACCGGGTTATTGGACGGCGATCACCTGTTCATCAAGCCGGAGGGTTTCGATCATTTGCACAACCGTGATGGCATCCAACATCGATTAAAGGATGCAAACAAGTGGAAACCGCTTGGGATTGGCTCCGACGAATCCACTGAATAATTTACCCGCAGTCTGGCGCAAAACAGGGTTACCCTGAACGCCGCGCCAGGAAAAATTCAAGGAGAAATCAATGAAAACAGTGCGTATTTTTTCAATCGTAATGGCAATTGTGTTGTTGGCGGTGGCCGTGATCCCGTTTGCAGCCACATCCGCGGCAACACGAAGCGCTGCCATCACATCCCCGGCGCAGGCATTTGCTGATGCCGCTCTGGGCATGCCTCTGCTGGCACCGATGAGCGCATCGATGCCGCTGGTCAACCTGAGCTTTGATACCGGGACAGCCTCTCCGAACGACTACATGTGCACCTTTGTGAGCCAGAGCCCCGCGGATTGGACCAGGATGCGCCCGCGCCGCGATTTTGATATGAAATGGACCGTGCGAAACAGCGGCCTGCGCATGTGGCACGCCAGTTCGATCGCCCTGGTGTACGTTGGCGGTCAAAGAATGCAGACCCACGGCAACAAAGCGTACCTGTCGGGCAATGTAGGCCGCGGCAGTAAGACAACCCTGATCGTGGATATGAACGCTCCCAAAGCCCCGGGCACTTACAGCGCCCTGTGGTCTCTGGTGGCCGGAAAAAAGAATTTCTGCAGAGTTACCATCACTTTGACAGTCACCCGTTAATCGTGTGACAAAATGTCCAGGTTCCTTGCGACTCATCTGGTGAAACCATGAAGAGGACGAACAGGACATTCCTGATCGCTGTGGCTGTGCTACTGGCAGCATCGGCCTGCGTGTCGATGCTGCCAGTGCCGGCTTCCCCGCCAACCACCGCACCCCCAACAGCGGTTGGGACAGAATTGGATCAAGGAGTGACGGCCTCAGCGCTGCCCGCACTGCCGACCTCCACCCAACCACAACTGAGCATGACGCCATCGATCACGATGACGCCTTTTCCAAGCATTACACCGCTGCCGACAGCCACCGCAACGATGACGGAAACACCCTTTGGTTTTGTGGCATCCCACACGCCGGCGCCGCCGACCATCGCGGTCAGCGTTACCATCCCGGCGGTTGATCCGGTGGATGGCGCAACGGATGACTGGGGTTCGGATTACCGCTGTACGCTGATCTCCAAATCCCCCGCAAACGGCACGATCGTTCCCGCGCTTCAAAAATACAAGGTCTCGTGGACCCTATACAATTCAGGCGTCAAGAAATGGCCAATGGAACTAATCACCCTGGATTTTGTTAGCGGCGCTAACATGTCGACCGAGAAGAGAGTGCAGCTTACGAGGGATGTCAAACCGAACGATAGTATTTCGCCGGTAGTGAACATTTATCCGCCAAAAACACCGGGGACCTACAGGTCGGTATGGGGCTTACGCGTGGTGAGAACCGGGCATGTGTTTTGCACGGTGACCGTGCAAATTACAGTGACAAAATAGGTTGCAGGCAAACCCATGGCTGAAAAAACTGCAGGATATATAGAACTTGAATGGAACTGCCCAAACTGTGGCAATAAAAACCCGGGGATGACCAAATCCTGCAAGACATGCGGCTCACCCCAGCCGCAAAATGTCCAGTTTGAGCTAGGGCAGAAGCAGGACCTGATTGCAGATGAAAAAAAGGCAGCCGAAGCCGCCAAAGGCGCCGATATTTACTGCCCCTTCTGCAACACGCGCAACCCTGCAGGCAGCCAAACCTGCCTGCAGTGCGGCGGAGACATGAAGGAAGGCATCAGGCGCGAAAGCGGGAGGGTGCTGACCGGCGCGCCAGCCGCGAGCGGGGCGATCTTAAAATGCCCCAACTGCGGCACGGACAACCCGGCGGGCAGTCCATCCTGCTCCGCTTGCGGCGCTTCACTATCTGTCGCGCGCATCCCAAGCCAGGTGGCGCCATCCCAGGCGCCAGCCGCAGCAAAAACCTTTGCATTTCGCCCATGGATGGCGCTGCCGGTCATCGGCGTGCTGGCGGCGTGCTGCCTGCTGTTCGCTTTCCTGCTTTTACGGACAACCGACCTGATCGGGGTAGTGCAGGATGCGCGCTGGGAAAGAATGATCGCAATCGAGGCCCAGCGGGAAGTCATCCACGAAACCTGGCGCGACCAAGTGCCGGGTGGAGCAGAGGTGCTTTCGTGCCAGCAGAAATACCGCCGCAACCAGGATACGCCCATCGAGGGAGCCAAGGAAGTGTGCTCCACCCAACTGGTGGACCAGGGCAACGGCTCCGCCAAAGTGGTTGAGAGCTGCACGTACGAAGTCTACGATGATTATTGCAAATATAATGCGCTGGAGTGGCAGCAGGTGGACCAGGAGCTGGCGCAAGGGGCGGACACAAACCCCTATTGGCCGCAGGTAAGCCTGGCCGATGGACAACGCGAAGGCACGCGCAAAGAGAACTACATGGTGGATTTCCAAACAAAGGATGGAATCAAGCAGTTCTCCACCAGTGATGCGAACTTGTTTGCCCAACTCCAACCCGGCACACAATGGACTTTGAGCGTTAATACCCTGGGCGCGATCGTAGAAGTATCCCCTTAGGCAGGAGGTTATATGCATTACCGACGATTAGGTCGCTCCGGTTTGAAAATCAGCGAAATTTCACTGGGCGCATGGGTAACATTTGGGTCGCAGGTGGATGAGGATGCGTCGATTGAACTGATCCAGGCCGCCTATGATGCCGGCATCAATTTCTTTGATAACGCCGATATCTACGCTAACGGCCTGGCTGAAGCGGTGATGGGCAGGGCACTCAAAAGCATGCCGCGTGAAGCGCTGGTGATCTCATCCAAAGTGTTCTGGCCGACGATGCCAGGGCCCAACGGGCGCGGTCTTTCGCGCAAACACATCATCGAATCAGTGAATGCCAGCCTGAAACGCCTGGGCACCGATTATGTGGATATGTACTTCTGCCACCGGTTCGACCCGGATACCCCGATCGACGAGATCGTGTTCACGATGGACACACTGGTGCGACAGGGAAAGATCCTGTATTGGGGCACATCCGAATGGCGGGCATGGCAGGTATCGGCCGCATTCGCAGCCGCAATGCAGCATCACCTGATGCCACCAAGCATGGAACAGCCGCAATACAACATGTTCCACCGTCGCAGGGTGGAGATGGAGCTTTCATCGCTGTGCAAGGAATACGGCCTGGGTCTTACCACCTGGAGCCCGCTTTATTACGGGATCCTGAGCGGAAAATATAATGATGGGATCCCGGAAGGCAGCCGGGCATCGATGGAAAGCATGGCCTGGATCCGCGACCGGATCACGCCGGAGCGGGTAGCGGTTGTCCGGCAACTGACGACGGTGGCAAACGATCTGCATATCACGACCGCCCAACTGGCGATCGCCTGGCTGCTGCGCCGAAAAGAAATCAGCAGCGTGATCACAGGAGCAACGAACGTTAAACAACTGCAGGACAATCTGGAATCGAGCGAAGCCGTGGAAAAACTCAATGATGATGTGCTCGATGAAATCGAACATATCCTGGATAACTATCCCGACGAAGATTGAGCCCCGGTAACTTGCCATGAGCTGCGAAGGGATGCAAAACAATTTCCAGGAGAGGAGCTGTTGTGGTTTTTTGAGCGAAGAAAACCAAACCCGGGCGCATGTGGGTAAAGACGACAAACAGCCCAATTGGCAGGGCAAAGAAACACAAAATTGCTCCCGATCCCATTTTTGGGGGGCAATTTTTATTCCACTTGCTGAAAAACCGCAATTTGTCCTTGATTTTGACTCGCGTTTGTGCTATCTATAGGTTATCTTTATTAAAAGGATTTCTATGCATCGCGAACGAGTCTCAGAAAATGTCTATTGGTTTCAAAGTGAACTGTACGCACAGGTGACGGCCGGTGTTATTGCGGGACCGCAGTGGGCTGTGGTCATTGATACGCTGGCGACCCCGGAGGAAACCCTGGGGATGCGGGAATATATCGAACACGAGCTTGGTTTACAGGTCCGGTATGTGATCAATACGCATTACCATGCCGATCACACCTGGGGGAACTGCTTTTTCCCGGGCGCGACCATCTTTGCACATGCCCGGTGCCGCGAGTTGATCCATGAAAAGGGCATACCTTCGCTGGAAAATGCCAAAAAACAAAACACCACCTTGCGACAGGTTAAGATCGTGCTGCCGCACCTGACCTTCGATAACGGGGAACTGAGCCTGCGGGTCGGCAAGAAAAACCTGATCCTGTCACAGGCGATGGGTCACAGCAGCGACGGGATATCAGTGCTGGTGGAAGAAGACCGCATCCTGTTTGCCGGCGACGCCTTCATGCCGATGCCTTACATCGTTGATGGCAACATCGATGAGCTGGTGGCGTCGATCAAGAAAATTGGCCGGATGGGGCTGGAGAATATCGTCCAGGGACACGGCGACATCATCCTAAGAGGTGAAATTGAAGCCGCAGTCAAGGAAAACCTGGCTTATCTCTCAGCCATCCGCAAAGCGGTGCGGGCGGCCCTCAAACGCAAGGCCCCGCTCGAATACCTGGACGAGGTTACCATCGAAGAGTGCGGTAAGAGTCGTGTGTACCTGGGCGGACTGGCCGAATCGCTGCACCGCCGAAACCTGCGCGCGCTTTACAAACACCTGCTCGAGAATAAGGAAAGCGCTGAAGTAGAGGAATAGCAATCACACGTAAATGAAAAACCGGCTTAGTAGAGCCGGTTTTTCATTTCCTCTCACAGATTGTTTGACTGGCTAGAGAAGAATCCAACAAAAGAGTAGAAAGAAGTTTTTTTTATGGAGTTTTCCAGCAGAGCACGTGGATGATATGGCGGATAATCATCCGCCATATCATCCACGTGCAATGAAAACCAACGATCAACACGCTTTCGAGCAGCATTTTCAGGATGGTTTCAGTTAAAACCAGGCGATAAGAATCCTCTACACCGGGCCGGTGCCGATGACCCCAGCGGTGGTTAATTCCCGCAATTCCTGCTGGCTGAGAATATCACCCAGAACAGAGGTGGTGTGCTGTCCCAAGCCTGGCACAAGGCGGTTGGGATCACGGGCAAATACAAAGGGTGAGTTCAAGCCAACAGGCAGGCCGTTTTCTTCGTGCACAAAGCCACGCGCTTTGACCTGCGGGTGCAAAAGCATTTCCTTAAACGATAAGACCGGTTCGAGGCAACCATCACTGGATGAAAACTGCTCCACCCAGGCTGCCAGCGTACGCTGTTTGAACAGGGCGGCGACTTCGCTTTTTATAGTCCGGTCGAACTGGCGTTCGAGGAGGTCGTTCCGACCGGCAAGCCTGCAAAAATCACTCCAAAAGGTTGGCTCGAGAGCTGCGAGCGCAACGTGCCTGCCATCCGCTGTTTCATATATATTGTAACAAGCCAGGCCACCTTGCAAAGGCTGGCTACCGGAAGCCATCGAAAGCCCAGCAAAAAAAGCGGCTCCAGCCATGGGGGCCATCCAAGACAGCATGCCATCAAACAGAGCGATATCGAGGAATGCACCCTGACCACCGCTTTTGCGACCGACCAAGGCAGCAAGAATGGCAATCCCAGCCAACATGGCTCCGCTCAAGTCGGCGACCGTCACGCCATAAGGCACGGGATGTCCATCCCGGGCAGAATTTAATGACAAAGCGCCGCTGGCAGCGGCGTAGTTCAAATCATGCCCGGCCCGGTCGCGGTAGGGGCCTTCCTGTCCATATCCGGAAAGCGCGCAATAGATGATATCCGGCCTGGCCGCCTTCATGGCAGCGTAATCTATCTTTAAGCGTGCTGCCGTTCCAGGGCGGAAACTTTCGAGAACCACGTCAGCCGTGGCAGCCAGACGTAACAGTACTTCGCGACCGCGCGCGTTCCGATAGTTGATGGCAACACTTTTCTTTCCGCGGTTGACCATTTCGAAGAGCCGGCCAAGCCCCATCCTGGCAGGAATGAAGCGCGCATAATCACCGGCTGATGGCGTTTCCACCTTGATCACTTCCGCCCCCAGGTCAACCAGGAGTTGGGTCAGGTAGGGGCCTGGTACCAAGCGGGAGAGATCAAGAAAACGGATACCGGTAAGGGGTTGGTACATCAAGGCTCCAGAGCATGGCTTGTGTGCCGGGTGGGCTGTCTTTCTTTTGCCCTGTCATTCATTATTCAATATCATCGAGGGCATCGGCAGCCTCGCGCTGCTCCTTTTTGGCTTTCAACCGCCCGCGCAGGCTGATACCAACGAGGCGCTCAGTGCCATTCAATAATTTTGCGATGTTTGGGCGCAACGCCCAGGCCAGCAGGAACAAAGTCATGACCCCATAGGCAACATGAATCCATGAAGAACCTGGCACGCCCAAATAAGCCCGCACCGCAAAAACCATGATCGCAGCCAGGCTGACCGTCAGAGTGGCCACAGAAGCATATCCAATCGTAAAGAAGGCCAAGGCGGCCAACGGCAAAATGAACAGGGCGGAAGGAGCCCATAGCCCGATCGCGCCACCTAAAGCGGGGGCTCCGCCTGCGCCGCCACGAAAGCGTTTAAAGCGCCCGTTGGCATCGAAATCCGGCAGGTAAAGGGAATAATTGTGGCCCAAAACAGCCGCTATGGGGGCCAGAATATGCACCCAGGTATTATCCGGGCTAAGCCACTGCGCAATCCACACAGCCAGCACACTTTTAAAGATATCAAAAATTGCCGTAAGCAACCCAGCCCAGAAACCGGCGGCACGCATGGCATTTGTTCCACCTGTACGCCCGCTTTCCACCTGGCGAATATCCTTACCTGTCTTAAGCTTGACGATGATCAAGCCGGAAGGGATCGAGCCAATCAAGTACCCCAGAAGTACCAAACCAACATTTGTTAGTAACTGCATCCGCGCGCCTCCTTTTGTTCTATGTGCGGTAACACAAAAACAAGCGTGAAGTTACACATCCAGCACCGTCAGCGGTACTTCAACGGCGTGGCCAGCCTCAATCCAAAATCCACGAGCCTGCCAGCGCCGACCGGCCTTTGACCAGATAATGTTAACCACCGGGTAAACCGCTTCGTTAAGATCCGTGGGCGAAGGGACTGACGGCCCCCGGGGATGGGAATGAAATATGGCGATCATCTCCAACCCTTCGGCTTCGATCTGTTCCATGGCCCGCAATTGCGCCTTTGGATCCATGCGAAAGAGCACCTTGCTCTGAGCGGCATTCTTTACCGCCAACACCAGTTCAACGGCGCCCTGCCTGCCCCCCAGCAAACCACAGGCTTCCAGCGGTGCTTCGTAGTTAATATGGCGCTGCATGGCGAACATGTGGGCGCGTTTCAACACAAGTGAATGGTCAATCATCCTTATCCTCTTATCAACACAGCGGCCGTCCAAAAAACAGCCAACACGATGAACACTTCAATGACGGCACGACGAGGTGAGACATCCTCGCCCAGGTTGAGAGCCAGTTCGTTGATGGCATAAAGCGGCCCCAACAACGCCAAGCCATACTGCACCGGCCCAATCGGCCAATAATGCAGCGCAGCCGCAAATTGGACCAGGATAAGACCAATACCGATCGTCCACGAAAACTCCCATTTGCCAGTGCGCAGGTGCAAGGCCCGCAAAGCCACCATGCCAGCTGCCGGGAACACAACAGCCACGACGACCACCAGGCGCGCCGAAGAAAAAGCCAGAGTGGCCATCAAGATCAGGAACAGGGTGTATGAAAGCGCCACAAGCCCGGCGGAGGCAGCCGGGTAGCGCACATCAGACGAGTCAAGCGCTATATATTCGGCCAGGAATACCAAAAGCAACAAGATGCCACCAATGCCGAAACTCAGCCACCAGGCCGGACCAAAAGGCAGGGTGTAAAGTGGAACACCGAGAACGAAAGCAGTTAAAGCGGGTAATATCCAATGCTGAAAGGTATTGCCCCCATCAAACTGGGGATGGCCGCGCAACAACCAATCCATACCGGTGGCGGTCAGCCCGGCAGCCATGAGGATGGCTCCAATATTCAAATTGAGGGGCAGCAAGAATACAATCCCAAGCAGGTTGAGGGTGACGGTGTAATTACTGGTTTCGATCAAATGGGCAAGAGCATAAGCCAGGAGAGTGGCCGCAATCAGGACACTCATACGGTTCGCATCCGGCATGTGACGATGTTCTTCGATCATGGTTTCATTGTACCTGCCAGCAACGGAGAGGGGAAGGGCGATTGGGCCGGGCGGTTATGTCTTCGATATAAGGCTTGTAATCGTGCCTGTGGTAGAATCAAGTACTATGGAATCACGGAATCAAATACTCCCGTCGCTGCCGCCTCCGCCGGGGGCTATTAGTGCGTTGACCAATGGTTTCAATGCCGTTGCCAACAACATTGCGGTGATCATCTTCCCTGTGGCGTTGGATATTTTTTTATGGCTCGGCCCACGTCTGAAAGCAGACGCAGTCTTTGGGCCGATTCTTAAGATGCTGCCGGACATCCAGGGGCAGGCTCCCGCCGAGCAAGTGAAGTTATTCACGCAAATGCTGACCGATTTCAGCAACGGTTTCAACCTGTTTTCGGTCCTTCGCACCTATCCGCTGGGTATCTTCAGCCTGATGAGCACAAATCTCTCGGTCATGTCGCCATTGGGACCGCGGAGCGGGATCGATGCGCCAAACATGCTGCTGATATTTATGCTGATCCTGGTGCTTACTTTCTGCGGCTGGATGGCAGGCAGCCTGTATTTCCGCTCGGTTTCACGCGCAGCACTAAAGCTTGAAGGCGGTGTAGGGATCCTTCGTTCGCTGCTACACGGCGGGCTGCTCTCAGGAGTATGGATGCTTCTTTTCGCATTTGCCAACCTGCCATTGCTCATATTTCTATGGTTATTGACAATGATGGACGGTTTGCTGCGAACAGTCGTGATCGTTTTGCTGGCTTTTCCAGTATCCTGGGTGCTTTTGGTGGTCTTTTTCTCGTTTTTTGGCATTTTCGTATCAGCACAGAACGCTTTTGTTTCAGTCCGCAACAGTATGCGCATGCTGCGCTATGGCTTGCCACCCCTGGGTTGGTTTGCCATGCTGGCGCTTTTTATCAGCCAGAGCATGGATTTGTTGTGGCGCATCCCCCCAGCCGAATCGTGGATGACGGCAGTGGGCATCCTGGGACATGCCTTTATTTCCACTGGTCTACTGGCGGCGAGTTTTATCTATTATCGCGACTTGAATGTTTGGATTGCAAAAATGCTGCAAGCAATCCAAAATAAAAATAGTTCACCGGCGCAAGCTTGAAATTATTGGAGGATTTTTGTGACTACCACAACAAATTATGATGCCACCAGCATCCAGGTATTGGAAGGTCTTGAAGCTGTCCGCCGCCGCCCAGGCATGTATGTAGGCGGTACGGACCAAAAGGCTTTGCACCATCTTGTTTATGAAGTCGTTGACAACTCAATTGATGAAGCGCTGGCGGGAGAGTGCGATCGGATCAATATTGCCATTCATGCAGACAGCTCCATAACTGTTGAAGATAATGGGCGCGGGATACCGGTAGACATCCACCCCGAAAAGAAGATATCAGCACTGCAAGTGGTTATGACCGTTCTACACGCAGGCGGTAAATTTGGCGGCGGCGGGTATAAAGTATCGGGCGGGCTGCACGGCGTTGGTGTTTCAGCGGTAAATGCGCTGTCAGAATGGTGTGAAGTTGAGGTCACCCGCAAGGGGCAGGTCCATTTCCAGCGCTATGAACGCGGCATTCCCCAGGAAGCTGTGAAGTTCCTGCGAAAGGCCAAGGAAGACCTGCACGGCACACGGACGACATTCAAGTTCGATCCAACCATTTTCAAAGACAGTCCCGAGTACCGCTTTGACACGCTCATTCAGCGTTTCCGCGAGATGGCTTTTGTCACCAGAGGCGTAACCATTTTTTTTATCGATGAGCGCGCGAACCGCGAGATGACCTTCTATTTTGAAGGCGGCATCCGTTCCTTTGTACGCTACCTGAACCGCAACCGCGAAGTGCTGCACCCGGTCATGTTCGCTGAAAAACAGGTGGATGGCGTGGGGATTGAAGCGGCAGTCCAATACACCGACGCCTTCACAGAATCTGTGTATTCATTTGCCAACACGATCAACACCATCGATGGCGGCACGCATATGACCGGTTTACGGTCAGCGGTCACGAGAGTGATCAACGATTATGCGCGCAAGAGCGGGCTATTGAAAGATTCCGACCCGAACTTCACCGGTGATGACACCCGTGAAGGGATGACAGCCATCGTATCGATCAAACATCCTGATCCGCAGTTTGAGTCACAAACAAAAGTAAAGCTGATGAACCCGGAAGTCCAGACGTATGTGACCCAGGTGATCGGCGAGTTCTTCAGCACCTTTCTCGAGGAAAATCCACAGGTGGCGCGCGCCATCGTGCAGAAATGCCTGACTTCGTCGCGCGCGCGCGACGCCGCCCGCAAGGCACGCGACCTGGTGATCCGCAAGTCGGCGCTCGAATCACTAACCCTGCCCGGCAAGCTGGCGGATTGTTCGGAACGCGATTCAACCAAGACGGAACTTTACATCGTGGAAGGTGATTCGGCTGGTGGTTCGGCCAAACAAGGCCGGGACCGGCACTTCCAAGCGATCCTGCCCCTGCGTGGTAAGATCCTCAACACTGAACGCGCCCGGCTGGATAAGATCCTGGGTAACAACGAAGTTAAGGCGCTCATATCAGCACTCGGCATGGGCATCGGTGATAACCTGGATATCGAAGGCCTGCGTTATGGTCGCGTAATCATCATGACCGATGCGGATGTCGA
>Ga0172369_10009238_pt1 | contig 10972 bp, 12 predicted proteins | sample LakKiv25m_FD_114539 | JGI IMG/M metagenome (GOLD analysis project Ga0172369, IMG submission 114539) | Freshwater microbial communities from Kabuno Bay, South-Kivu, Congo - kab_022012_11.25m | ecosystem: Environmental > Aquatic > Freshwater > Lake | place: Democratic Republic of the Congo...
ATAGAACCTTACCTGATAGAAAAAGGATTTGTTTTGAGAACACCAAGAGGCCGAGTCGTAACTGAGTACGGGAGAATTCTATGAGTAAGAAATCCACGGGAAGACGGGACAAATAATATTCGAGCAGACTATAAGGAAAGCGATAATCTTTATGAAAACCAGGTTTGCTGACAAGCTCGGTATGCTATAATCGCATAACGATAGCATCAATGCAGGCGTCAGAGATACCTCCCGGTACCTGCATGCTTTGATATAGCTGACAACATCGCGGAATGGCTGAGATTTTTGAATAAGAAGTATCAAAGCAAAATTGCTCTTAAACCTCAAGGACCTATTTCTACGTCCGGTAGTTGAAAAATACAGCGAGGAGGCTCATTCCTTAAGCCGTTGATAATCCCAGAACATTTTTTGTTGCAACGGCAAAATGCATGTTTGATAGATGGGAGCAAATTCCTACCTATGGATTCCGGTGTGCGGAAGATTGATAAATTTTATCCAGTGGAGTTTGTCAGCTTTCTATTTTAATTACTAAATTTAAATAGATAGAGGGGCATCGAAATTTAAAAATCAAACACCGTTAACCTTGGAACTGGAGGCAATAGTAAATCTATGAATTTGACCTTGAAGAGAATTATAATTGGAAGCAATATTGGATTGCTTTTAGTCTTTTCGGACCCGTTTCATTCCGGGAAGGAACATTCAGAAACTTGCCAAGTGAGCTATCCTTTTCACTTGCATGAAGAAAAAGTCGTGGTTAGTGGAACGTGCACGATGCTGATGTTCGATGGGTGGGCATAAGGAAGCAAGGATTTTTGCTATCAAATGTAAGATCGCACGAAATACTTAATAGGGACCTTAGATATGAAAACAGAGACTTTTTTTGTCTACAAGCGCCTATCGGGTGAAGTTAGAATCCCGGAAATAATGATCTCAGATGGCCTCTGCATTCAAACAAACGATTGTGCAATTTTTAAAAATGAGAAAACAGGTAAGAAAATTACCGCATGGGTTCGTACTCTTGATCAATTCGATATTGATTTTTACAATGAAAACAACAGATACGGAAAAACGATAGGCAAAGCTAACAACTCAATCATTTTGAATAAGCATTACAGAAAACACCTTGGAATTTCGGATAATGACGTGCAAATAACTCTCAATTTCAAAAAAACTCGAAATCCGGTCAAAAAGTTTTTTGCGTTGTTACAGACCAATGATCCAGTAATATTCGTTTCCACTAATCTTGCCATCATTTCAGTGGGGCTAGGATTGGTGGGCTTTGTCTTGGGGATAATTAGCCTTTATTTGACCTGCCAATAGTGCAATGCTCATCATTTTGGGCTGGTCTCAAATGTTTTCACTTGATGAAGAAGTCTGAAACGTACTTGGCGGCTCAAACAAAAAGCCCTGGCGTCATTCACGAGGGCTTTACCTTATCCCAGATATTTTCTCAGCGGCTCTAATCGCGAGCGATGCCGCAATCGTCGCAACGCCTTTTCTTTGATCTGGCGTACCCGCTCACGGGTTAGAGCAAAGTACTCGCCGATTTCTTCCAAAGTAAGCGGACGGTCGCCGTCCAATCCAAAATAGAGTTTTACTATTTCTGCTTCCCGGGATTTCAGAGTAGAAAGCACCTTTTCGATTTCTTCTCGCAAAGAGGCGCGCATGAGGTCGCCATCGGGCGGCTCGTAACGATCGCTCTGGAGAACGTCTAAAAGGCTGTTCCCTTCTTCCTCCTTGAAAGGCTCATCCAAAGATAGATGGCGCGCCGAAGTCTTGAGCACATCGGCAACCTCGAAAGAAGTCATCTCCATCCGATCGGCGATTTCTTCCATGCTGGGTTCGCGACCATACTGCTTCTCCAAGGCTTCAAGCGCTCGACCGACTTTGTTTATGGCTCCGACTCTATTCAGAGGAAGCCGGACAACTCTCGATTGTTCTGCTAAAGCCTGCAAAATGGACTGGCGAATCCACCATACCGCATAGGAGATGAACTTAAAACCGCGCGTCTCATCAAATCGCTGCGCCGCTTTTATGAGGCCAAGATTTCCTTCACTAATAAGATCTTGCAAAGGCAAGCCCTGTCCCTGATACTCTTTGGCGACACTGATCACAAAGCGCAAATTGGCCTTGACGAGCTTGTCTAACGCCTCTTCGTCACCTCTGCGAATCCGACGTGCCAAAGCAATCTCTTCTTCCGGAGGTAATGGGGAAAAGCCACCGATCTCTTCAAGGTACTTTTCGATTGACTCTTTGGTTCTAACCTCGGTAGGCTGTTTCTTTTTCTTTTTGACTATTTGTTCGGCAGGCATCTGCGTGGCTTGTCACATCCTTTTTGGTTACAAAATTGCTCAAACAATTTGCCCGAAATGGAGATTAAACCATATGGGCACACATGATTTAACACTATTTTCTCAAAATTATTTCACTCTTGCAACTGCCCGGTCTTGCCAAGTCCGCAGTTTATTAGGAACAGGCGATTCGGATTTGCACGGCAGTGAAACATAGAGTGATGGCAATGGTCAGGCTTTTGAATTGTATAGTGAATGACGGTAGTTAGAGGGCGGTATTATTGAAACAACTGCCCGCGTCGGAGAAAGATGTCTTACCGACAGGTAATATAATGAAAAAAGGGAACAAAGTCAAACGCGATTTTGCCCAAATGCGTCCAAAATTGTGGAAGCAGTTATGATATACTCCCTTAAAAACAGAAATACAGAAACTCAGTGGCACATATCAAATAGTTGGCTCGTGCAAACGAACGTTGTGCAGAATCAATTGATCATGGTTGAGTGCTGCTTTCGCAATCAAGACATACTACCAGACTTTTACGTCGCCGAACGTCAGGCTGCAAATGATGTACAGCTTGGCATTGGCCATCTCATAGCCGTCGCTTTGGTATTTCATATGCTGATTAAAGCCACCACGCTTCTGGTCGAAGACGTTCATGTCACCCGCGAGGAGGTTGGCAGTAACTTTGATCGGCAAGAACTTTAGTGTATCCACTTTGATGTCGCCAAAAGTGGCGCCGAGGATGAGCTTTTTCTCACCCTCCGGAATTTCCAATTTGGTTGCATCCACCTTCACATCGCCAAAAGTAGTGCGAATTTCTCCGTTCTGAAAGTTCTTGCTTTCAATGGCGACCTTTATGTCTCCGAAGGTGTTGGATTGGATGACATGTTCCGAGTCGGAAATGACGTGTCGGTCGGCAAAGTCCCAGTTTTGCGGTCGTTCTCGATGCCCAGAGCTTTTCACAATCAAGTAGATTCCGAACAATACGATTAGCAGCGGCCAGTATTCTGAGATAAGGTTCTCAAAGTAGAGAATATCCGAATTATTGAGGAAAATCAGAATGCCGACCAAAACCAACAAGAGCCCCCAAAAGATGGACGATGAACGTGATGAACGCATTTGGCTCTCCTCCAAATGAAACAGCCTCTACAAGACGCCTTTGTTTTTAGAACAATCTATCCGCCCGCGGCGGACAAGCATCATCTCTATTTTAAGAGTGTTCCGCAAGGTATTTTTCAGCTTCGATGGCGGCCTGACAGCCGGAGCCAGCGGCAGTTATGGCCTGCCGGTAGATGGAATCCTGCACATCGCCGCACGCAAAAACCCCGGCAATATTCGTCCTGGTTCGCCTGTCTGTTACAATATAATTGGCGCTATCTAACTCAATTTGACCCTTGAACAATTCAATATTGGGATAGTGGCCAACGAATACGAACACTCCGTCAATGTCATAATTGGAAATTTCTTCTGATTTCACATCCCTAAGACGCAACTGTCTTACGGATGTTTCCCCTACGATTTCCTCCACCACAGAATTCCAGATGAAATTTATTTTCTCATTTTTGAAGGCACGATCCTGCAATATGGGATCAGCGCGCAGGGCATTGCGACGATGAATGATCGTCACCTGTCTGGCGAAACGGGTTAGAAACAGACCCTCGTCAATGGCGCTGTCACCGCCGCCGATAACCGCGACATGTTTGCCGGTGAAAAAGAAGCCATCGCAAGTAGCGCAGTAGGAAACACCTTTACCAATCAGTCGATCTTCTCCGGGAACGCCTAATCTCTTGGGAGAAGAACCGGTCGCAATGATGACCACCTTGCTTTCATGAACTTGGTCGCCTACCCGGACTTTTTTGACCGGACCGGCAAGGTCGACCATGGTGGCAACATCGTAGAGCAATTCTGCTCCAAAACGAGTAGCCTGCTTTTCAAACGCTTGATACATTTCAAAACCGCCCAAGCCTTCCGGGAATCCGGGAAAGTTTTCTAAATCATTGGTCAAAGTTACCTGCCCACCGCGTTCCAAGCCGGAGATGACCAAGGGCTTTAGATTCGCTCTGGCTGCATAGATGGCGGCCGTCAATCCCGCAGGTCCTGAACCAATAATTATGACATTTTGCATTTACTACTCCATGTTATGATGAAATCTTTGGAAACCATTTGCTTTTCACTCAAATGAGCTTGTCTATTAGATACTTTTCCCGGCGTTTTTCTTCAAATTACTTTGCACAAGGCGACACTGAAGGTTTCATGGGTTTGCGAAAGAAGCAAAGCTCCAATCTCGCATTCGATCGTATTCCTGCAAATATGCTTTTTCGTATGTGATACAGAATGACGATCCATACGCGTGGAAAGAGGCGGCAAACTTTAAACATAAGAGCCAAATCGGGAAAAGGAAGGGAGCGGAAAGCAGGCTGGCAACAAAGAACTTTGCACGCCAAATAGTGTTAGCCAAGAATTCGATGTCGGGATTCTGAATGTCCCGGCAGAACGATCCTTGTTCGAATGCGTGTCTTGAAATCGACACGATGAAGGAAATTCGAATACGACCTTTCAGACAGGATTGGGGATGTCGAGAAAATGCACTTCGATGCTAAACTTTTTTACGATGTGCTCCCCAAGAGCCTGAATGCCCAGACGCTCAGTAGCATAATGGCCGGCCGCGAAAAAGTGGATATTGCCTTCCTTGGCCAAATGCATCGTAGCCTCCGAAGCTTCGCCGGTGATGTATGCGTCCAATCCGGCATCAATGGCGAGCAAGATGTCTTTCTCCGCGCCGCCGGAACAGTAGCCAACTCGCTGTATTCGCTCAGGGCCAAATGGAAAGACAAGCGGGTCAAACTGAAAAAACTCTTGCACCTTGTTGAGCAGTTCTGCAAAGGCGAGGGGCGATATCGTTCCCTGAATAGCTACGTCACCCAATTCCTGGACATGTTCGAACTTTAAGCCTTTTGCAGCCAGCGCATTATTGCCAAGCTCAGGATGCTTATCCAACGGCAAGTGATAAGCGCACAGGGTTATTTCGTTCGATAGCAGTGTTTTTAGGCGCTTTTTAAGAGTCCCTTTGACGACGCGGCTGTCTCGATCCCAAAAGATACCATGATGAACCATCACCAAATCGGCCCCCAAGTTCACCGCTTCTTCGAAGAGCTGCAGACTGGCGGATACGCCGGTGACGATTCGGCCAACCTCCTCCCGTCCTTCCACCTGCAAACCTTGAGGCCCGTGATCTTTAATCTCGTCGACCTTTAGATACTCGTTAACATACTGAACAAGCTTTTCCCGTTGAATCGTTTTCTTGCTACCATCGCTCTTCATACACTTCCCTTTGTGAGTCTCGTCGTTATTTAGTTGTGAGGGTGAATCGGAGCCGCCTATCCATCAGAGCCTTCGTCCAAGTAAACTTTCTTGCCCAGCTTGGCCGATTCGTAAATTGCCAGTATAAGCTGCAAAGAACGGCGGGCTTCTGTGCCTGACACGGTGGGCTGGCGTTTTTCTCGAATGGCTGACGCTACGTCGGTAAACTGGCGGATGAATGGGTTCAAATCAATGGCCATTGGCGAAGCAGCCCCACCTGCGTCCACTTCTAACGCTTGAAACGGTTCCTCGCCTTCAATATGCTTAAAGCCAAGCTTTTCTCCAAGCACACTCACGGCACCCTTGGTTCCGTGAATATCCAATTTGGCCGGAAAACCGGGCGGCATGGCAGTGGAGGCTTGAATGACTCCGAACGCGCCGCTTTGGAATTCGACGATTGCCATGCCGATGTCTTCGACCTCAATATTGTGGGCGACGGTTTTGGTTTTAGCGAACACACTCGCTGCCGGTCCCATTACCGAGAGCAATAGATCGATGAAATGTATTCCTTGGTTAATGAACGGCCCGCCTCCATCCAGCGCCCGGGTGCCGCGCCAAGCTGCACTGTCGTAATAGGCCTGCGAGCGAAACCATTTGATGTAGGCGTCGCCTTCAATGAGAGTTCCCAGCTTACCGCCTCGAAGAAGCTCGTATATTTTCAGCATCGGATCTAAAAATCGATACTGGCTGATGACGGACAATGTAACGCCGGAAGACCGGCAGTTTTCGATGAGCGCATCGGCCTTCTCAAGGGTGACGTCAATGGGTTTTTCCACGATGACATGTTTGCCGGCCCGGGCAGCAGCAATGCCCAATTCTGCGTGCAAGCCGGAAGGCACGGCAATATCCACAACATCGATTTCCGGATTATCAAATACTGCTTGATTACTTGTCGTCCATGGCAGGTCGAATTGCTGAGCTAATTCCTTTACCTTGTCCGCCTCGGGGGCGCAAATGCAGGCCAACTCCAATCCGTGGACCTGCTTGATGGCTCTGACGTGATACGAAGCGACGGCTCCGGCACCAATGAGAGCAACTTTTAGTTTTGTGTCGTTCATACGATCCAGTTAATTTTTTGCAGGATGATTATTTCCTTTTCCTGACACTCAGTTACTTGGATGATCTCGCAGTTGCCCACGGTACCGCCAACTGAGGAAGAAGAGAATCGCTACCAAGAAAAGCGGTCCGGAAATGGTTAGAATCCAGGAAATTTTCCCCCAGGCCATAGTGAGATAAAGCACGCCTAAGGCGGAAAACAGCACTGCTCCAACCCATTCCCACCGCCATGAGAGCACTAAAGTGAGCACAATGAGTCCGGTTGGCACAAGATGGATCAGCAAGGCAAGGATGGTTTCTCCAAAGCTTCGGCCTTCATTGAAGACATCTAACGCAAACAGACTAATAAAGGCGGCGAATAAAATACACAGCACACGTGGTGTCCAGAATATCAGGCGCTTGATGAGCGGATTCACAGTCGTTTCTCCGTTTGGTGAGTTAGCAATTTTTCCCTATGATCTTCATCGCCTGCGATGAATTGGCCCCTTGGTTCCTACAAAATTAAGGCCGGTTATTTCCGAATTGGAAAGTCAGCTTAGATTTCTTCGAGCTTTATTTTCTCCAAATCAGCAACCCCTAGTCCGCGCTCCTGCGCCATGGTCATGAATTTTCCGAATTCCATTTCCTGCCCTTGCTCCCGAATTATCTTGACGCCAACGGTGTCCATGGCTACCGGATCTTTGCTGAAGAGAATGGTCCCATAAGCAAAATCCGCCGGCCCGGCCGGGCCACGATTCTTCATGCCAAGCAGGGCGTCGCCCACGTGCAAGACGAATTTATTGCGAATGAGGGGCGCCGCATTGAGATCGCAAATGCGCGTGTGGAATTCCTTGTGATACACCGTGCCGATATCTGCCCAATGAGGATAGGCGGAGGAAAACGTACCGTACATGTTCTTCAAGGCGAAGGTAACGCCGCGGCCGATACTTTTCAGAACCGGCACATTGATCTGGTAGTTGCACACTTGAGAAATGATCGAAGTGAAATACGCTGTGTCCGTCAGCGATTTCCAGGCGGCGGTTCCGTCGTAACCATAGCGGGGAGTCTTGTCTTCCATGCTTTTTGAAATTCCTGCCACTTTAGCGTCATTGCCTGACTCATTAAGGTGAAAACCAGTTCCATCCATTTCATCGTCCCAGCGATCCCAGATAAGGATATTACGGCGTGGAAAATGTCCACCCTTGACCGGCATCTGTTCTAAACCATTGACGATGGCATTGACCGTCGCCCGTTGCGTGCAGAGCTGCCGCGGCCGTTCACCTGCCACACAATTGACCTTGATGCCAATGATGGTTTGGGCGTCCAGAACCGGGAATAGAGATTTCCAAGCAAGACCGACCTTCTCCAAACCGGCAAAGCCTGTGATGCCTTTGTCAACGAGCCTTTGAACGACCTCGTCGTGTATCTGCTCCAAGCCTGTGGTGGCCAGCGGATCATGCGCCATGACCACTTCTCCCATGCCTCTGGCTATCTTTTTCTTGCCTGCACGGACGATGGTGGGAGAAAGCAAAGAAGCGGCGGCAAGCGAGGTAGAGATCATAAAATCACGGCGGCTTAGCTCGTAGGCATTTTCCATTTGGACGTCCTTTCGGGTCGAGAAAACGAGGGTTTCATTTTTGAATACAATAAGCAGTAGAGTTGCGAATTTCAGCTACAGGTGTCAGAACTTGTTGCGATGCAAGACGGAGTCAAGGGTTCGCTTGGGCACATGCAATCGGCCGGAGCTATCCTTGTAATATTTTATCGTGTCTTCCATCGGTTCGGCGATTGGGTCTTCGTCGGGAAAACCAAGCGCCAGTAAGGAGTCAATCTCGTAGTTCTCCGGGATGTTGAGCAAGGCTCTCATGGCTGCGTGGTCAATGGAAGCGATCCAGCAAGCGCCAATGCCCTTTTCCAAGGCCGTCAAGACCATATTCTCGGCTGCGGCTCCGACGTCTTGGCCGCCAGCGTTGGGCCGTATTTCACGATTGATGAGTATGATGATGAAGGCTACGGGAATTTGTCCGGCCGGCGGGCGACCGATTGCGGGAGGTAAATAGCCGGCCCATTTCGTCATTTCGAATGCTCGCTGCACCGAGTCTTCGGCATCGAGAACGACGTATTCCAAGGGCTGCAGATTGGAAGCAGAAGGAGCCAACCTGCCGGTATCGACGATTTCTGTCAGGTCGTCGAACGAAATCTTTTTTTGCTGAAAACGACGGATGGTTCGGCGCTTGCGGATGAGTTCTAAGACTGTCAAGGCCACCTCCTATCATTGATGAGGATTGTGATGCATCGTTGAGCTACCGGCTAATTTAAATACTTACCATTAAAATACAAGGCAAAAAATGTCCCACACCGCTTTCGGATGAATAAATATTCGACTGGAACCTACGCCAAAAACCTCCGTACCAGAGGCGGTTTTTGAGCACGGAAAAGTTAGAACACATCAGGAATACAAAAAATTTAAGGAGGCGTTATGGATGCCAGTGAGACGAAAGCACCAACGACGTATAGATATCATGACTCTTTTAGCGGCATTGTGACCGGAATTCTGTTTATCGTCGCCGGCGCGCTAATATTTGCCGATAAAATTGGCGTATTAGAGGGTGGATGGTTTTGGTGGCTGGTTTTCGCCTATGGGATTATCCTGATCGGTGAGGCGGTGGCGCGGATCAGCATTCCCAAGTACAACAAGCCGGTAGGAGGGAAGCTGGTCTGGGGTTCAATTTTGGTCGCGTTTAGCGCCAGTCAGATCTACGAGCTGGAGAATTGGTGGCCGCTCATCCTAATCGCCGCCGGAGCGGCAATGATCACCAATGCACTTGTGCAACGGAGGAAAGCCGAGGAATCGAGGTATTGATGGATTGATTGTCGTGAGTGCCAATCTACCCATGCATCGGTTACGAAGGTTGCGTGGCTAAAAGGGTACCTTGATCGATTTGCCTAATTGACGTTTTTCTCCTGTCTCGCCCCGTTGGCTATAAAACTGCATTCGCTTTTTGAGGTCGACGGGGCTTTTTGTTGTATAGAAGCAGCGGCGTAACAAAGTTTTGAATCGCCTTTTCTTCGAGCTTAATTGAATCTCGAAGTACAAGAGATTCCGAGGTTAGCGACAGTTGGCATTTGATCCGGAAGGCAGATAAGAACCTAAAAAAGGCTTGGAATTTTTTCATTTTGTTGTAAATTAAAACCGGATCAATCCGGAGTAATGATGAAGCTCAACGACCTGCTTTCCGAACAAGTCATACGCATTCCGCTCAAGAGTACCGAGAAGACTCAGATCATCGAAGAGATGGTCGATATTCTGCATCGGGCAAGGAAACTCAAAGACCGTGATGCTGTGCTTCGGGCTGTGCTTGAAAGAGAACAGGTGATGAGCACGGGAATAGGCGGAGGAGTTGCCATTCCGCACGCCAAAACCGAAGCAGTCGATGATCTGGTCGCCAGCTTTGGAATTACTCGGCAGGGAGTCGATTTTCAATCCATAGATGAAAAATCTGTGCGAATAGTCTTTTTGCTGATTGCTCCTGCTGACCAAACCGGCCCCCATCTAAAGGCATTGAGCCGAATATCTCGACTAATGCACTGGGACGAATTTCGCGCCAAATTGATCGCCTCGCGAAACAGTAAAGAAGTGATCGAAGCTTTTGCGCAAGAAGAACAGAAATATCTAACCATTTAAGCGCTTTCAATAGAACCGCCTCTACCGGGTCGTCGATATGCAAGTGGGTCTCGAGATTTTGGAGACCCTTTATTGTTTGCGATCAGATTTCAAGCCAAAGTCAAAAGTAAGAGAGGGAAGCCATGCCATACTGCCCCGACTGCAAAGCCGAATATATCGAAGGCATCGTCGAGTGCCCGGACTGTCGCGTTGCTTTAGTGGAGCAATTGCCCATCGAGGAACACAAGGAAGTCGATTTGGTCGGCTTACATCCCTTGCCGGGCATTGTTTATGCGGAGATGGTCAAGGAGGCCTTGGAGCGGGCAGGAATTGCCTGCGTTATCAAGTCTGATACCATGATTGCCGCGGGATTCGTTCGTGGGGCCAATTCTTCGGGCCAGGAATGTCAGATCTATGTGGACAAAAAGGATAAGCGTCGCGCCGAAACCATCTTGCATACCATGCTTGACCACATTTGATAACCCCGCTCACTTTGTTTACGGAGCTATAATTTGCTTCGTGTGTGAACTTGAACGAGTAAGAACAGGCAGATGAAATACAAATCGATAACAGGCACCCGTGACGTGCTGCCTGAAGAGCAGCCTTATTGGCGACTGGTTG
>Ga0172369_10009240_pt1 | contig 10971 bp, 8 predicted proteins | sample LakKiv25m_FD_114539 | JGI IMG/M metagenome (GOLD analysis project Ga0172369, IMG submission 114539) | Freshwater microbial communities from Kabuno Bay, South-Kivu, Congo - kab_022012_11.25m | ecosystem: Environmental > Aquatic > Freshwater > Lake | place: Democratic Republic of the Congo...
CAGCGCGGGCACGGTGCTCGGTGTGCTGGCGCTCGACACGCGCTCGATCTGGGGCGGCGTCACGATCCACGTTGCGGTGGCGTGGATGATGGACCTGATGGCGGTCTACCACAAGCAGCTGCTCTGAGCGGCGCGGGCCTCACCGAGGCCTTGACCCGAAGTTGTCGCCGCATTACCTTCGACGGACTTCCATTGCGCGCACGACGGTGCGCGTGCACGCTTTGGTAGAGTCGTTTCTGACCCTGCAAGGGATTACGAGGAGGCAGCCATGGCAGCCGCCAAGAAGAAGACGGAAGAGAACGCTCGCCTGACCGCGGCAGAGCTCATCGAGTTCAAGGCCCTGCTCGAGGCGAAGAAGGCCAAGATCCTTGCGCAGGCCAAGGCGACGGCCCAGAAGCCGGATGCGCAGGACATGAAGCTGTCGGACGAGGTCGACCTGGCGAGCGCCGAGTACGACGCCGCCTTCGAGTACCGCCTCCGCGACCGCGAGGAATTCCTCATCAGCAAAATCGACAAGGCCATCGAGCGCATCGCGGCCGGCACGTACGACGAGTGCGACAACTGCGGCAACCCGATCGGGAAGAAACGGCTCCTCGCGCGCCCGGAGGCCGTCTACTGCTTCGACTGCAAGGAGGAGCAAGAGAAGGTCGAGAAGATGTTCGAGAAGAAGCGCGCCTACAACATGAACACGTTCGAGTTCTAGACGCCTCCTCTCGCGCGGGCGGGCAGGCGGTCCGCCCGGTGACGCGTGCTCACATCCCTCGACCCGCAGCGCCTCGTCGGTGCCCGCTGGGGCTGTGGAAGGGACCCGATGAAAGGCTCCGGCACGAACCAGGACCGGCTCTCACGATTCCACTCGCGACTGAGCGAGCGCGACACGGTCGACGACACCGTTGATGACACCGTCACGATTCCGCTGCGGCCTGCGCGGCCGGAGTCCGACGTTTCGATGGCGAGCACGCTGGAGCTGGATCTGGATCCGGCGGAGTTTCCGGCCGGTGGCACCGATGATCTCACGCCCGCATCGCCGCTCTTCGCGCCGCTGTCGGAGGAGCTGTGGGCGCGCATCCCGATCCACGTGCGCAAGGGTGACGGCGCCCTCATGCGTTTCCTCGGCACGCAGAGCGTGATGGCCTGGCTTCGCGGCGCCGAGGAGATCGAGGGCAGCGCGCTGCGGATCGAAGGCGACGTGTGGCGGGATCTCGTCGACGTCGTCTCCGGTCTCCAAAGCGGCAGCGACCTCGGCACGGCGACGGCGCTCGCTCGCGCGGTGGAGCTCGACGAGTACCCGCAGGAGTCTTGACGGGTCTATTCGCTGTCTGCGTCTTCTGGGTTCTCGCAGATCGCTTCGCACGCCGCGGCGAGGGGACCGATCGACTCGAGCGTCTCGGCGATGAGGCGCCCCAGCTTGAGGCCGCGCCAGTCGATGCCGTCGCACTCGGCCGCCGTGCGCGCGGCGATGTCGGCGAGCGCGTGACGGGACGTGGAGTACGCAGCGTGCGCCTCACGGACGATGTCGCGCCGCTCGTCGTCGCAGGCCCCGGGGTAGCGATCGAGGATATGATCGACGGTCTTGATGAGCGCGCCGACGCCGTGGCCGTACAGGGCCGCGGCGGTCGCGTTGCAGGCGATCGCCGTGTGTTCTTCGACCGCGCCGCGCAGGAAGTGGCTCAGCACGACGGCGACGAGCGCCGCAATCGCGCCACCGACGGGCCCGAAGAGCGCGAGCGCGTAGAGCAGCTGCTTCGTGACGACGGCGCCGGCGACGACGCCGATCGCGATGCCGATCATCGGGGTCACGATGAGCGAGGCCGGTGGCATGCGGCCCGCGCGCACCTCCAGGTCGGCGAGCTCCTCCGCCGCGTGCGAGAGCGACTCGCGCAGCGTGGTCATCTCTTCGAAGAGACGTTGGCGAATCCGGCGCACGACGTCGCGCGCCGCAAGGTGCGTCTTCGCGAGATCCGAAGCCATCCCGTTGACCTGCGCTTCGAGCCAGGCGCGGTCTTCGTCGCGCTCGATCGTGTCGGCGTCGAGCGCGTTCGTGAGGAGCACCTGCATCATGCGAACCTGGTGCGCGTCCGTGGGCGGCGTTCCCTGCCGAATCGTGTCGAGGAGATCGCGGATGACCTGACGACGGTAGGCGCGCGCGTCGGCGACGGCCCGCTCGCGCACCTCGCGTTCGGCCTGCGTTTCACCGGGGCGCCCTTCGCGCGGGCCGGCGTGGGCGACGCCCTTGACGACCTCGTCGAGGACCCACTGGAAGCTCAATTGGACGGGATCGGCCATCTCGAATCTCTCGCTTCCTGCTCTAACAGAGGTCGACGCGGCCGTAAAGGAGGCCGGCGCCCGCTCAGTCGACCGTGATCGACTTGGACACGTTCTTGGGGGTGTCGGGGTGCACGCCGTGATCGATGAACCCCGTCGCGTCGAGCCACGCCTTCTTGCGCAAGCTCATGCGCAGCGCGAGGCGTTGCAGCACGAGCGTCGACGTGAACGCGACGAGCAGCGGGTCGTCGCCTCGCGGGAGCGCGAGATAGACCCATCGATACGCGGCGTTGTCGGCGGGCGCCTTCGTCGCCGCGACGCGCAGTGCGCTGTTTTCCTCGGCGATTACCACCGTCGAGGAGCCGCGGATCTTGTGCGTGTGCAGCGCCGAGATCGTCAACGCGACGTCGCGATCCTCCGGGCCCGTGACGTACAGGAGCGGGTAGTCGCCCTTGAGGCTCGCCCGCACGGCGGCGGCGTCGAAGCCGTCCGCGCCCGCGTCCTCGCGCAAGACGGAGCGGGTCGCGTCGCGCACGATCCGCGAAAGATCACCCGCGGCGCTACCGCCTTCGGCCGCCTGCCACGCCACCGTCGCGAGCGCATCTGCAAGCGTATCGAGCATCGCCCTCACGTGTCCGCCGCCCCAGACCGTGCTGAAGCCGAGGATGGTGTTGGGGCCGTGCTTGAATTCCGACGCGTCGAAGCCCTCCGCATGGTTGAGCACGACCTCGCGCACCTTGAGCGCGCCTTCGCGTGCGATGCCCACGAGCCCGGTGCCGAGGACGTGCAGGCTCGGCGCGAGGTGCAGCAGCTCCGCGGCCTCCTCGACGGGCGCGCGCGTGGTCTCGAGCGTCGCGTCGAGCAACGCGGGCAGTCGCGCGAAGGCTTCGCGACGGCGCGTCAACTCGGCCCGAAACGCACCCGCCCGCTCGCCGTCGCCGTAGAGATCGAACGCGCGCCGCCCGCCCACCTCGAGCGCCATCATGAAGAGGACCGCGAGCTGGCTCATGAAGCTCTTTGTCGCGGGGACGGCCACCTCGGCGCCGCACGACAAGGGGATGACGAGGTCCGATTTCTCCTGGGGGATCGTGGACCGGACGTTGTTGACGAGCGACACGCGTAGCACGCGTTTGCCGGATGTGACGACGTCGTCGAGCGCGTCCACGAGGTCCTTCGTCTCGCCGCTCTGCGAGACCGCAATCACGACGTCTCCATCACGCAGCGAGCCCTCGCACTGGCTCCGGAACTCGCCCGGAAGCCACGCCGTGAGCGGCGTGTGCGCGACCACGTCGAAGAACCGACACGCCGCCTTCGCTGCGTTGTACGACGATCCCCAGCACACGATCCGCAGCTCCCTCCCGCGGTTGGCGGCCTCGGCGGCGGCGTCGGCGAATCGCGTGAGCGCTGCGCGCAGCTCGGCGACCTCTTCGCGATCCTCGTCGCGCGGGGTGAGAAGGCGCGCGATCGTCTCCGACTGCGAGGCAATCTCCTGCTCCATGAACGTCTCGAAGGGCGGGCGCAAGACGGTGTCTTCGACGCGCAGACGGCTTCGCACGGGCTCGCGCGGGATGCTCTGCCCGGGCAGGAAGCGGCGCGGACCGGACGGCAGGCGCGCGACGTGATCGCGCACGGCGAGGACCTCGAAGCCCTTCGCGTCGTACTCGACGACCTCGCCCTCCGCGATCGGCACAACCCGACGCGTGAGCTTCAGGATCGACGAGAGGTCGGACGACGCGATGCCGAAATGGCCGCCCGTCTCGTCCGATCCGAGGCCAAAATACAGACTCGAACCGAGCTTCATCGACCACAGCATCTGCGAGATCGGATCCACGATCACCGCCGCGAACGAGCCCTCGATCCGCGTCACGGCCTCCAGGAGCGCGCTTCGCATGGCGGCACGGCGGCGCTCGCGATCCTCGCGTACCGGGGCGTCGAGGAGCGCCAATTCGCGCGCGAAGAAGTGCTCGACCGTGTGCACGACCATCTCGCCGTCGTTGTCCGAGGCTGGCGCGTGGCCCTCGGCGAGCAGCCACGCCTTGAGCGCGTCGCAGTTCGTAACGTTGCCGTTGTGCGCGCCGTAGATGTAGGTGTGACATCGCACGACGTGTGGCTGCGCGTTGGCGTCGTCCACCGCGCCGAAGGTCGCCCAGCGCACCTGACCGCAGAAGATGCGGCCCGCCATGTCCACGATGCCGAGCGAGTGCACCATCGCGCTCGGCGCTCCGACGCCCTTGCGCAGGTCGACGTCGATCCCTTCGCCCTGGATCGCCGCGCCGGTGGAGTCGTAGCCGCGGTACTCCAACGTTCGCAGCAGCTCGGCCGAAATCTGCCCGAGATCCGAGCGGTTGCGTTCACATATCAGGCCAATCACTCCGCACATCAAGGCACCTCGCGGACGCGGAGGGTGCCACGCGGCCGGCGTCTTTTGTAGTCCCCCAGCGGCACGTTGTGGCCCTCGGCGCGAATCGCGTGCTAGATCCGACGCATGGACCGCCTGCTCGCCACACGTTCGTGCCGTCTTGCCTCACCGCGCTGGATCGTCCTGGCCGCGCTCGTGACGTTGACGGTGAGCACCGCGACGTTCGCGGAGCCACCCCGCCACCTCCTCGTGGTCAGCATCGACGGCCTCGCGTGGACGAAGCTGCAACGGGAGATGATGCGCATGCCGACCGTGCGCGCGCTCTTCGAACGCGGCGCGTCGGGTCCGCTCCAGACCGTGTTTCCGAGCATGACCTGGCCCGCTCACACGAGCCTCGCGACCGGCGCATGGCCGCGCACGCACGGCGTCGTGGGCAATCGTTTCTACGATCGCAAGGCGGACAAGGTCATCGAGGTCTCTCTGCTGGATGCGAAGGCGGCGCTGCGTGTGCCCGCGATCTGGGACTGGGCCTCGTCTGCGGGCCTCTCGGTGGGCGCGCTGCTCTGGCCTTGCACGGGCGGCTCGAAGTCGATCGCGTGGAACCTCCCCGAGGTCTATGGGCAGCGTCGCTTCGAGCAGGCCTCGAGTCCGGCGTTTCTGGTGGAGCTCGCCGAAGCCGGCCTGCCGTCCGACCGCATCGGTCGCCACGGGAACGAGGAGCTCTTTCTCCTCGACTCCTTCGCGCGCGACGCGGCGCTGCACACGATCGCCAGGCACAAGCCGAACCTCCTGCTGCTGCACTTCCTGAGCGTCGATACGACCTCTCACGCCTTCGGTCCCGACGCACCGGAAGTGCGATGGGCGCTCGATCTCGTCGATCGCTATCTCGCGCAGGTGCTCGACGCCTACCGCGCGGCCGGGATCGTCGATCCAGACGTCGTGCTGCTGTCGGACCACGGCTTCGTCGCGCTCGACACCCGCTTCGACCCGCTAGCGTGGCTCGAGGGCGCGAGGGTGTTCAAGAAGCGGCACAAGCCGGAGCACGTGCGCCTTGTGCCAAACGGCCACGCGCTATACGTCTACGTGGTCGAGGACACGCGCGACGGGGCGCTCCGGAAGTCCGTCGGGAAGGCCTTCGGACACAGCCCGCTCGTCGAACAGGTCGTCGAGCCGACCGCGTACGCGCAGCTCGGTCTGCCCGCGCCGTCCGACGACGTGCACATGCCCGATCTCATCGTCCTGACGCGACCGAACGTGATGCCCGTGGTCAACGGCAAAGGCGGGCAGGGCGCGCGCCACGGCAAGCATCGAAAGGACAACGCCCGGCCGCCGCTGCGGGGCACGCACGGCTACCTGCCGACGCTCGACGCGCTCAAGGCGGTCTTCATCGCGGCCGGGCCGCACGTGGCGCAAGGCGCGGTGCAAGGGATGCACGTCACGGACGTCGCGCCGACGCTCGGGGTGCTGCTCGGGCTGAGGGTGCCCGATGGTGTCGACGGCAAGGTCCGGAGGGAAGTGGTGCGCGTCCGGGCTCAGAAGTAGGTCAAAAGCGGCGTTCGGAGGTGCGCAACGCGGGATTCGAACCCACGACCTTCGGCTCCGGAGGCGAGTTCGGTGCGCTGGTAGCCGACGGTTGCGTGTTGCAAGCGCTTGCAAATCAGACAGTTTGGGGCGACGGTCGATTGCAGGTTTTGCAAGCAGACCCCCACGTCTGCACCGATTTTGTCCCCGGCTTGTCCCCGTCGGAGTGCACGCACGGCAGTGGCGCGGGACCGGGCAGGGGCGCGAGCTTCGACGTGGAGGAGCGACTCTGGAGTGTCCGCGAGGTCGCTGCCTCGCTCGGCGTGTCGACTGCCACCGTCTACAAGCTCGTCGCGCGTGGCGAGATCCCGAGCCTGCGCGTGAGCAACGCGGTGCGGTTCCGTGCGGGGGCGGTTCGCTCCTACCTCGCCGGAAGCGGGCCGGGCGCTCACCCGTCTGACGGGGTCGAGGCAGTTCGTGGTTGATCTGTGTACCGAGTACACATATGCTCCCGCGCGGGAGGCCGGATGAAGGCAAAGAAGCCGTACTGGGAACTGGAGCGCGTCAAGCGCCTCGCCGCCGCCGGCCAACTGCTGCTGACGGAGACGAAGGTCAAGGCGTCGTTCGAGTCGTTCGAGGCTGCCTCAGCAGCCGTCCACACGGCCATCGCGTCCTTGACCGAGGGCGCCTTCGCGCAGACGTTGAGGCAGCTCGACGTGTGCGACGTCCACGGCGTCACACTCGACGCGGGCGGCTGGTACCTCAAGGCGACCATCGACGCCGGACCGCCCGAGGAGCTCGTCGTCGTGTCTTATCACCCGCTGCGCAGCCCGCTGCGGACGAACCGCGGAGTGGTGAACCCATGAAGTGCCACGCATGCTTCCAGGGAAACGTCGTCTCCCAGGCTGGGCCGGGCCGGACGACGCGCTACAAGACCATCCCGAACCTGCCGATCCCGGCAGACCTCGAGATGCGGACCTGCGACCACTGCGGCGAGCGGTGGTTCACGCCGGCGGACGCGCGCCGCATCGATGCGGCGCTCGAGGTCGTCTACCGGCAGGAGCTCCTGCGACGCGTGCGGGCCGTGCTGCCCGACGCGAAGGACGCGGACCGCATCGAGCGCGACCTCGGCCTGTCACGCGGCTATCTGTCGCGGCTACGCGCGGGCAAGAAGGTGCCGAGCGAGGTGCTGGTCGCGCTGCTGACACTCATCCACGAGCGGCCGAGGACCCTGAAGGAGGTCGAGGCGATGTGGGGGCGGGCGGTGTGAGGCCCGCTGCGCGATCCTCGGGAGGTCCTCGCCGAACCCAAAGGCGGCGTTGCGCGCGGAGTGGGCCAGCGTGGTCAACGGCTCGCGCGGGACGTCCGTCGCCGGGGTCATTGGGGGATCGCCATTGCTGACCGTGTGCTGCACAGGGGCTGCGATATCTTCAAGCGACAGCGCGCCGGGGATTGAGGGCGTGGCAACGGCGAGTTGCCCCTCCGAAGGTCGGGTCCCCTCTCGCAAGGTGGCCGCAACCGCATGCCGGAGACTTCGCAGACGGCACCTCCGGTGGTCTGGCTGCGGCAGCCTGTCGAGGGGCTTCCGTGCTCAGGATGGTCCGGGTAGACTCGCCCGAGTGCGGGTCATTTGGACCGGTCACGGATGCGCGATCAGCCGAGCATCTCTAGGATCAACAAGGCCTTGCTACAGCAACGCTCCGCGGCACGCCCTTCGCATAGGCAACTTGGTCGCGATCTTCTCTCGCGATCTTGGTGAGGTGACCGATGGCCCTGCTGCACTGCCAGAACCTGGATGTCCGACGCCCAGACATCCTTATGAAAAACGCCTTCTTTGGTCTGAAGACGTTCTACGACTTCCTCCGCCGAACGAAGGACTACATGGAGAGCGACGCCGCCATGAAGCGGCTCGCCTGCAAGCCCGGCGTGACGCCGGACGGTGACGAAGCCGATCGCGCGCACGGCTTCTGGGTCCAGCTCGAGGAGCCCAGGGACCGCCCGAACGAGCCCGAGTCCACCTTCCGCGCGTTCATGGACGAGAACGTCCGTGACGTGTTCGACCTTGTCGACGAGGAGCCGGACGACCCGACTGACCGACGGCGCAGCGGGAGGAGGAAGTTCGCGGACGACCGGAGGCTCATGGTGCTCGATCGGGATCCCGAAACGTCCCAACTCCTGCTCGACCGCCAACCGACCGGTGAGCAACTGCTCCTTCGCCCGAACACGCTCACCTTGCACAGGCAGATTCAGGCCCTGCAGGCGCTCCAGGACGCACCGTCGCCGTGCCACCTGCCGCTCCTGCGGCTGATGGAGTCCGTGGATCATGCCAGGTGGCCGATCTTCGAGCCGGCAGAGATCGGTGGCGACGCCTGGATGGTCATCACCGATGAGACGCGCCTCGGGACGGACGAGCAGCGCCGGTTCGTCGAGATCGCCATGGCGACGCCCGACTTCGTGTTCCTCGAGGGGCCGCCGGGGTCCGGTAAGACGACCGCCATCTGCGAGCTGGTCCTGCAGCTCGCCAGGCAGGGGAAGCGAGCGCTCCTCTGTGCCTCGACCCACGTTGCGGTCGACAACGTGCTCGAGCGGCTCATGGACGAGCGGAACCCCCACCGCGACCTCGTCATACCGGTGCGAATCGGCGAGCGGCGAAACGTCTCAGAGAAGGCCGGGCCGTGGCAGCTTGAGCGCTTCGTAAGAACGGAGCGAGAGCGCCTTCTCCGGCACCTCGACGGGCGCCGCGACCTAACCGAGTCGCAGCTGGCGCTGCTCGACGCCGTCAGGCATGGGACGACCACGATCGAGCGCATGGTGCTCGACGCCGCGAACCTGGTGTGCGGCACGACCATCGGCATCCTGCAGCACCCGGACATCAAGGCGACTGGACACGCGGCCGCGACTTTCGACGTGCTGATTGTCGATGAGGCGTCCAAGACGACCTTCCAGGAGTTCCTGGTCCCTGCGCTGCTCGCCAGGCGGTGGGTGATCGTCGGCGACCCGAAGCAGCTGTCGCCCTACGTCGACGACGCTGCGATGGCAGTGAACGTAGAGGCGTGCCTTGGAGATGAGGCGACCCGCAACGCCTGCGTCGACGTCTTCATGGCCGGCCACGGAGACGCGAGAAAGCGGCGGGTGGCCGCGGTGTCGATCGAGGGGACGAGGGCGCTCGACGTGTACGTCGCGCAGTCTGCTGCCCGCGACGTCTCTCTTGCGAGCGCACGCGCCGAAGGTGAGCTGTGGAGCGCGGCCGTGGTCGTCGGGGCGCTCGCGGACCTCGAGCGTCGCACCGAGGAACTGCCGCTGGACGTCGCTACCGTGCGGCATGCGGGGGGCGGCCTACTCGTCCTCCGACGGAAGGCCGACGCATGGCTTCGTCTCCTGGGGCGCGCCCGCGAGGAACAGCCGGAGTGGGCATCCGAGGTCGCCTGGCGCCTCGCCCGCCTTTACGAACAGCGATTCGCCCACACAGCCGAGTCCAGCGAAAGCCGCTTCCGCTCGACTAGCCAGCGGCTCCGCGAGCAGATTGCCGGCCTCCTCCCGGCCCTTGAGACCGGAGTCGACACTGAAGTGGTCTGGAGCGAGATCGACCGCGTTCGCCGGGTCGCGCTGCCCTCGATCCTTGAGTCGCTCCGACAGGGCTTCGAGCGCGACCCGAACGCGCGAAAAGGGACTGCGCTCTCCGACGGGCTGCCGGAGGCAGCGCTTCGAGCCCGTCACGCTCTTCTCAGAGCCTGTTCCGCAATCAAATCGCCGCCCTGGCTTGATAAATGTAGCTGATCGAAGTAGAAGATGTTCATGAAGAACCCCATTCTTTTTTCTGACGCGGAACTCGGCACGACGGGAGCCTCGGCTCGGGATCCGGCGGAGGCAGCTCAGCGGGAAGCAGCCCGGCCGCGCGTTCGGTTTGTAGAGCCGGAGCGGCACCAGGTTGAGTTTCGGGCGATTGCGGTTGACGGGCTGATCAAGTCCGACCATCCGGTTCGCGCGATGTGGGCGTACGTGAAGCAGAGCGACACCTCGGCACTGGAGGCGGGCTACAAGGCGGTCGAAGGAGCTCCGGGCCGGCCGGTGATCTCGTTTTCGATCCTGGCGACGTTGTGGCTCTACGCGACGAGCGACGACGTGGGCAGCGCTCGGGAGATTGAGCGCTTGTGCGAGCGGGACGCGGTTTACATGTGGATCTGCGGTGGTGTGCATGTGGGCCACCGGGTGTTGTCTGACTTTCGAACGGCCAATCGCGGGCTGCTCAACGACTGGCTCGCGCAATCGATGGCCGTGCTTTCCGAGGCCGGCTTTGTCGATCTCGAAGAGGTCGCGCAGGACGGGGTCAAGGTCCGAGCCAATGCGGGCGCGGCCTCGTTTCGCCGGCTCTCGACCCTGCGGGAGCTGCTGCCGGTGGCCAAAGCGCGGGTCGAGAGGCTTCAGGCCGAGCTCGAGGCCGACTCTACCAGTGCGTCGCGTCGAAAGCTCGAACGCGAAAAGCGACACGCCGAGGACCGCATGCGGAGAATCGAGGCGGCGATCGCGTCGGCGCTGGCCGAGCAGCCGCGCACAAAGCCGGACAAGGACAACAAGGTCCCGGAGGCGCGCGCATCGACCACGGACGTCACAGCGCATGTGATGAAGATGGGCGATGGCGGCTTTCGGCCTGCCTACAACGTCCAATTCGCCACCGACGCGGCCAACCAGGTCATCGTCGGCGTCAGTCAGGAACCCCGGCCCCATCCCCATCCACCGATCCTCGGTCATGGACCAGTCGGCGGTGCAGACGTGATCTCGAAGAGCAGTCGTTGGCCTCCGCGTCGTAGATCTCTGCGGTTGATCTC
>Ga0172369_10009243_pt1 | contig 10969 bp, 15 predicted proteins | sample LakKiv25m_FD_114539 | JGI IMG/M metagenome (GOLD analysis project Ga0172369, IMG submission 114539) | Freshwater microbial communities from Kabuno Bay, South-Kivu, Congo - kab_022012_11.25m | ecosystem: Environmental > Aquatic > Freshwater > Lake | place: Democratic Republic of the Congo...
CATCCATGCGATCTGTGTCCCCGGATGGGGGGAGTTCGCAGGAACGTCCCTGTTCTGGGGTTTCATGCCGGTTTCTGCCGGTTTCTTGTGGACTGGCATGGATTCCGATAGGATGAAGCCGTTATGGTAAGCGCCCGAAAGATACCGTCTCTTGGGGACATTACGGCGATGCCGGATGCAAGTTTTTCGGCGTTGGGGGCCCGATTTTCCGCGTTTCCAGAGGTCGTGGCAGTGTACCTTTTCGGATCAGCGGCGCGGGGGACCCGGGGCAAGCGCAGTGACGTGGACATCGCCGTCCTGATCCGGGCAAGGGGGACCTCCCGCCGCCGCTCCCGCTCTCTCGTGGAGTACGTCCAAGCGGCCTGCGACATTCTGGGGACGGACCGGGTGGACGTGGTTCTGCTCGATCGCGCCCCGGTCGCCCTGCGTCACGAGGTGTTCCGGGAAGGGAAATCCCTGCTGGTGCGCGACCCGGGGGCGCTGTCCCGCTTCCGGCTGGAATCGTCCCGGGAATATCTTGACACCATCCCCCTTCGCCGCATGTTCGAGGAAGCGTTTTTCCGCCGGGTCCGGAGGAGCGGTTTTGCCCGTCAAGCCGTCCATCGTTAAGGCGCGCATCCGGAAGGTCGAGGAGTGCGTCGCCGACCTCCAGGGTTACGGAAGCTATCGGCACGCGCGTTCTTCGAGAACCGTTCCGTTCGGGCTGCCGCGGAGCGGCATCTTCAGGTTACCATCCAGTCGGTGCTGGACATCGGGAGCCACATAATCGCGGAGCGCGGATATCGCGAGGCCGATGGCTACGCGGAGATCATCGACATCCTGGGCGAGGAGGGTGTTCTCCCGAAACGGTTCGCCGCACGGATCCGGGGCATGGCGGGGCTGCGTAATATCCTCGTGCACGACTACCTTGAGGTTGATCCCGCGGAGCTGCGGAAGCACTTGGGGCGGTTGAAGGATTTCGAGCGGTATTGCCGCTACGTGGTCGAGCACCTGAAGTTATAGCCTCTCCAAGTCCGTACACTAACCCCCCTCCCCAAAACCGCTGAACAGGGACGTTCCTGCGAACTCCCGTTGAACCGGGACAGACGTGGCCGGGACAGGCCGGAACAGGTTTTGGCTTCTCCTCTCCAAAGTGATAACATCATGTAAATAGTGTAATCACGGGGGGGCCATGGTCCGGACGCAGATCCAGTTGACGGAGCGGCAGGCACGGGAATTAAAGAAGATGGCCGCCAGGGAGGGCGTATCGATGGCGGAGGTCATTCGAAAAGCCGTGGACGCGAAGATCCGCGAGGGGGTTTCCGAGGTCCCTTGGGAGGAGCGGGTCCGCCGGGCGATGGCGGTGATGGGGAAATTCCACTCGGGCTTGAAAGACGTGTCGAGGAGGCACGACCATTACCTGGCGGAAGCGTTCGACGAACGATGATCTTCGTCGATACATCCGCATTTTACGCCCTTCTGGACGAAGACGATGCGGAGCACTCCCGCGGATTGAAGCTATGGGAGGGGGAACCACCCCGCGAAGGTGGTCTCGTGACGACGAATTACGTCGTGCTCGAGTCGATGGCGTTGCTGCAGACTCGGTTCGGCATGCCTGCCGTTCGGGTCTTCCACGACGCGATTCTTCCCTTGGTGCGCATGGAATGGATCGACGAAGTTATTCATGCGCAGGCGGTGAGCGCGTTTATCGCCGCGGACCGCCGGGGGTTGAGCCTGGTCGACCTGTCCAGTTTCGAAACGATGCGACGCCTCGGAATCCGGTCCGCTTTCACGTTCGACAAGCACTTCCGCCAGTACGGTTTCGAAACCCTCCCATAACCGCTGAACAGGGACAGACGTATCAAGTAAGATATTCGGAATTTCGTACTACGGGAGGTCGCATGCCTGCCGCGACATTGACCAGCAAGGGGCAGCTGGTCGTTCCGAAGGCCATCCGGGACCTGATGGGGATTCATCCGGGCGATCGGCTCGATTTCGTCGTGCTCGACGATGGAAACGTGCTGATGCGGCCCGCGACCGAGGACGTCACTCGACTGAAAGGTTTTCTGAGACGGTCGGGAAGAGCGCCGGTAAGCGTCGAGGAGATGAATCGGATCATCCGGCAACGGGGGCGAGCGTAAGGTGAAAGGCCTCGACACGAACATCCTTGTCCGATACCTGACGGAGGATGATCCACGGCAGGCGGCCGCGGCGGTCAAGGAGATCGAGGGGGCCGGGAGGAAAGGCGAAAAGCTGGTCGTCCAGCCTCTCGTCCTGTGCGAGCTGGCTTGGGTGCTCGAAAGCGCCTACGGCGTCGGCAAGAAGGAGCTTCTGGAGGTCTTCGAACGGATTCTCCGGACGGCGCAGTTCGAGATCCCCGGGAAAGACCTCGTCTGGCGGTCTCTTGCCGACTATCGCGCCGGCAGGGGGGATTTTTCGGATCACCTCCTGGGGCGATGGAACGAGGACGAGGGCGCGTCGGTCACGATTACCTTCGACAGAGCCTTAAGAGGAGCCCTCCGGTTTCACGTGCCGACGGTCTACTGAATCACGCACTGCCCTCCAACACCCCCGAACCGCTTCCGGAACCCGAGCTGGAACCCGACGTCCGGCGCGGTTTCGTTCAGGATGTTCTCCGCGATCCCGATGTCCATGTCGACGCCTCCGGGCAGAGCGAAGGTGAACCCACCCATCACGTGGATGGTCCACGCCAGCGGCTTGAATCCGCTCTCACGGGAAAGGGCCGTGTGGCCGTCGGCCTGAAGCTTTAGCGCCACCCACGAGGCGGGCGTCCATCCCGCGCCGATCGTCCCGAACCCGACGATGGGGCTGGCGAGATCGCCAAGGATCGTGCCGGTCCCGATATACAGTGCCCCGGCCGAGGCGAAGAGCGTCGTGTTCCAGCGGGCGAGAGTTTCCGGGTCGAGTACCGCGATCCGCAGGGACCCTTCCGTTCCTCCGCTTCCGGCGAGATCCGTTTCCCTTCCCGTGGGCAGCTTCAGGGTGGCGCGGAGCGCCGTCCGGCGGCCGTCGTTTCCCGGTGGAGAAAGGCGCCACGCCCCGGAAAGCGTCACGTCGCCGATCGCCCACACGTCGTTCCTTCGGTCGACGATCGCCGTTCCGTCCCGCCGGTACGCGTAGTCGAATCGATCGCGGGGATTGCCGTTCCCGTCGTTCTTCGGTTTCCCGATCGCCCGGTGGAACGATTCGATGATGCCGTCGAGAAACCCGCCCGAGTGGTTGACGAGGGAGGCGTCGATCCCGGCTTCAAGCCGGGGGCCGACCCCGTACCGCAGCGCCAGGGTGGTGCGCCACGTCTCGCCGTCGAGGGCGGCCGATTGACGTGGCCCCGCCCCGCCGTGGTAACTGTTCGCTCCGTCGACGACCAGGCGCGAAAGGACGGCTCCCGCCGGGGCGGTGTCCCCGTCCTCCGCGGCCGGCAGGCCGAACGCCTGGACCAGCGGACTGAAATGCCTTGCGTAAAAGGGGTGGATTTCCACTGCGTACGAGACCGTTGCCGGCAGGAGGACGGCGAGAAAGGAAACGAGAACGGAGTAGTGTCTCCCCATGGTCCGTACCATACACGCGGCAGCGCGGCCGGTCCCGATTATTTTCCCGTAACCGCAGAACAGGGACGTTCCTGTTCTGGGGGTTTAGCGGGACCAGAAGGTTTCGACGAGACCCGCTTTCCAGCCGCCGTCTTCACGGAACATTCTCAGCGTCGCCGGGCGATCCGCGCCGTGGTGGGTGAGGAGGATCTCCGCGCGATCCTTCCCCACGGAGCCGATCCGCCAGCGGCTGTGCTCGAGGGCGGCGTCCGGGTCGAAGCGGCGAAGGAAGGCGTCCCAGTAATCGCGCGCGATCGGCCCGCCCGCGATGAAATCGCCGCGGACCGCATCGAGTCCCGGAGCAGGGGCCCTCGCCGGGGAGGACGGGGTACCGGTGGCGGTTGCCTTCTCCGGAGGCGTCTGCCTTGCCGCGGCGGCCAGGGCGGACGCCGTCTCCGCGACGATCGTCTCCCGCGATTTTGCGCTGAGAGCGGCGAAGATCGCCGGGTAGTCGCGGGCCTTCATCGACCGGAAGAGGGATTCGGCGCGGGCGAGGATCGCGGGAACGGCGGGATGGTCTTCGGGAGAGGCGGCCCGGGCGGGCGGGTACAGCGACAGGACGAGAAGAACGGCCGCCGCGACGCGGCCAGGGAGCCGCGTCAATGATTCGAAGTGGACCCGTTTCCGCCGGCGGCGATCGCGATCCCGATGACCGCGGCGACCCCGACGGCGATCATGCCGATCGTTCCGGTGGAGAGGCCAGCCGCGGTTTTCTTTCCCGCCGCATCGCCGGCATTGGACGCCCCGTTCGCGCCCGTGGCCGGTTTCGGCGCCACGCCGGGCTCGGTGGTCTTTTTCGGCCACGTTTCGAAATTGTCGGCCGCGACCGCGCGGGAAACGGAGCCGAGGCTCATGGTGAGGAAGCAGGCGGCGCAAAGGATCGCCACAACGGATTTCGCCGTAGACCGGAGACGGGTTCCGCGCATGTCAACCCCCTGTTGGAAACACCGTATTATTTCGAGCCACGATACGCCGATCCCTGGTCCCTGTCAAGGAGAACGCCCGCGTTGCGGCCGATCCGGTCGAAGAGCGACAGGTACCGGTCGATGTCCTGCGCGACGTCGCGCGTCCACGGCGACAGGCTGTACCGGTACGCCGTCTTCGAGTCCCGCCCGGTGAAGAGGCGGATGGGGATCTCCACCGAAATCCCCTTGTCGTGGTAGCCGCGGTTGAACGGATCCGTGAACATCCCGGTGTCGGTGGCGCTGTACCATGCCGATAAGGTGACGCCGCGGACGAACTTCGAGGCCGCGACCCGCACGCCCCGGTCGCCGGCGAGGAAGCGCCCGAACTTGACGTCGATCGCCGCGTCGATCTCCGGCACGTTCAGCCGTCCCTGGAGCAGCGCCGTGTGATAGTTGCCGTTGCCGAGGAACCGGAACGGGTCGTCGGGCGTCCGCTTCCGGGCGACGCTCCCCGACGCCCCCGCGAGTACCCTGCCGTTCCACAACGGAAGCGCGGTCTCCGCGTCGACGCCGCCGAACATCGTCTCCAGCATCCCCGCCGCCGCGCGGAAGTAGACCGGCTCTCGCGTCGCGAAGACCTGGTCGAAGAGCAGGCGCCCGAGGGCGGCCTTCTCCCTCCTGTACTTCGGCATGTCGCTGCGGATGGGGATGGAGAGGGGCGCGTTCGAGGTGGAGATGTTGTTCACGGGGTATCCTTCGACGCCGAGGAGCGCGGTGCCGCCGCGCCACGGGAACGTGCTGACCGTGCCGGCGAGTCCGACGCGGTATTTGAAGAAGCCGGAGGGATCGTTGAGGAACGCCTCGAACGACGGCCGCAGGCCGTAGTCGAACCGGCGGCGGTGCGTCGTCGGGAGCATCGGCGCGTCGAAGTTCTCGGAGCGGAAGCCGGCGGCGGCGCGGATCCGGTCGGTAGGGAAGAAGCCGCCGCCCGTCCCGGAGAGCGCGGAGGCCGATACGGCCGCCTCGGCCATCGGGATCCCGTTCTCCTTCAACTGCACCCGGACGTACTCCACGTTCGGCGGGACGAACGGGGCGATCGTGGCGAGGAGAATCTCGACGGCGCGGGGCGCGAAGAAGTACCGGTCGTTCTGCGCGTCGACCCGCAGGGTGAACCCGTCGCCCGAAACGGCGATGTCGCTGAAGCCGGCGTCCGCGAGGGCGAGCGCGATCCGGTCCCTTCGCTGCGCGCGGGACGCTTCGACGGTCTCCAGGTACGGAGGGTCGTGGATCGGAACCAGCGGGCGGCCGATGTCGAAGGCGACGGAGGCGGTGACGCCGATCTCGCTTCCCCGCTGCCAGCTCGCGTCGATCTCCAGCCATCGGAGCGGCTTGATGCGCGCGCCGACGTTGAACGGAGAGCGGACGGCGGTCGGGAAATATTTGCTCTGCGCCGGATCGGACGTCTGGCGGTCGTAGCGGATCGGGCTGTACTCCGCGAGCAGCGTGAGCCACGGCGTCGCGGCGTACTGGACGCCGCCGAAGGGGAGGGCCTCGCGCGCCCATTTGCGGGGGTCGGTAAGGAGCTCGATCCGGAACCCTTCCCCCTGCGCGGGAAGCGGGCGCTTGCCGAGGCGGCCGTTGCCGAAGCCCAGCGAGACGTCGAAGGGGGAGATCCGCTTGCTCGCGACGATCGCCTGGGAGCCGTAGAGGCGCGTCCCGTGCGGATCGGAGATCGCGACGGCGACGGCGGGGAGGTACGTCCCCTCCTTGAGAAGCAGGAACTTCGCGTCGACGGCCTTGTCCTTGTACGCTCCGTACTGACCGCCGTCGTTGAATCCGGGCACGCCGATCACCTCGTCGACCCGCCCGTTCACCTCGAGCCGGTCGAACAGGCCGACGGTGGCGAAGTAGTACCGGTACGGGTGGACCTGCGCCGCGCCGAGGCGGTACCGGTTCTCCGGCATCAACCGCGCGGTGGGGGTTTCGAAGAGGCCGGTCACGCCGAAGTTGTTCGGGCCGGTGAACGGTTCGTCGACGGCGGGGCGGGCGCGCGTTCCGGCCGGGGCGCCCGGCACGCGCGCCGGGATGCGGAGCGTGTCGTCGTCCGCAAGCGGCAGGTCGGCGGGGCTTCCTTTCAGCAGCCGCGGGTGGGAGAGAGGGACGGCGACGGTGACCCCCGATTCCCGCTTCAGGGTCGCCGCCGCGAGGTCCGCGTTGTCGGTATATCCGCCGGCGGCCACGATCAGGGTGGAGAGGGTCGCGTCGTGCGGGAGCGTGTAGCCGCCGGGGCGCCGGACCTCTCCCTCCACGGCGACCGTGACCGGCCGCGGCCCTCCGATCGCTCCCGCCGGGGTCGGGTGGAAGAGCGCGAAGAGAAGGAGGGCGGCGGCGAACGCGCTGGCGCCGGGGATGCGTCGGGGGAAAATCATCCCGGACAGTATACCCCGCGCCCCCTCCTCCCCAATAAACCGTTGAACAGGGACGTTCCTGCGAACTCCGGTTGAACCGGGACAGACATGGACGGGACCGGGTCGTTTGGGGTATCTTTTACCGGTGAACACGTCGGATTCCGCGAGGGTTTCGGGATGAATGTGGCGATCGTCGGGACGGGGTACGTGGGGTTGGTGACCGGGGTCTGCCTGGCCGAGCGGGGCAACGCGGTGCATTGCGTCGACACGAATCCGTCGGTCCTGGAGAAGTTGAATGCGGGGCAGGTGACGATCTACGAGCCGGGGCTCGAGGACATCTACCTGCGCAATCTGAAGAAGGGGCGGATCTCCTTTTCGGGGGATCTAGAGAAGGCGGTCTTTCCGGCCGAGATCATCTTCCTGTGCCTGCCCACGCCCCCGGGGGAAGACGGCTCAGCGGACCTGAGGTACATCCTGCAGGTGGCGAACGACCTGGGGAAGATCTTCGCGAACCGGCCGGAGGCGGGGTACAAGGTGGTGGTTGACAAATCCACCGTGCCGGTGGGGACGAGCGAAAAGGTGCGGGCGGCGATCCGGAGCCATGCGGGGCCGGCGTTCGAATTCGACGTCGTGTCGAACCCGGAGTTTTTGCGCGAGGGGTTCGCGGTAGAGGATTTCCTGCGGCCGGAGCGCGTGGTGATCGGGTCGGACGCCGAGCGGGCGATCGTGGCGTTGAAGGACCTATACGAGCCGTTCCTGCCCTCGGGGAGCACGGTCATCGTGATGGACGAGAAGAGCGCCGAGGTGACCAAGTACGCGGCGAACGCCTTCCTCGCGCTGAAGATCTCCTACATGAACGACCTGTCCAACTTCTGCGATGCGGTGGGGGCGGACATCGACCGGATCCGGGACGGGATCGGCTCCGACTCGCGGATCGGGCACAAGTTCCTCTACCCGGGGCTGGGGTACGGCGGATCGTGCCTGCCGAAGGACGTGAAGGCGCTGCTGAAGAGCGCGTCCGACGCGGGGGCGCCGCTCTCGGTCCTGCAGGCGGTCGAGGATATCAACCAGGATCAGCGGAAGCGTTTCTTCCGGAAGATGGTGCGGCACTTCGGCGAGAAGATCGAGGGGCGGCGGTTCGCGGTCTGGGGGATCGCGTTCAAGCCGAACACGGACGACACGCGGGAGGCGCCGGTCTTCCATATCATCGACGAGCTCCTGAAAGGGAAGGCGACGGTGGCCGTGTTCGACCCCGAGGCGATGGAGGGGGCGCGGGCGCGGTACGGGGACCGGATCGAATACGCGGAGTCGTCGTACGGGGCGCTGCAGGGGGCCGACGCGCTGGTGATCGCGACGGAGTGGAACGAGTTCCGCAAGCCCGACTTCGGGTTGATGAAGACCCTGATGCGGCAGCCGGTCCTCTTCGACGGGCGCAACATCTTCGATCCGCGGAAGATGCGGGAGCGCGGCTTCCTCTACCACTCGATCGGCCGCAAGGCCCACGAGCACCACGAGCACCACGCCGGAGGATGAACCCCCAAAACCGGGACGTCCTCAAAACTCCCCCAGAAGTGGGACACTGTTGCTGGATCGCGGATGATTACAACGTGATGAAATTATTCCTGGGGAAGAGTGTCCCTGTTTTGTGGGAGTTTTGAGGACGTCCCGGTTTTGGGGGTTGACAGGAGGGGTGAGATGATCGACGGCGTGATGGTGAAGCAGCTTCGGGTGCTCCCGGACGAGCGCGGGCGGCTGATGGAGATCCTGCGCGAGGACGACGAGATCTACATGCGATTCGGCCAGGTGTACCTGACCACTGGGTACCCGGGCGTCGTCAAGGCGTGGCACTACCACAAGGTCCAGTTCGACCACTTCTGCGTGGTCAAGGGGATGATGAAGGTGGTGCTCTACGATTCGCGGGACGGCTCCCCCACGAAGGGGGAGGTGAACGAATTCTTCCTCGGCGAGCACCGGCCGATCGTTCTGCGGATCCCGCCGCTCGTCTATCACGGCTTCAAGACGATCAGCGGGGAGGAGGCGTTCCTGATCAACGTTTCCACGCAGACCTACAGGTATGACGCGCCGGACGAGTTCCGTCTCCCCCCGCACGACAACGACATCCCCTACGATTGGGCGAGGAAGGACGGGTGACCGTCGCGGGCCGGGCGCCGGGGCCCACCGCGTGAAGCTGCTGATCACCGGCGGGCACGGCCTGCTCGGGGTGGAGATCGCGCGGATCTTCGATCGTTCCGCCGAGGTCCGCACGACCGACCGGGAAGAGTGGGACGTGACCGACCCCGCGGCGTGCCGGCGGGAGGTCGACGGATTCCGCCCGGACGTGGTGATCCATTGCGCGGCCTACACGGCCGTGGACCGGGCGGAGAGCGAACCGGAGAAGGCGCGCCTCCTCAACGTCGAGGGGACGCGCAACGTCGCGCGCGCCTGTCGCGAGCGCGGGGCCTTGATGGTCTCGTTCGGCACCGACTACATCTTCGACGGCGCTTCCTCCCGGCCGTATCGGGAAGAGGATCCGGCGAACCCGCTCTCCGTGTACGGGAAGACGAAGTGGGCGGCCGAGCAGGCCCTTCGGGAGGAGGGGGGAGACCACCTGCTGGTGCGCACCCAGTGGATGTTCGGCCCCGCGGGGAAGAATTTCATCCGCACGATCCTCGAGAAGGCGCGGCGGGGGGAACCGCTTCGCGTTGCGTCCGACCAGGTCGGGTGCCCGACGTCGTCAAAGGAGCTGGCCGGCGCCGTCCGGGCGCTTCTTGCGGCGGGCGCGCGGGGGACGGTCCACTTCTCCGGCGAAGGGGAGACGAGCTGGTTCGGCCTCGCCCGGCACGTGCTGGAGCGGTGCGGTCCGCCTACGGTGGCGCTGTTCGCTGCGAATACGCGGGACCTGCCGTACCCGGCCCCGAGGCCGGCGTACGGCGTGTTGAGCAAGGAGAAGTACCACGTGATCACCGGGGCCTCCCCGAGGCCGTGGGAGGAAGCGGTGGGGGAGTACCTTGAACTGATCGATGCGGAAGGGGGCGCGCGCTGATGCGGATTCTCGTCGCCGGGGGGGCCGGCTTCATCGGCTCGAACTTCATCCGGTACATCCTCGGGGCCCACGCGGATTGGTCCGTGGTGAACGTGGACAAGCTGACGTACGCGGGGAACCTCGCGAATCTGGCGGACCTGGCGGGGGACCCCCGGTACCGCTTCCATCGGGCGGACATCTGCGACGCTGCCGAGGTCGCGCGGATCTTCGCGGAGGAGAAGCCCGAGGCGGTCGTGAATTTCGCCGCCGAGACGCACGTGGACCGCAGCATCGACGACCCGGCGCTCTTCCTGCGGACGAACATCCTCGGGACGCAGGTGCTGCTCGACGCGGCGCGAAAGAGCCGGGTCGCCCGGTACCTGCAGATCTCGACCGACGAGGTGTACGGGTCGCTGGGGGCGACGGGGCATTTCTCTGAGGAGTCGCCGCTCAAGCCCAACTCTCCCTACGCCGCCAGCAAGACGTCCGCGGACCTGCTGGTGCGGGCATACGGGAAGACGTTCGGTCTGCCGGTGCTCGTCACCCGCTGCTCGAACAATTACGGGCCGTATCAGTTTCCGGAGAAGCTCATCCCGTTCTTCGTGACGCTGCTGCGCGAGGGGAAGCCGGTGCCGGTGTACGGCGACGGGATGAACGTGCGCGACTGGATCCACGTGGAGGACCATTCGCGGGCGGTGGATGCGGTGCTGCGGCGCGGGCGCCCCGGCGAGATCTACAACGTGGGCGGGGGAAACGAGCGGACGAACATCGAGATCACGAAGCTGCTGATCGCCGCGATGGGGAAGGACGAACGGGCGATGAAGTTCGTCCCCGACCGGCCCGGCCACGACCGGCGGTACGCCATCGACGACGCGAAGATCCGGGCGGAGCTGGGCGTTGTCCCGCGGGTCCCGTTCGAGGAGGGGCTGCGCGCCACGGTGCGCTGGTACATCGACAATGAACCGTGGTGGCGGGCGGTCCAATCCGGCGAGTACCAGTCGTTCTACGACCGCTGGTACGTCCGCAAGGACCGCGCCTGACGCCCCC
>Ga0172369_10009244_pt1 | contig 10966 bp, 6 predicted proteins | sample LakKiv25m_FD_114539 | JGI IMG/M metagenome (GOLD analysis project Ga0172369, IMG submission 114539) | Freshwater microbial communities from Kabuno Bay, South-Kivu, Congo - kab_022012_11.25m | ecosystem: Environmental > Aquatic > Freshwater > Lake | place: Democratic Republic of the Congo...
ATATTCGATCGGATCTTCAATGGTCAGTATATTACTCTCCTCCCGGTTCAGTATTTTAAGGGTAGCATAAAGGGTGGTCGTTTTACCCGAACCGGTCGGCCCGCTGATTAAGATAATACCGCTTGTTTTCTTCACTGCTTCAAGGTAATCCTCCCGTTGTCTGTCGGAGAATCCCAATTCGTCAATATTGATGCTTGTACTATCTTTGCTAAGAAGGCGAAGCACGGTCTTTTCGCCATATAATGTCGGAATAACAGAGACCCGGATGTCGAACTTTTCTTCGCCATTTCCGTAAAGTATCCGGCCGTCCTGAGGCAGTCGTTTTTCAGCGATGTCAAGGTTTGCCTGTATTTTGATCTTATTGGTAAGAGATGGGTATTCTGGTTTACCGATTTCATATCGTTCCACCAGCTTGCCATCTATCCGCATCCTGACACGAGCACGGTTTTCGTATGTTTCAATATGGATATCGCTCGAATGGATCGCCTTTGCATCGGAGATCAGTTTTTCCAACAGATCATCCTGTAACCGGTGAAGATCAGGTACCATCTGTGACCGAACGGAGTGTCCGTTCTTCCGGTAGTATTTGCCAAGGGTTGCAAGTATGATGTCTGGAGAAGTGCCTTCCAGTTGAACATCCTTGCCGAACAATAGAGAAAGTTCCTCCCGGAGTTCCGGGGTACATTTCGATTCGTTCGCATAAAATTCGATTTTCCCGGCGCTGCATTCCTTGGGAATGATCCCGAAATGCCACGCCTGGTCAGCCGTTATCATCTGCTGGCGTGATGTTATCAGTTCAATAAATTCAGGGTTTGTCACAGAATTGAGTTTAAAATATAAAACAGCCATTGATCGTCAGATGGCTGATGTTGCGGGAACATTACAGTGAGTATCATTACAAGCAAGGTCCAGATCGAAAGGTAGCCGGCTAGCTGGACAGTCTGATCTGTTATTTGGAAAAATAGTCGGACTATCAGGGTAGAGGAAATTGCAATGACACACCCGCCAAGCATGAAAAGAACGAAAATAAAAGGGGCAAAGTTGATTCCCAATATCAGCAGCAGTATCAGATCGGCAATTCCGAAACCTGTCCTGAACAAGTTTATCCATTTGCGGTTTTTCACGATCGTATAGGTCCAAATAATGATTAACTGGGAAAAGATTATGAGTGAATTTTGAGCGAACTGAAGGAGAAGATTTTCAGCTCCGGTTTGCACGTACTTGTAAAGAAATTCCGAAACAGTCAGCAAGACAAGCAACCAGACTGAAATGGCTCTTTCACGGAAATCCTGCCAGGCGACAAGGCAGAGAAGAATCCCGGAGCAAAACAGAAGAATCGTTGACATCAGTCTTTCGTGACCTCCTTCAAGTTCTTCTCCTGGTCTATCTCCCAAACGTTGAAGGTTCCATTGCCGTTAAAATCAACAACAGCGGTCGCCCTTGCCAAGAAGGCCGAGGACGAGGCACTTGTGATTTCAATCCGGTAATTGGCTTTTCCTCCCTGACCGGTCATCTTTTCCTGCTCGAATCCCAGCTCCGCTAGGTTGTCTGAATACTTCGAATTCGCATAGAAGTAATTCTTCTCCAGCGTGTAGAGATGTTCAAGTTGCAGTTGAGCCTCTGTACTTTTGGCCCTCGAGATAAGCGGCATCAGGTTAGGCAGTGCCAGCAGGATCAGGATCCCGACGATGACCAGGACAACCAGCAATTCCGTAAGGGTAAAACCCTTCAGTTTAAGATCATGTACTTTTCCCATATAATACCAGTTTAATCCGATACTGGTAACAAAGTAATATAATAAAATTCCGTAATACAAGGAAATTACTCGCGACTTTGTGAGTGTACGGAAATTGCAGATAAACGTACAATTCTAAAAGATAAGCGTACAAGTCTCATCTAAAAGAAAAGCCCCATCAATTCGGGGCTTTTGCATGTCGTTCTCTTTTGTGCTTTTCAACTAGGTCTAAAAAGATACTTTACACCGTTTAACAGGTATCCTTTAAATATTTTTGGGAATAATAGAGTACACCAGGTTTGGCGTCCTTAACCCCTCCTCTTTGGGGGTTATATATTACTCTGCTTTGCCCGTTTCTTTATTTCAGCATTCACTTTTTTAAGAAATAATTCATGATACTCTTTTTTTTCTTTACTTTTTTTATTTATCAAATGCTCGGTTATTAACGTCGAAAATTTTTCTAAATCTCCATTTTCCATTCGTACAATATATTTAACCAAAACATCGTAAGCATACCAACTAACATTGAAGGAGTCCCTCAAGAATAAAGACAAAATTTCATAAAGATAGTTCTGACAATCATACTTTTCTAGCAAACGAATTACCGAAGCTCGATATCCTTTTGTAAACTTACGATGACAAAACTCAATAACCAGTATTGGCAATCCTTCATCTTTATTCTTATGTAAATACTTAAGTAGTGCTTTAATCAATGTAATATGGTTTAAAGTACGTACCATTTTATATATAACAGTTTTATCGTTGGGATAAACGAGAATTTTTTCTAAATTCAATTCATTCATAAGTTTAAGTTATTTAAACAATTTAGGCCGACCTTCTAAAATCCATTGTTTGTAAAGCTCTTGAATTTCTTGTGTTGTTAAATCGGGTTCACCTTTACCCTTTTGACCATGACCAGCCCACTTTTTAAAATCTTCTGGATACCCTTTAAACCCCCTATCCCTTTGATTTTGTCCACCTCCTTGCATTTTGGGTTTTCCTCTTGACATTTGTAAAGTCGGAGGGTTATTATAAATAAGAAACCCAAGGTTTATGGCTCCCAATATCGCTTCGCCAAATGGTGTTGGTTCAGCTAAAACAATTGGGGCTGCTATTTCATTGAATACAATTTGACCAACAGTTAGTCCCACAAAACCAGCTTGTGAGGCTGCACCCCCTCCACCTTGGGGATGACTTTTAAACCCTCTTCCCGACTGTGATTTTATATGCGGTCTTTTAGGAACTTTAACTTTATAAGGACCAACTCCTATTTCAGTATTAGGATTTGCATTAGACATTCCAGCACTATAACCTCCCCCGCCTCCTCCTGCTGAACTTCCACCTCCACCACTACCTGCACCTCCATTATTTCCACTTGCAGGGCCAGGCAAACCTCCTCCTCCATATCCACTGAAATCTGGAATACTCAAAGTGGCTGTTGTAATTCCTATCCATGAACATGTACCATCAACAATATTCCACGTCACGCCTGGGCTTATAACTTGCAGACATCCAATACTAACCATTGCATCAACTTCTGAAGGATACACTCGGGGAGGCATAACATTAAAATATGGAATTAACTCCATCGCTGCTAATCTAGCTGCCCCTTCAGGTTTATCATCCTTTCCGTCAGGATCAATTACAGATATCGGATTATTCCCCATTGCCAGATAAGGACTCACATGTTGATTAAGCGGATCCGGCACATGCCACCTGCCGAGTTGCGGGTCATATTGCCGGGCATGAAAATCGTAAAGGTCAAGATGGATGTTTTTACCGGCATCGCCCTCGATGTCAAAGGCATCTTCCTGCAACTCCTTTCCCTGGTATTTGAACGGGTTATCCAGCCCCCCAAGGGTAAGCCCCCCGAGATAATCCATGGTCATGCCGTACGGATAGTAGTGGTTATCCTGCACCAATTGACAAGCCCTCGCAAACTCTTTTGTTGTTCAATTGAATTGATTGGGTCAATGTTTGACTTTCAACAAAAAGATGGTAATACCACCACAATAATTCAATATTAAGGTATCTTGTTTTAAATACAACGTATTTAAGCAATTGTATGTGCTGCAATTGATTTCAACTCTGTTTAATGTACTTAATTGCTCCTTTGTATACTTCATTGCTAATGCTCTATCTTCCATAACATTTGGCTCCTTATCATCTCTATCAAAAAATTTTTTTAACAAAATATTTGAGTAATTGCAAGGCTCTATGAACTTCGACTTTACAAAATAAATTTTGTCATGTTCTATAATCAAAGTATCATTTATTATACTTTGAATTTCTTTATTGCCAAATTTTGTGGCTCGCCAACCAAAGTGTTTAACATATTTCCACTTTCCATAAAGTAAATCATTAGAATTTATCTTATTCTGTGCATTATTGCACCCAGTGAACAAGAAAAATAACCCCAAAATAATAATGGTACATTTAATATTTGCCATATAAAAAGAGATTTTGTTCATTTTGTCTTCTAATAATTAATCCGTTAACTACAATTCCGCCTGATGTTATAATATCCATTTCAGAGGCTGCTCCTGAAAAATTGCCAATGTTTAAATTCCATAGTAACCTTGTGCCATTAAGCGAACCAGTATTAAAAACATAACTCGTGAGTGCATCGAATTGATTCTGATTTAATGGTGTTGTAACTAATCGATTAATAATATTTACAGATTTTCGGGCATCATCCTTGAGCAATTTTAATCCTTCTGTTTTAGTAAGCCCTTTACGATAATTTTCACCAGGTAAAATCAAATGTCCATATCCAATTGTTGGATACCCTCCAGCGTCATTATAAACAGAAGAAGAATATCATTCATGCCTTGCGATAAACCCAAATCCAGCCTCACTTATATTATTTACAGGCTGCCCTACTTGATCACTCTTTTGACCTGAGGCCTCAATTGGAATGAAGGTTGATGTTAATGTAACTCCACTAAGTTGATATTTTTTATCAGAAATTTTATACGTTTCTCCGAATGTTGGTCCATTCGAATCTATCCAATAACCAACTTTCCCTTCGCAATTATGTCTAAGACCAAAAGTTCTTCCAACATCTGTAATTGAATAATTCCCTTCCGCATCACCATTCACAAGTATTATTCCACCTCCAAAATTTGTTTTTACCATTGTGGCAATGATACCTGGGGCACCCCCACTCATACCACTACCACTACCACCACCAATACCAACATACATTCCATGTTCTTCTAAATCAGTGTAAAACCCTGCGGTACCTCTCCCTATTCTTCCATCAAGCCAAGACTGATATTCACCATGAGCTATAATCATTCTTATAAAGCCATCTCTTGGTATACGATAACCGCCAATATTTTCACACCCGGTGGGGTCAACTGAATTCACCGGATTATTCCCCATAGCCAGGTAAGGACTCATATGTTGATTAAGCGGATCCGGCACATGCCACCTGCCGAGTTGCGGATCATATTGCCTGGCGTGAAAATCGTAAAGGTCAAGATGGATGTTTTTACCGGGATCGCCCTCGATGTCAAAGGCGTCTTCCTGCAATTCCTTTCCCTGGTATTTGAACGGGTTATCCAGCCCCCCGAGGGTCAGCCCCCCGAGGTAACCCATGGTCATGCCGTAAGGATAGTAATGATTATCCTGAACAACTTCCGCGACCCCGTCCTTGTTGTCATCGCCGAAAACGACCCGTACATTGCCCAGGTGATCGGTAAGAAAATACTGGTACGAGTAACGATCCGCGTCCTTAACAACCCGTCCGTCGGCAGTTGAAAGGTACTGCAGAACAGGATCCCCACCCATGTTTGCCGAATAAAGCGCTCCTGAAGTATAGTCCATCTGGTTTGTCAATTCTCCGCCGGTATAGACCCGTTTGCGGAGTTTAGTGCCAAAGGCATCGTAAAGATATACAATTTTATTGTTATCGCTGTTGTCAAAATGGATCTCTACAGGCAGATTCAGGAAGTTGTACGTGATGGATGTAATGCCTTTGTTGTCGTCGCGGATCAAATTGCCGTTGGCATCATAACCATATTCCTGGTTATTGTCCGCCAGGTCCCTGAAACCGAGTTCTGATGCAGGCCGCGTGGCATGATCCACAACGGATGTCAACTGATTGCCGGTGTATCTGTATTCAAGGTCGTCAATATCCTCATAGCCGTCAACACCGGTGGGGCCGGTCCTTTTCAGGGTTGTTATATTTCCGTTCAGGTCGTATCCGATCTGTTTTTCATCGTATTTTCCCTGATTTCCATTCCACCCGGTAGTTGTTCTCTCGGCATACCCGGAGTTGGTCAGTTCATTCAGTTTGTCATATTGATAACCATAACCGCGCTGGCCCGGGTTTGCTGACTGTTGCCAGCGTATCCCTGCAATGTTCCCGTTGTACTGCCCGGGAGCGTTAAGCTGTGAAAATCCTTCGTTGTACAGGATATCCATGCCAAAAAGGTCGTTTTCATTGTTGTTGAAATAAACCGAACCGATCCTTGATTGCTCATATACCAACGCCATATTGATGATGACCGACCTCGTGAGGCTGTCGGTTATATCCAGTTTGATCAAACTCTCATCAATAAGTTTTGAAATGGTGTCCATCAATTCATCGGGATCATCAGTCTCTCCGAACTGAAGTTGTCCAAGGTCGAAAATAATTTCGCTGTACTTCAGTTCCTTCAAAATGGCATATTGAAGCGAATCTTCCTGTTTGATTTCGAAATTATTGCTGTTAGCCGTTTCATCGTTCTCCAGGGAATAACTGGCGGAATCGGCTTCATTCCTGACGGACAGGTTCTTTTTATCATGGAACGTTGCCCTGAGATATTTTAAACCCCGGCTGTCGGTAAGGGTGTCGATTGATAAAATCAGCGTATCGATCGTGATCCCGGTGACAGTTTCTTCGGTTGCAGAATTTGTCTCATTTGTGGTAAAGATGTTGCTGTTATTGAGATCGCAGCGGTTGATGTTTGTCAGCCAACCCCTGACATTGTAGCGGTAGTCAACGGTTTGAAGAAAATTCAATCCGCCATCAGCCGAATGCAGTTTTTTTTGAACCACCTGCCCAAGCTCGTTTCGGGCATAACTTGCCAGGATAACCGTTTCCGGTTCATCATTGATCTTATGCCAGTGTGTTTTCAACCTTCCATGACTGTCATAATCATAGGACTCGTAGATTCTTTCCGTGGTGAAGCTGCCTGAAGGAGGCAGTTCATAATTATGGATGAAAAGACTACTTAATAATTTTCCTTCAAAATCATATTCATAAAATGTCGCGTCAAGACCTCCGAAATGATTATCCGTCAATACTTCAATGGGTCGCAAGTACTTGTCATAATAATTGACCGTCATCAGGAATGATTCATCGGCGGGATCCAGCTTCCTTCGCTTTACGGCAGTTGTAATTCCATCAAGCCGATGAAATAAAGACTCGCCGGTTACCGATGGAAAGGAAGACTCTGTCCTGAACATGTAGCGCCCCGATTCAATGTCGACCGGGTATTTATCGTAATAATAATAAACCATCGGTTTTGATTCATCGCTTGAAGGAATAAACGGGAATGCGCGATTTGTGTACTGATCAGGCGCATCCGCCGAATCGAAAGATCTGGTTTCGAAGCTGAAGGTCGTAACCGTGTCCACATAAGCATCTGCAATCGCTTGCATTTCCTGCTGATTGGAGGTTATTGCATCATGCTTGATTCCTGTCATGACCAGACGGCCCAACACATCATATTTGAAAAAGTTCCAGTTTGATGCAGCGCGAAGATTGCCGTCCTGGGTCAATGAAATCCTGTCCAGCAAATCATAGACAGTTCCTTCAGATTCCTTTCCCGGCACTTTTTTCTCAATAAGTCTGTGTCTTCTGTCGTAATTATATATATAAACAAGATCCTCGTCAAGCTGGAATGTGTCCCAGGACTGGTTGGTGCTCATCAGATCAACTGCCTTGGGAGGAATGACAATGATCAACTGGTCAAATTCATCATAAACATAATAGGTATCAATAAAAACAGAACCATCTTTCAAATTTCTGGTCATAACGGTCTTCCCGGACTGGTCATAGTAGGTGCGCATTACCGATCCGTCTGCTGAGGTCGTTGAGTTTTCATCCTTGTTTGTCAAAACAATCAGTTCAGCTTGTGCATAGTAATCATCGTTGCCGCTAAAACAACTTTTTTTATCTTCTCTTAAGATCCATTTTCGCACGGTTCCGTCAGCGGCAGTGTTATTAAACGCGTAATCCTGCTTCTGTGTATGCCCGTTGTTCAGGTACCATGAAAAACCCGGAGCGCTTTTTTGAGATATTCGCAGCAGCGGTGATTTTTCATATTCGATCTGTGAAAACGGATAGCCGGTGTGTGCAACCAGATTTGATTGCTGGTAAAATGACTGCTGCCGTTCGATGACATCCGGTTTATATCCTCCGGTTCCTTCCTGGTCGGCAAACGGCTCATAATTCTTGCTTTTCAAACCGAATCCATCATACAGAACTGGCTGTACAAAATCCTGTTCATTCGGTGAATATTGTTGAATGACCTGTTGTTCGGTTCTTCCCAATCCGTCGAAATAATTGAACATCGTGGTATGCTGGTCAACCGAAAGATTCTGCAGCCCTGATTCATCCTGTACCTCCGTCCGTATATTGCGGGTCTTTACCCAGTTTGTGCCTTGAGTCTGACCGATGTTGTATTCTTTCCTGACAAGAATGTTCCTGTCCTGATCACGGACAATGGTTTGCACTCCCAGGTTATCATGTTCAAACCAGTTGGTCTGGTTCCGTGAATCGGTCGTTGAGGTTATCCCGAAAAACGGGTCAACGGTACTGGTTGTCATCTGGGCATCGGATGGATAAACCCTCAGGTCATCGAAAAAAGCATCCGTGCTGCCACTGTTTCCGATGTAAACTTTAAGTTTCTTTTGCTGTGAAATTGCCTGCTTTACCTGATCTGCCGTCAATTCGACCTCCAGCAGATTCCAGTCGCCTGCGCCGGTCACATTTGAAACGCGCTGGTGATTTGTCCAATCATCAGAGATTTCAATGTGCAAATAGGCATCCGTTGAACCTTTCACCCATACCGATGCTTTCATTCCCCCGACAGGCAGTGCTTTAGAGGGTGTGAATTCCCTGGTGGGCCCATAGCCGCTGTTGACCTTGACAACGAATTTGCCGGTATGTGCCGGTTCTGTATCAATGATTGGCTGGCCGTTACTCCAACCCGGACATTCTGAATTTTCAAATCCCGTAAAGCCGATTTCATCCACAGTGGCATTTATTACTGAACATACCGGGTAGGAATCGCCATAGCCCCAGATTGTCGATAACGGGATGTCGTTGTTTTTATGTGCCTGCACCGGATTCCATTTATCATCATATAGATCCGCCACATCGGTCAGCTCATAGTACGTGTTTCTTGCCTGAGAACTTTGACCGGCAGCATTCGAAAAAGTAAAGGTCACATCCGAGTTCGGGGATTGAAAATCAAGCGGTGATATTATGCTAAGATCAAATGTCTGAACCGGCAAAGCCAGATAATCCGACGTATTTCCTTTTTGAATCATTTTAAAATTCGTCAACCGGGCGCCGATAACCCGTTCATATTGATCTTGCGGTCGTTTAAGCAAACTGCAGGTCTCAATGGGATCAGCAATTCGGTTCTCAGCGAATAAATGAATCAAAGCATGGGTCGGTTCATCATATGGCGGAACCAATGCTCCGGTCATGACATCCTTGATATGGCTTGTTCTTGTAATGTGTTGTATCAGATCTGCACCGGTTGTCGTAATTTTGTTAACCTGCCCGAATTGATTGTACTCGTAATCCGTAGTCACAGGCAACCCGGGATTACCCTGCGGATCATAGGCTGTTTGTTCGATATTCAAGGGTAATTTCGAAATCCCGGTCAGAATAGGATACTTTGCAAATACCCTCAATGGATATTCACGATATGGTCCGGCAACACCGCATGAATTCAGGCACGCTTGGCTATTGGTCAGAAAACCGATTTTAAGGCCATAGATTTTGGAAGAATTTTCATCTGTATAAAATGTCTGGTATTGATAAATGCTTTTATTGACAAGGACTCCCGATACATTGTAATCACTCACCTTTAACGGGATTCCTCTTGCCCATGAATAATTCGTATTGGGAGGATAGGGGTATTCATCGGTGGTAAAATAAAGATATGGCTCCGCGGTCACATAGCCTCCGGCATTTCCTACATCATAGAACGCCCTGCACCAGCTACTTTCCCTCCTGATGAATATGTTGTCGGATGAGTTATTTTCGCTCAGGGTGCCTTCGTTGAGAAATTCGTACTCAATTCTTCCCAGCGTTGTATTATCGACGGCATTCACCCTTGTCACCGCGACTTTGTCATACCCTATATTGCCGTCATCTTTATTGGATAGATCAGCGGTAGCACGCAAGTAATATATATTAAAGTACGTTTCCGTTGAAGGGCTGGTATACGAGCAGTCTCCGCAGTCCAACCATTTTTGCGGATCAAAAAAACCATAAACAGGCAGCGTGACCGCTTTACCTCCAGTGTAGGTATATTGTTCAACAATGTCTTTTGTATGATCAACCCCGTCCGATAATGTACATTTTTTCAATCTCAACCCGCCTCCATTCATTGGTGTGGTAAAAGAAGTGCCGGGTAAGTTTGTGAATGTTACCTCGTCTGAAAATCCATGCGGTTCATATTCAAATTCCTCATAGCCCCCGGTGGGGGATACCACCTTTATAAGCGACCAATTGCTCATTGTGTTGGAATTGGGCGTTCGGTCAGCCCCGGGCAGTATATAAGTTGTTACGGGACTGTGATTGTTGTTTTCAACCGGAAAAAGCCTGAACCTTGCACTGCCACCTTCTGATATGTCCGGATATACATAAATGGTCGGAATCAGGGTATTATTTCCTGATTGTCCATTATAATAGCCCCAGAAATCCTGCGCAAAACTGAATCTCGACGGCAAGGAGTTCTCATTATATTGGAACGAATATGGGGGTAACAATGGTTCACTGTTATTGTCTTTTGCCTGAACGGAAAGAAGTTTTAACCTCTTCATTGACAATCCGGCGCCACTTGTATAAATTCCACCCTGACCGCCTGTCGAGGATTCAAAATATGAATGGGTGAAATCGAATTTTTTGATCAAAACAGGAGTTGATGATGCAGAAACAATTTTTGAAAAAACTTTGATCTGATCTAATTCCTTGCATAGATCGCTTGAGCCGGAATA
>Ga0172369_10009246_pt1 | contig 10964 bp, 9 predicted proteins | sample LakKiv25m_FD_114539 | JGI IMG/M metagenome (GOLD analysis project Ga0172369, IMG submission 114539) | Freshwater microbial communities from Kabuno Bay, South-Kivu, Congo - kab_022012_11.25m | ecosystem: Environmental > Aquatic > Freshwater > Lake | place: Democratic Republic of the Congo...
CCACATGGCTCAGTCCCGATCTGGCGGCACGATTGCCCTTTATGGCGCTGCTGACGCTGACATTGATCGCCACCTGGTATGCCACCTACAACCTGGCACGCAGTCCGCTGGCACAACCGGTCAATTTCGCCTTTGGTGGTGAAGCGCAGCCTACCGATTACGCCCGCGCCATTGCCGACGCCGGGGTTCTGGCCTTGATCGCCTGCCTGGGGCTGGCGCAGATCGGTCACGAAACCACCCCGGCACTGACTCAGCTGTGCTGCACCGCCTTGTTGTTCTACGGCGTGTGTGCCCTGCCCCGACGCGTTTGGATACCCGGCTTGGCCATCCTGTTCGGGCTGATCGGTCTGGCGCTGTCGGGCGCCCCCAGCATGGCCATGGCGCTTGGCGTGGGCTTCACCGTCTTGTATCTGCTCGAAGGCGCAACCGCCAAACCTGAGACTGCCCCACATTGGGGTTGGGCCCTCGGCATCGGGCTTGTCACCCTGGCGGGGGCCGTGCTGGCCAGTGAATGGCAACTGTGGCATTGGCGCATTGACCTGCCTGCGGCCGACCTGGCTGAATGGCAAAGCCTGGGACGTCTGTTTTTATGGTTCACCTGGCCAGCTTGGCCGATGGTGTTGTGGACCTTGTGGCGCTGGCGTTTTCAATGGGTGCACCTGCAATTTGCCGGCCGACATATCTGGTTGCCGCTGTGGCTGACGCTGGTGGCCTGTGTGGCCACGCTCACCACCCATGCGGCCGACCGCTCCCTGTTGCTGGCATTGCCGGCCATGGCCGCGTTGGCCGCGTTTGCCTTACCCACCTGGAAGCGCAGTGTGTCGGCACTGATCGACTGGTTTGCGCTGATTTTTTTCAGTGGCTGCGCGCTGATCATCTGGGTGGTATGGCTGTCGATGCAGACCGGCGTCCCGGCACAACCGGCACACAACGTCGAGCGCCTGGCTCCCGGTTTCGTGCACCAGTTTTCCATCCTGACGTGGCTCATCGCGCTGGTGGCCACCGGCGCCTGGGCCTGGCTGGTGTCCTGGCGGGCTGGGCGGCATCGCGCCGCCCTGTGGAAAAGCCTGGTGTTGCCCGCAGGCGGCGCTGCGTTGTGCTGGTTGTTGCTGATGACCTTGTGGTTGCCACTGTTGGACTACGCGCGCAGCGACGCCCCACTGGTACAGCGCGCCCGGTCATTGCTGCCAGAGCAAGTTCGATGCGTCACCACGCTGGGGCTCAACCGCAGCCAGATCGCCGCGTTTTCGTATTTTTCAGACCTGACCCTGAGCCCGTCCAGCTCAAGCCTCCCCTGTCCTTGGCTGATTGCCGACGGGGAAAATTCAACGGTCACCGCAGGTTTTCGGCCAGGAGAACCCTGGCAGTTGCGCGCCAGCTTCAGTCATCCGGCGAATCGGAAAGAGCAATTCCTGCTGTTCGAACGGCTGGAAAAATAAGGCGGAACACCGAGCCTTGTCCCGGTGTGCTGTCCACCGTGAGTTGCACGTTGTGGCGTTGCGCCACGTGTTTGACAATGGCCAAACCCAGTCCGGTACCGCCGGTGTCGCACGAGCGGCTGCGATCCACCCGGTAAAAGCGTTCGGTCAGTCGCGGCAGATGTTCCGGGGCGATGCCCGGGCCGGTATCACGCACCTCGAACACCACGGAGCCGACATCACCAGGCTTCATGGAGACGGCTATGCACCCGCCCGGCGGGGTGTAACGCACCGCGTTGCTGACCAGATTTCCCATGGCGCTGATCAATTCCGTCACATGACCCACCAACGCTACGGTGGCCGTGCAGTCAAACTGCATCTGATGCGGTGCTGCCTCACCGCACACGACGGCAGAGAGCGAGCGCGCATCGTCTTGCAGGCGTTGCATCAACTCCGCGCACGGTGCTTGTTGATCGAATTCTGGCAAAGGGCTGCCTTCCAGGCGGGACAAGGTCAGCAGGTCGTTCACCAGATTTTGCATGCGGTTGGACTGGGTGGCCATGAGCGCCAGATAGCGGTCACGCTCGTCGGAAGACAGATCGAGGGTCTGCAAGGTTTCCACAAACCCTGCCAACACCGTCAGCGGTGTGCGAATTTCGTGCGATACATTGGCCACAAAATCACGTCGCATCACCTCAGCCTGCTCCAGCGCAGTGACATCGCGAGACAGCAGCAATGAACGCCCCTGCCCGTAGGGATGCAATTGCACCGACAGGCGCATCGGCCGCCCCGGGGCATAACCACGACCGGGCATGCGCAGCTCTTGCCCAACCGTGCGGGCGGCCAAAAACGCCACAAAGCCAGGGTCGCGAACCAGATTGCCAATCGTTTGCTTCACATCGCGTTGCGGGTCCAAACCAAAATGCACGGCTGCGGTCTGGTTGCACCACTCAATGCCATCGCGATCGTCGAGCAGTACCACACCGTTGGGCGACGCCTGCAAGGCTGACAAAAAATCGTGCAGGCGCTCCTGTGCCTCTTGCAGAGCCTTGTCCTTGATTCTGAATTGGCGGTAAGCCCGCTCCAGCAACTCACCCCAAAGTCCACCGCGAAAGTCGGAGGTCTCCACCACGTTGGCGCGCAGTTGACGCAGGGCGCGGGCCGCACGGAAGCTGTCCAGCGCAAACCACAAAAATCCACCTGTCAGCGCCAACGCCAACGCAAGTGTCGGTCGGTCAGGGTCGTGCCCCGTTTCCCATCCGGCCAATGCCCCAGCCCCCAAAAACCCGAGAAAGCCCACAACCCGCCAGAACATCCGCGTTGCTCCGTCACCCGGGGCTTATGCCGACAGCGGCGTCGCAGCCGCTGCGCTGGTGCGGCTGGTCGGTCAGCCGATAGCCGGCACCCCTTACGGTTTCCACCATCGTCGCCGCGGCGTCTCCGAGCGCTTCGCGCAGGCGCTTGACATGCACATCGACCGTGCGCTCTTCGATGAAAACGTGGTCGCCCCAGACCTGGTCGAGCAATTGCGCACGGCTGTGCACACGTTCCGGATGCGCCATCAGATAGTGCAGCAACTTGAATTCGGTGGGCCCAAGTTTGATCGGTTGGCCCGCCACCAGCACCCGGAAGCTGGACGCATCCAATGACACGCAGCCCACAGTCAGAGTGGCCTGCGCGTGCTCGGGCGCGCGGCGGCGCAAGACAGCGCGAATGCGTGCCAGCAATTCCTTGGGTGAAAACGGCTTGGCAATGTAATCGTCTGCACCGGCATCCAGACCGGCCACCCGATCCAGTTCATCACCGCGGGCCGTCAGCATCAGGATGGGAACCGTCTTGCTGCGCGGATGGCTGCGCCAGCGCTTGGCCAGCGCCAAGCCTGACTCACCGGGCAGCATCCAGTCCAGCAGCACCACATCGGGCAAGGTTGCGTCCAATTCGGCTTGCGCCGATGCACTGTCCTTGGCCCACACCGGTCGAAATCCGCCATGGCGCAGGTTGACACAAATCAGCTCGGCAATGGCCGCTTCATCCTCCACCACCAGCACCGTGGGCCAATGCTTCATTTGACGACCGATTCAATCAAATCCAGAGAGGAATGCCGCACATCGGCACCCTTGACGATATAGATGATTAGCTCGGCAATATTTTTGGCATGGTCACCGATGCGTTCAATGGCTTTGGCCAGAAACAGCAGATCCAGACTGGGCGAGATGGTGCGCGGGTCTTCCATCATGTAGGTGATGAGCTTGCGCAAAAATCCGTTGTATTCCTGATCGATCAGGTTGTCTTCTTTCAGGATAGTCAAAGCCGCAGCCGTATCCAGTCGGGCAAAGGCATCCAGCGCCTTGCGCAGCAGATCAGAGGCCATGTCGGAGGCCACCCGCAGCTCGATGGACGGTAACGAACGCGACGAACCGCTGTCAATGATTGAACGCACCATGCGAGCAATCTTGGTCGCTTCGTCACCCACGCGCTCCAGATTGGCGGTGGCCTTGGAAATGGCCATCAGCAAGCGCAGATCGCGCGCTGTCGGTTGACGACGCGCGATGATGCTGGAGATTTCTCGGTCGATCTCCACTTCCATGGCATTGACGCGGTTTTCGGCGGCCGTGACCTGATTGGCCAGCTCCAGGCTGAACTGCGACAAGGCCAGAATAGCTTGCTGGATCTGGGATTCCACCAGCCCGCCCATTTCCATGAATCGGGTGGACACGCCGCTGAGTTCACTGTCAAACTGGGTCGATAAATGTTTGTCGCTCATTGCTTCTTCCTATATGTCAGCCGCCAAGTCCCCCGATGACCTGGGGCACCGACAGCAACCGAATGATCTTGAGGCTTGCCGTTCATTCGGCAAACGGCTTTACCGGCACCCGCTTGAGACTCTGCCCACACGTCGAACATCCTGAATTTAACGTCGTCATGTGACAGCGGTGTGACAAGCCGGCCGATCCACCCATTCAGCTGATGGTGCGGCGCAATTCGTCCACCCGGCAACGGATGGCAGCACGCTCGGGATACAGCCCCGCATCATCGCTGCCAGCGGTGTTGGCCAAGTAGGTTTCCAGATCCTCCAGCGCGTGCCCAAGATGCCCCGCCTCGGCGTGCACCAGACCACGGTCTCGCAACTCATTCCAGGCCCCGGGCAACAGCACCACCAACCGGTCTTGCACAGCGATCAGGCGGGCCCAATCTTCCTGGGCTGTATGAATCTCTTTGAGGTTGCGTAGCATGCGGGCGATGATCTCGCGCGGCGGCGCAGCTTGCAGATACAAACCCAGCGGAACATCTGCCTCGTCGGTCAGGGCTGTCTGTTCCCGGTACGGTTCCAGTCGCTCGGTCAATTGCTCACGGCTGAGCGACTGACCGCTCAAGGGATCGATCACCACCTGCCCTTCGCTGAGATGAACTTTGACCAGAAAGTGGCCGGGAAACGACACCCCCCGCGCCTTCAGTCCGATACCCTGTGCCAACTCCAGCCAGATGACGGCCAACGAAATCGGAATGGCCAGCCGGGTGCGCAACACCACGTGCACGTAGCTGTTGTCCGGATCGGTGTAATGGTTTAAATTGCCGGAGAAATTCAGGTCACGGTAAACGAACTGATTGAGAACGCGCAAGCGTTGCAACGCGCCCGCATCGGCCGGCAAACGCCGACGCAAACGCGCCAGCAGTTGATCCACCTCACTCAACACCTGCTGCACCGAGAGTTCGGGGTATTCATCCTGCGCCAGACTGGCGGCCGCTTCCAGCAAAGCAAAATCAGCGTCGTTGTGCACCAGCGACGCGAAATATTCCAGCGGTGTCGGCAAGTTCAGGGAAAACTTCATGACGGCCATTGTCTACCGGCGCGCCAGCTGACGCAATTTCAGGCCTAAAACGGACACGGTTCCAAAATACAAGGCCCCTGCGGCCACCAGCACGCCCGCCAACAACCCGATCCGTTGAAGGCTTTGCGCGCGCAAGGCCGTCCAGTCGAAATGGGCAGCAGCCCAGGCCAGAAACACCGCCAACACCAGACAACCCACCAGCACTTGCATGGCAAAGACGCGCCACCCGGGCTCGGGGCGATAACTGCCACGCCGAATCAAACCCGCCAGCAACCAGCCCGCATTGACCAACGCGCCAATGCCGATCGACAAGGTCAGCGCGGCGTGCGCCAAGAGGGGAACCAGCACCAGATTCAATACTTGCGTGAAGATCAGCACACCCATGGCCACCCGCACCGGCGTGCGGGTATCCTGGCTGGCGTAGTAGCCCGGTGCCAACACCTTGATGGCCACAATGCCGACCAGTCCGGCGCCCCAGCCCATCAGCGCATGGGTCACCTGTTGGACATCAAATGCCGTCATCGCCCCGTAGTGGTACAGCACCGCCACCAACGGGGTGGGAAACACCAGCAGCGCCACGGCACATGGCAACGCCGTCAGCAGGACCCATCGCAAGCCCCAGTCGAGCATGCTGCCGTAGCGCGCGTCATCACCGCTGGCGCGGGCACTGGCCAATTGCGGCATCAACACCACGCCCATGGCCACCCCCAGCAGTGCGGTCGGAAACTCCATCAACCGGTCGGCGTAGGTGATCCAGCTGACGCTGCCCGGTGCCAGGTGCGATGCAATCTGGGTATTGATCAGCATCGACAGATGTGCCACCCCCACGCCCAACAACGCCGGCCCCATCAACCCCAAAATGCGCTGGGTGCCGGCATCGGCCCAGGCCGCCCGCAAGGCCGACCAGCGCCAGCGGATGCGGGGCGCCAAATGCAGGCGCTGCAAGGCCAGCCATTGACCGCCCAACTGCAACACGCCCCCCAGCAACACGCCCCCCGCCAGCGCATAGATCGGCTCAAGCCCCATCGAATCCATCCACGGTGCACCCAACCATGCGGCACCGATCATGCACAGGTTAAGCAACACCGGCGTGGCCGCCGGCACTGCAAAGCGCTTGTAGGTATTGAGCACACCGGCGCCCAACGCCACCAGCGACATGAAGGCGATGTAAGGAAACATCCAGCGCGTCATCAGCACCGCTGCGGCATAACCCCGCGGGTCTTGCTGCAAGCCGCTGGCCATGGCCCACACCAGAACAGCGGCTCCTGCCACGCCCGCCACACTGAGCGCCAGCAAGGCCCAGGCCAGCACGGTGGCGACCCGATCGATCAAAAGGTGTGTGGCGTCGTCCCCATGTTGGGTTCGAGTGGCCGCCAGCACGGGTACAAACGCCTGGCTGAACGCGCCTTCGCCGAAAAACCGGCGAAAGAGGTTGGGAATGCGAAACGCCACATTGAAGGCGTCGGTCATGGCGGACGCCCCAAACGTGGCGGCAATCAGCAACTCACGCACCAGCCCGGTCACGCGCGACAGCAGCGTCAGAAGCGAAACGATGGAAGCAGATTTGAAAAGACTCACCGCGCGCAGTGTATCCGTGCCTTGACCAACGCCAGCAGTCAGGCGACGGGCTGCTAGAATGCTCGGCTTTGCTGGCATCATCCTCAGACACAAGGAATATTCATCATGGCATCTGGAAAACCCAAGAAAAAGAATCCGCGCCTGGCATCAGGCCGTAAACGCGTCCGTCAGGACACCAAAATCAACGCCGCCAACACCTCGCTGCGTTCCAAATATCGCACCGCAGTCAAGAATGTCGAAAAGGCCGTTCTTTCCGGTGACAAGACCAAAGCGGCCGAATTGTTCGGCAAGATGCAAGCCGTGGTGGACACCGTGGCCGACAAGGGCATTTTCCACAAGAACAAGGCAGCCCGCGACAAGAGCCGCCTGAGCGCCAAGGTCAAGGCCCTGGCCACCGCCGCCTGATTTCAGGCAAATCGCACGTTCCTGATACTTGCGGAACAGACTGCAGCGGCCTAGCCGCAAGCGCTGTCCTCAACCGTACAGGTCAACGCCGTTTGTAACGGGTGCGCTGCCAGCAAAAACAAAAAGCCGTCTGAGGACGGCTTTTTTCTGGGCGTTTTCCGTGATGGACGAGGTCGATCAACTCCCCACGGCACACAAAGTGGGATGTTCCTGACCGGTTTGGGACGACTGACCCCGATCAACTCCGTGCCCCCGATGATGCGCACCCGGATGCAGATGTACGACGTTGTCGACTTTGGCGCCCGGCCCCTCCTGGGTTTGCAGTTCGTTGTCGCGCGCAAAGTTCAGGCAGAAATCCCACGCCATCACGTTATGGTCGCGCAAGGCGTCGCTGACGATCACGCATTTGACGCCGTTCAGGCTGCTGGGAACGCACCACGGCGAGTAACTGATTCGGCTGTTGGCGCGAGACGTAGCGGGACGGAAAGAACTCATCACACCGGCCAGACGTTCTGCCCAGTCACTCGGGCGAAAGACGCGCCCGCTGTGGGTGAGACCGAGGATGTACGTTTTTTTGTGCATGTGGTTAACCATCGGGTAGAGGTCCTGAAGTGATCGACCACTGGGTAGCGGGTCGTTGCGGCATTGTAAATCAGATCTTATGTCTTATACAAGACTTGTCTTGTATAAGACCAAGATCCGATGGCCACCCGCCGTGACCGACCCGACCAGCGGATCAGTCACCGCGTGGATCACTCGATCGCCGGCATGCCCACGATCGCACCCACATCGGCTTGCAAGCGATAGTTGGGTGTTCCCAAAGCGTTGGTGCCAAATTTTTCCACGGCCCGTGCTTGCAGGCGCGCCGTCAAATCCTTGTTTTGCGGCTTGATCCAGTCACCGTGGTGTTGCGAATTGGCCATGATGTAGGCGTGCCCGTTCAGCGCAGGAACCGCCTGCAGCCCGGTGGATTCACCGCCAGCCGCCACGCTCAGAATGCGCGTCAGTTGCTTGGTGTCGACGTTGTACGCCCACAGGTAGTTGTTGACGTGGTTGCCCGAGTCTTCGCCCACAAACAGCGTGCGCATTTTTTCGTCGTACACCACGTTGTCGGTATTGGCAATGGCGTTGAGATCGGCCGTGTTGCCATCGGCATCAGCCTTCATTGGGCGGCCCAGCAACGCCGGTTCAATGTAAGCCACAGTCGGCACAAAGGCCGAGGCGATCGGCGCGCCCGCGGTGTCTTTTTGTTCGCCCGACAGGTCGAACGTGAAGGTTGCGCCGGCGCTGTTGGCCTTGACGCGCACATGATCCACCGGCCCGCCGTCTTTGGCCAGCATCGAACCCTGGATGTAGCTCATGGCGTAATACATCTTCTTGTCGGCATGGTTGATCGCTACGCCCTCACCTTTGGTGAATTCGGTGGTTGCACCCAGATAAGCGGCATAGCGACGCGTTTCCAGGAAAGCGGCGGCCTGCTCCATGCCGGGTTTGAGCTTGAGCCAGATTGTTTCGGCCGAGCCGGCGCGCACCGGGCGGTAACCGTCCTTGGCAGTCAACGAGATGTCGAAGATGTCGCTCAGGCGCACACCTTTCGCAATCAGCGCGGCAATTTCAGCGTGACCGGCACTGTGACCGAGCCGGATCCAGTGGATGTTGGCGCGGGTGTCGCCATCGCTGCCGTCTGCAGAGGTTTGATCCCAACGTGCCGCGTAGAGCGTGCCCCCAGCCTTCGGGTCATTGGCTTTGTCGCCGACAAACATGAACAAGCCCGAATAGGAACCGTCATCGCCGAAGAACGCCGTGCGTCCGTCATTGGCAAAACGCGCCAGCTCCCAGGTACCACGCCCCATCTGGTAGTGCTTGGTCACGGTGGTGCTGCCATCGGGGTGCACGGCCACTTCGATCGGGTAGCCGTAGTCATAAGGGTTGGCCTGCTGCTTGCCCTTGAAATAAACCTGCGAAATCGCCTTCAGTCCCGCTTCGGTTTTGCTGAACGACTTTTCACCCGGCACAAAATACAGGTCATAGTCTTCCTCACCCCCCAGGTGGGTGTTCCACGGTGTTTGCGATGCAGCGCAGAAAATCCAGCCGCCCTTCACCGGCGCGAAGTCAACCGGGCGTTGTGCCGTCACCTTCAACGCACCGCTTGAATCCTGATTTACCGTGGACAGGCTCATGCTCATGGGCATGCGTTTGGGCGCGTTGGTCAGGTCGTTGGCCGCAATACCGTTGGCCAGCACGTCGTCGTATTCCCAATGGGTCACCATGAATAGCTGGTCGCCCACCTTGAGCAGACTGTTGGCGTCGGCCGTTTCAGCCACCACCGGTTCGCCCCACGGATCACGCAGAGGCAGCATATCCACGTCATACAACTGGGCAGCCGCGTGCATCTGACCCTTGACCTGGGCAATGCGGTCGGTGTTCTGAAACATCCGCTGGTAATTCAAGGGAAAAGTACGCGTTGTTCCGTCTGCGTAGCGCACGATCGCGCTGGACTTGGTGTGCGTGACCAGCATGTCGTCTACCGTTCGGGGCACCGGCGTTTCGGTGAAGCTGACCGATACGGCAGAGGCCGACGGGCGATGGGGTTGAGTAAGCGCGGAGCTGCACGCAGCAACCACGGCGGTCAATGGAATCAAAGCAAGTAAACCTAGGCGCATAAATATTCCTACATGGGTTGATGACAGCCGTCAGTTTCACGAGGCCGTATGACCAGGCTTTGACGATTTCATGAATTTTTTGTGACACATGATCCGCCGCGTTTGCTGACATGCAAGCGTCACATCCGTGCTGTAGCCTCGAACCCGCCGATCATGCAGACCTCAAAAACCACCGCTCCCTTGCGCAATTTCAGCCACGCGTTTGACGCTGTTGTGCCACCGGCACCACAGCGCCTGCGCCACGCACAAGCCCTGTTGCGCGGCGTTCGTCTGCAACTGCATCTGTTCAAAGGCTGGTGGACCGTGATTCGCCGGTTCCCGGATTGCAACGCCACACAAAAAGAACAACATATTCGTCGCTGGGCCAATGAAACGCTGGCGCTGTTGGCGGTCGAGGTCGAGGTTCATGGTCAGGCTCCCCAACGGGGACCGCTGGTGCTGGCCGCCAACCACGTCTCCTGGCTGGATGTGCTGGTACTGCTGGCCATCGTGCCGGCGCGTTTTGTGGCCAAAGCCGAGGTCGCGCGCTGGCCCGTGATCGGCACTTTGACGCAAGCGGCGGGCACCGTTTTCATTACCCGCAATTCCAAGCGCGACGCGTTGCGAGTGGTTCAGCACTTGAGCGAGAACTTGGGTACAGATCAGGGCAACGTGCTGGTGATTTTTCCGGAAGGCACCACCAGTGACGGACGACAGTTGTTGCCGTTTCATCCCGGTCTGTTCGACGCTGCGATCCGCGCCGCGGCACCGCTGCAGACGCTGGCCATCCGCTACGAAGACGCAGGCAGCCGTCAGATCAGCTTAGCGCCGTGTTACATCGACGATGACACGCTGGTGCAATCGCTATGGCGCACACTGACGGCTGCACCAATGCGCGCGGTGCTGCGTTTTGGCCCGGCCCAGCGCTGTGAGGGCCACACCCGCCAAACCTTGGCCGCGCACGCGCAGGCGCAGGTGCAAGACCTGCTGGCGCACCCGCACAACCGTTGACCCTAGCCCAGAAAATGCTTGCGATAGCGCGCGGGCATGTCTTGCAGGCGCATCAGCATGGGCAGATCTGCCGTGTTGAA
>Ga0172369_10009247_pt1 | contig 10964 bp, 9 predicted proteins | sample LakKiv25m_FD_114539 | JGI IMG/M metagenome (GOLD analysis project Ga0172369, IMG submission 114539) | Freshwater microbial communities from Kabuno Bay, South-Kivu, Congo - kab_022012_11.25m | ecosystem: Environmental > Aquatic > Freshwater > Lake | place: Democratic Republic of the Congo...
GCTTCGTATCGAACTGCTCGGCGGCGAACAGATCGGTCCCGAGCACGTCGAGGCGGTGTGGCGTTTCTACTCCGACACCATCGAACGCAAGTGGTCGCGACCGTATCTCAACCGGTCGACATTCGTGCGGCTTGCCGCGACGTTTCGACATCGTCTGTTGCTGGTGCTGGCCAGCGACGGTGATGGCTACGTCGGCGGTACCTTCAACGTGCGCGCGAAGAACTCGATCTTCGGCCGCTACTGGGGCGCGGTGCGGCACTACCCGTCACTGCACTTCGAGTGCTGCTACTGGCGTCTGGTCGAGTACGCGATCGAGCAGGGCATCGCGCTGGTGGAAGCCGGAGCCCAGGGAGAGCACAAATTCCTGCGCGGCTTCGCGGCCCGCCCGACCTACAGCGCCCACTGGATCGCGCACCCCGGAGGGGCCCGCGCGATCGCGGATTTCCTGAGCAGCGAGCGCGAGCAGACCACGAAGCTGATCGAGGCCTACAATCGGGTATCACCCGTAAAGAGCGAGCGGTCAGGATCATGAGGCGGGGTATTGACACTGCCGGCGTTGACCGAGGGTCGTCCCTGACTAGAATCGAGGCCATGTCGCAACCTGAGACTCCCGCCAAGAAGGACTCGGGTCAGCTCCTGGTGCAGGAGAAGACCCGCGTCAAGCGCCCGCCGATGTACTCCGTCGTGTTGCTCAACGACGACTACACGCCGATGGATTTCGTGGTCTGGGTGCTCCAGGGGGTCTTCTACAAGACCGCGGAGGAAGCCGCGCGGCTGATGCTGCAAGTCCACAACGAGGGCCGCGGCGTGGCCGGTGTCTTCACCCACGACGTGGCGCGTACCAAGGCTTTGCAGGTCGAGCAGCTGGCACGCAAGCACGAACATCCGCTCGAGTGCCAGATCGAGGCCGCCGAAGGGTAGCCGATGCTGATTTCCGAAGAACTCGAAAAGACCCTTCAGCGTGCCGTGGACCGGGCCAAGTCCGGCCGCCACGAATTCGTCGCTCCCGAGCACCTGCTCTTCGCACTGACTTCCGATCAGGTGGCGGCCGACATCCTGTTCCACTGCGGCGCCGACGTCGAAGGACTGCGCCGCGAAGTCGACGGCTTTCTGACCACCAACATGCCGGCCTATCCGCCGCACGTCAGCGGTCCCGACGGCGGCACCCCCGATCCGAGCTACACCGTCGGTTGCCAGTTCGTGCTGCAACTGGCCGCTTCGCACGTGCAGTCGTCGGGCAAGACTCAGATCGACGGCGGCAACGTGCTGGCCGCGTTGTTTCGCGATCAGGACTCACACGCCGCGTACTTCCTCGGCAAGCAGGGAGTTTCACGGCTGGACGTCGTGCGTTTCATCTCGCACAAGGTTTCCAAGGTGGGACCGCGCGGTCTTTCCCTCGAGGGTCCGGCGGGTCGCGCCGCTGCCGAAAGCGATACCGAAGACGAAGCTGCGGCAGCCCACGCCGACGATCCCCTGGAAGCGTTCTGCACCGACCTCAACAAGAAAGCCGCCGAGGGGCGCCTCGATCCGCTGATCGGCCGTCAGCGCGAACTCGAACGCACGGTCCACATCCTGGCGCGGCGTCGCAAGAACAACCCGGTCTTTGTCGGCGACGCAGGTGTCGGCAAGACCGCCATTGTCGAGGGGCTGGCGCTGAAGATCCGCCAGGGCGACGTGCCGGAGTATCTGAAAGGCGTGACGATCTACGCGCTCGACATTGGAGGTCTGCTGGCCGGCACGCGTTATCGCGGCGACTTCGAAGAAAGGCTCAAGGCAGTCATCGACGCGATCCAAACCGATCGTGACCACCGCATCCTGTTCATCGACGAGATTCACAACATCATCGGTGCCGGTGCGGTGTCGGGCGGCGCGATGGACGCTTCCAACATGCTCAAGCCCGCCTTGGCCAACGGCGATATCAAGTGCATCGGTACCACCACCTACAAAGAGTACCGCCAGGTCTTCGAAAAGGATCACGCGCTGTCGCGGCGTTTCCAGAAAGTCGACGTCGCCGAGCCTTCGATCGACGAGTCGGTCGAGATCTTGAAGGGGTTGCAGCCGCGCTACGAGGACTTCCACGCGGTCACCTACACGGCCGGTGCCGTCAAGGCCTCGGTCGAGCTTTCTGCCAAGTACGTCAACGATCGTTTTCTTCCCGACAAGGCCATCGACGTGCTGGATGAGGCCGGCGCCGAGGTGAAGTTGCGTGCGGCCAAGAACGCCGAAGCCGCCAAGCGTGCGAGCGAAGCAAAGGCGGGTGGTGGTGCGCTCCAAGCCGTGCCGGGCGGGGGTGCGCTGCCCGTAGTGGTAATGCCGCCCGAAGCGGAGAGTGCGCGCGACGGTGCCGCGGACGCCTCGGGCGGCGAGACCGCCGATGGCGACAAGCGCCGCCCGCGCGTCACTACCAGGGACGTCGAGAGCGTGGTGTCGCGAATCGCAAAGGTTCCCACCCGCATCGTCAAGGTCGACGACAAGAAGAGGCTCGAGACGCTTGCACGCGACTTGAAGCTGCTGATCTACGGTCAGGACAAGGCCGTCGAGCAGGTGGTTTCGGCCATCCAGCTCGCGCGCGCCGGGCTCGGCGAACCCGAGAAACCGATCGGTAGTTTCCTGTTCGCAGGGCCCACCGGAGTGGGAAAGACCGAACTGGCCAAGCAACTGGCCGCCGCGCTCGACATCGGCTTCGTGCGTTTCGACATGAGCGAGTACATGGAAAAACACTCGGTGTCGCGGCTGATCGGCTCGCCTCCCGGCTACGTCGGTTTCGACCAGGGCGGCCAGTTGACCGAGACCATACACCGCACTCCGCACGCGGTCCTGCTGCTCGACGAGATCGAGAAGGCGCATCCCGACATCGACAACATTCTGTTGCAGATCATGGACTATGCCACGCTGACCGACAACAACGGACGCAAGACCGATTTCCGCAACGTCATCCTGATCATGACGACCAACACCGGCGCGCGCGAGGGCATGGCCAACGCGATCGGCTTCGAGCAGAAGGCCGACTTCACCGGCAAGAGTGACAAGGCGATCGAGAAGGCTTTCAATCCCGAATTCCGCAACCGTCTGACCGCGGTGGTCCAGTTCCGGTCGCTGGGAACTTCGATTGCCGAACAGATCGTCGAGAAGATGGTCGCGGAACTCGAGGCGCGCCTCAAACCGCGCGGCGTCGAACTGGCACTGGACCCGACCGCCCGGGTGTGGCTGGCACGCAAAGGTTACGACGAGAGATTCGGTGCGCGGCCGATCCGGCGTCTGATCGAGACCGAGATCTCGCATCGGCTCAGCCACGAAATCCTGTTCGGGCGTCTGGCCAGGGGCGGTACCGTGACCGTGAAGGCCGGCGACGACGGTCTGGTTTTCGAATTCTGATCGTAGGCCGCGGGCGGCTCTTGGGCGCGCGGCAATCGGGCGGTTCGATGAAGACCTCCGGTGGACGAACGCGATGAGCGCGCGCTGTCACGAATACGAGATCGCCGGAGGCTGGACGGTTCTTGCCGGGCGCACCGACGCCGACAACGACTACCTGTCACTCAAACTCGCGCGGCCGCGTGATTGGTGGTTCCACGTGCGCGGGATGCCCGGCTCGCACGTCGTTCTTCAGGTCGGTGACGTCGCTGAGCCCGACCGCGCTGTGCTCGATGCCGCGGCCGCGGTGGCCGCCTGGCACAGCAAGGCGCGCAGCGGCGGCGTGGTGGCGGTGTCGGGAACTCGCGCGATCAACGTCAGCAAGCCGCGCGGCGCCGATCCCGGGACCGTCTCCATCCGAAAGGAAAGAGTGTTCAAGGTGAGACCGGCGATCCCAGTGGCCGCGAGCGAGGTGAAAACGTGACGGAGGCGGACGCGGGCCGTGAGGGCGTGGTTGGTGAAGCCGCCGCCGGCGAGACTTCGAGGGAGTGCGATTCGATCGAGAAGATCGCTGAGCAAGCGGTGGTGGGAGCCGTTGCCGCCGACGAAACTTCCGATCGCAGGCCGACGCGCGTCGTAACCTCTTCGATGATCGGCATCGGGATGCCCGACAAGGCTCGCTGGTCCGAACGTGTAGCGGTGGTCCTCGGGCTCAATCCGGGGGTGTTCACCGGTCCGGGCACCAACACGTTCGTCGTCGGCAGCGGGCGTCGCAGATTGCTGATCGACAGCGGCCAGGGAAGCGGTGGTTACGACGATCTTCTCGAGCGTGCACTGATCGAGGACTGCGCCGGAGCCGAACTCGAGCGCATCGTAGTGACCCACGCGCACCCCGATCACATCGGCGGGGTCGGCCAGGTGCGCGCACGTTTCGGCGCGCTTCCGGTCGAGAAGATGCCGCTGCGCGAACGTGACCTCGGCATCGAAGTCAGGCCACTGCAGCACGGCTCAGTCGTCGAGATCGAAGGTGCCACGCTCGAAGCGATCTGGACTCCAGGCCACGCCGCCGACCACCTGTGCTTCTATCTGCGCGAAGACCGTACGTTGTTCTCGGGCGACATGGTGCTCGGTGCCGGCACTACGGTGATTCCTCTCGACGGCGACCTCGACGACTACCTCGCTTCGCTGCGCGTGCTGCTCGACCTCGATGCCCGGCGTATCTTCCCGGCTCACGGCCCGGCGATCGAAGATCCGCAAAGCAAGATCCGCGAGTACCTGGCCCACCGCGCGCTGCGCGACCAACAGATTCTCGAAGGTCTGCGTGCGGGACCGACGACTACCGAAGATCTGGTGCGTCGCATCTACACCGACGTTCCCGAATTCCTCTACCGCGCAGCCGGCGTTTCGGTGGATGCCCACCTGAGGCGCTTCGTGAAACAGGGCAGGGTGAGCCGCGAAGAAGAACGCCGAGAAGAAGGGATTGAGCGGTGGGTGTTGCTCTGATGCCGTGATACGATCGCCATAGTTCAAACTTGCGCTCTCGAGGAGGCTATCGGCGATGAAGACATCGGCAAAGTCCGTTCGCTGCGCGGTGGCTGCTGCCGCGGCTGTGGTGCTTGCTCTCAGTTCGACTGCCGAAGCGGCCGCTCCGGTTTGCGGGGACGTGACCGACGACGGTGAAGTCCTGGCCGGGGACGCGCTTGCGGTGCTGCGAAAAGCGGTAGGTCAGCAGGTCGAACTGATTTGTACCGACCAGTGCGCGGTACTCGAACAGCGGATTGCCGCGCTCGAAGCGCTGCTGGCCAACGTATCGAAGGTCGGCAACAACCTGGTCGTGACCGGGGTGAACGTGCAGATCGTAGACGGCACGGGAGACACGGCCGGCCCGCCCAACGGTCGTGGCAACCTGATCGTCGGTTATAACGAGGACGTGCTGGGCGATACGGCACCGCGCACCGGCTCGCACAACATCGTGGTCGGCATGGAAAACGGCTATTCGAGCTACGGCGGGCTGGTCGCCGGCTTTTCCAATACCGTCTCCGGTGCGATGGCGAGCGTCACCGGCGGCAACGAGAACCAGGCGAGCGGACCGTACGCGTCCGTCAACGCCGGTTACCGCAACGAGGCCCGCGGCGAGGCCGCCGGGGTCAGCGGTGGAGATTTCAACTTCGCTGACGGAATCGACTCTTCGATCAGTGGCGGTAACTACAACGATGCGCTCGACACGGCGGCGTCGGTCAGCGGTGGTACCCACAACCAGGCAACCGGACCTTACGCGTCGGTCAGTGGGGGCGGAACAAACCTGGCCGACGGCGAGAAAGCTTCGGTGACCGGCGGTTACTACAACACCGCCAGCGGGGAGTACTCGGCAGTCAGCGGCGGCGACTACAATCTGGCGGACGGCTTCAGAGGTTCCGTCACCGGTGGTTCCTACAATACCGCCAGCGGGGACTATTCGGCTGTCAGCGGCGGCTACGCGCGCGACGTCTTCGGCGCGTATGATTGGCAAGGCGGTGGGCTTTTCGAGACGGACTGATCGCGAGCCGCCCGCTGCGGCCGTTGGGCGCGCCGTCGAAATCGAACAGGTCGAGCTGAAGCGGCTGTCGCGGTGTCGTCTCTGCGACCGCGTCGGGCCGCGGCGGTAGCAGTGGAATCGCCGCGACCGGGTGGGGCGGCCCCGGCCAGTCGCGGAACTCGCGCAACCACACGAAGCCGTGACAATTGGCCTTGGTCTCGTGGTCGCGTTTGCGCTGCTCGCTGTGGCAAAGGTAGTGCCACAGTTCGTGACCGGCGACGAAGACCAACAGGTCGTCGGGTGACGTGAAACGTTCTTCGAACCAAACCACGCGAAAAGGCGCCGATCCGAGCCGTCTGCGCGGCGCCGGCATGGTCGCGATCCCGTAGGCTGCAACGCGCGGATAGCGAAGCCGGCGCTTGACGGCCAGCACCATGCGGCGGTCGCGCAGACGGAAGTAGCCGTTGATGTCGCGGCCGCGGGCGCTGGTGTGCTTGATGTGGATGCTGAGGCCATCGGTGTTCACCAGCGCGCACTTGGCGCGCAGGAATGCCTCTCCGCGTCCGAGCGCGCCGGTGAAGTTCCTGACCTCGAGCGACATCGTCGAGGCGATTGTACGTGGGGTAGCGCTCGCCGCTCAACACCTGCGTCGGTGGAGTCGGGGGCTTTCGCACGCTAGCGTCCGGCGCTTCATGTCGGCCGATCGGCGCAAAGGAGAGGAGGAGCGGCAGAGCGGGGACCGAGGAGTGGTGATTCCGTCGGTCTCGTCGTCGTGCCCGCCGCAGAGCCGGTTGCCGGCATCGATCGGCTCCGACGATTCGGCTTCGGATGATTTCGACCTCGTCGATTCACTGGTCGAGGCCGCCGACGCAGAAGTGGCCCCGGCTCTTCCGAGCGCCGGCTTGGCGGCGGCCGCCACGATTCGGTTTCTTCGCCGCGTCAGCGGTGTCGCTCACGCCAGCGGCCGCGAGATCTGGCGGCTGGCTCTTCCGATCATGCTCTCTCAGGTGCTGGTCAGCCTGGTGGGACTGGTCGACATCGCGATGGTAGGGCGCCTCGGCGCCATCGACGTCGCCGCAGTCGGCTACGCCACTCAGCTCTACTTCATGTCGCAGTCGGCGCTGTTCGCGGTCGGGTTCGCGTGCGTTGCGCTGATGGCACGGGCGATCGGAGGCGGCGACCATGCCCGTGCCAGGGCTGCGCTGGCGGCATCGCTCGGCGTCGCGCTGCTGACCGCCGGTGTGGTAGCCGCCGTGGTGCTGGTGGCACCGGGCGCCGTGCTGGCTTGGCTCAACGCGTCGCCCGAAGTTGCCGAGCTGACGATCCCGTATATGCGGCTGTTGTTCGTCTCGTCGCTGTTGCTGTCGGTGTCGCTGACGATCGAACACGGTCTGCGCGCCGACCGTGACACGTCGACACCGATGCGCATCGCGCTGGTAGTGACCGCGGTCAAGGTCGGTCTGAACGTACTGTTGATTTTCGGTGTTCTCGGTGCCCCGCGCCTCGGTATCGTCGGCGCCGGCGTGGCGACGGTGGTGTCGCAGGTGGTGGCCGTCGCGCTTTTCGTGTGGGTGATACGCAACCGCGATCGAGACACTGCCGTGGCGCTGAGGCGCGCGGATTTTACCGCGGCACGCGGACTGTTGTGGGACGTGGTCAAGGTGGCGATGCCGGGCGTGGGCGAGCGCGTGGTGCTCAACATGGCGCTGCTCGGCTACTTCGCGCTGCTCGGCGGTTACGGCACGGTGGCGATTGCAGCGTACACGGTCGGGGTGCGCATCCTGGCCTTTTCGTGGATTCCGGGTACCGGCTTCGGAGCGGCTGCGGCCACTCTGATAGGCCAGTCGCTCGGCGCCGGCGACGGCGACGGCGCCGAGCGCACCGGCTGGATGGCAGCGCGCATCGCGCTGGTGGCGGCCGCGGTACTCGGCTTCGTCGGCGGAGTGGCGCGCGAGCCGTTGGCGCGCTTGTTCACCAACGACGCGGCTACCATCGAAGCGCTGGGTCCGTTCATGCTGATCCTGGCGCTGGCGCAGCCGATGATGCAGGTCCACTTCACGCTCGGTGGTGCCCACCGCGGCGCCGGCGACACCTGGACGCCGCTGCTGGCAGCGGCGGTAGGCAACTGGGGTTTCCGCGTGCCGGTGGCTGGTTTTTTTGCCGCTCACCACATGTCGCTGATCTGGGTGTGGTCGGCGCTGCTGTTCGACCACGGTGCCCGCGTCGTGTTGCTGGCCATAACTTTTCGCGGCGGCCGCTGGAAGCGTAAAGGGCTCAGAGGCTCGCGCGCCGCGCCGTAGTGGTGGGAGACTCGAAGCGGCGCTTCAGCGGGCGGACAGCGAGGCGATGCTCTTCGACATCGCTTCGAGGTGCCCGGGTTTGGCTCGATAGTCGCTGAGGGCTGCGGCCAGTTGGCGCTGCACCTGTTCGCTCGTGAGAGGTGCGTCGAGCGCGATCAACAGGCGCGCGATCTTGACGGTGACGCGCGCGATGGCGGGGCGGATCTGTGTCTCGAGGTTGAAGAGGGGAATCGTCAGCGGCGGCGTCGGTACGTCGGCGCTGCTTGCCGGCTCTGGCGTCGTTGCATCCGCGCCGGCTTGACCGGCAGCGTCGTTGCGGCGTTTGTTTCGTTGCAGCAGTGCACGCCGTTGTTCGGCGAGTTGCCGCTGGACGTCCTTGCCGCTTTCGATCAGCGCCTTGAAGAAGACTCTGATTCTTGCGCTGTCCGCAGGCGGCCGTGACGCCGCGTTGGCGGCCGCGACAACCGCCGAGACCGCGGCGTCGAGCACGCGCACCTCTTGGGCTTCGTCGGCGATCGGCAAACCGGCGTGGTGCTTGGCGGCCCACACCAGCGGCATCATCGACATCCTCTCGACGATGGCGGTGATCAGGGCGGGAAGCGGCGCGGCCACCGGCGTTGCGGTGGTTTGGCCGAGGAGATCCTCGCGCAGACGGGCCAGCGAGCCGTCACGTTCGCGGGCCGCCAGCCATGTGTCCATTTCAATCGCAATCTCTTGGCGATCGACGCGAAACAGGTAGGCCTTGCGATCGTCGCTGAGCGGGCCGATGCGCACCACGTCGCGCGCGCCCTTGGTCCACTGCCTCTCTTCGAGGTTGTCGCTGACCACCGCGTCGGTCCATCGGTCGAGCAACGCCATGCGCACGGCGTCGTTGTTGGTCAGCGCGATGATCTGCGCGGAAGGGAACACCCTGCGCGCCACGCCTTCGAGATACCCGCCGGCGTTGACGGCGATGCGGCGATTGCGGCGGTCGAGTTGCTGGACGACGGTGGCTTGGGCGCCTTTCCACGAGAGCGCGACGGCCTGTGTCGCTGCCACGGGTAGCGTGAAGCGTCCGATCACCGAGCGGTCGCCACGCATCGTCACGCCGCTCATCGCGACGTCGAATCGGCCGCCTTCCAGGTCGCGCGCGAGGTCGGGCCACATGAAGGGAACGAACTCGACGCGATAGCCGCGGTCGATGGCGAAGCGGCGCGCCACTTCGATGTCGAAGCCTGAATACGAAGACGATCCCGGGGCGGAAGCGTCGGACCCGGGGGCCGGTTTGTTAAGTGTGCTGAACGGCGCGTAGTCGCCGGAGGTTCCGACGTGCAGGATCCGCTCGCCCGGTGCAGTTTGCGCACTCGCGTCCGGCGCCGGCGCCGACGGCAACAGCAGCACGGCCACCGCCATCAGCCTGCCCCAGCGTTCCAACCGGCGCAGCGCCGGTTGGAACGCTGGGGGCTCGTGCGAGGCGCAACTAGGCTTCATGCTTCGCGTTCTACTTCCACCCTACCAGATACACCACCCACGCCGGATCGGCGTCGCCGCGCTCGCGCTTGCGATAGACACCGTTGCCTTCACCGGTCTTGCGGTCGGTACCTTCCCAGTAGACGTCGGCGCCGCTGAAGCCGGCTTCGAGCAGCAATTCGCGCAATTCCGGCAGAGTCCACAACCTCCATTCGTAACGGAAGGCGTTCTTGAGCTCCGAGCCGTCCTTGAAGCGGAAGTGTATGGCGTACTTGCAGTGGTGGCTGATCGGGTCGAAGTCGATCTGGTTCCATACGTACTTGAAGCCGCCAAACGAGGTCTCTTCTTCGCGATCGTCTTCCATCACCTCGGAGCCGCCCAGCGCATCGAGGACCAGCAGTCCTTCCGTGCCCAGGTGGCGTCTGGCGTGCGCGAAGTAGTCCCTGAGTTCGGGGCGGGTCTCGAAACAGAAATACGAGAAGTTTTGCGCCGAGATGATGTCGGCCTTGGCGCGCGTAGTGCGCACGTCGCCTTCGATCAGACTCAGGCGCTTGGCGGCGTTGGCGCTGAGCTGCGGCAGCAACTTACGGCGGCCCCACTCGAGCGGTTCGGGATCGAGATCGACACCGACCGCGGTGCGGTCGCGGTGGCTCTTCACCCACTCGTAGCAGACCAGCGCGGTGCCGCAGAAGTCCTCGCGCAGCACCAGCGGGTTGCGCTGGTAGTGTTTGCGGAAGACCCGGTCGAAGAACGCCACTTCTACGTCGGCGGACTGCACCGATCGGATATACAGGTCGTACTTGTCGGCACGGCTGGCGAGCGTGCCGCGGGCGGTTGTGCGCGAAGCTTTGGTGCGAGGCATCCGCCTGTGTAGCCAGAGCGGCCCCGCAATAACAGCGAACTCGTGTGCTCAGTCCGATTTCCTGCCCCTCGTCCAAGGCCTAAGAGCTCAGCGGCCTGTTGAAAAACTGCCCATCAGCCTGTTCAAAATGGTTCAGATGCAAGGCGCGCGCGAAAAGCCGCGAGCGCAGGTGTAGCGGAGCTACGCCGTAGCGAGTGGTTTCGCGCGCACGAGCCCCGCGCTGGCGAGGGGCGAGCTCGAGTAGACAGACGTGATCCTCGCGCGTCGCCAGCTCCGCGCTCGTGGGCCATTTTCAACAGACTGCTCAGCGGCAGAGCAGGGATTTGCCGTATGCGCCGCAGACCAGTTCGGAGTCCTGGGCGCAGTTGCCGACCAGATCGTCACCGATCTGTATGCGCAGTTTCACAGATCTGCGTCCGTCCAGCGGCCTCAGGTCTGCGCCTGCGACCCTAGCCCTGATCCTGGTCAGTCCGGTGGCGGGACGGTA
>Ga0172369_10009249_pt1 | contig 10963 bp, 9 predicted proteins | sample LakKiv25m_FD_114539 | JGI IMG/M metagenome (GOLD analysis project Ga0172369, IMG submission 114539) | Freshwater microbial communities from Kabuno Bay, South-Kivu, Congo - kab_022012_11.25m | ecosystem: Environmental > Aquatic > Freshwater > Lake | place: Democratic Republic of the Congo...
GATTGCGATCTCCAGCCTGACCGCCGCGCTCGTCATGGCGTGGGTCGCCGCAACGGTTGGTGTGCAGATGGGGCTGCTGTGGCTGTTGGCCGCGCTCGGCCTTGGCTTGCTGGCGCTGGCGATCCTGGGCATCGCGCGGCCCTCTCCGCGCGCTAGTTTTGCACTGTTCAAGTACGCCTCGCTGTACATGCTCGGCGCGATGTTGATCGTAGTGATGTAACGACGACCGACGAAAGACGGAGGACGAAAGAAGATGGCTTCTCAACCTTCCACCGGCGGCAAGACGCTCCGCACGATTGCGATCATCCTGATGGCCGCAGCGACCGCTTTCAACCTGCTGGGCGGGATCGGCACTTTTTGCGTGGCGACGAACCCGACCGGCTGGGGGCCGAGCATGGCGAAATTGGCCTCGATGCAGTGGCTCTACATCCTGCTGATGGTCGCCGCGATTGCCGTCTCAGTCTGGGGCGTGTTTGTAACGATCGCGCTGGCGCGCAGCCAGGGGCGCGCATATCGCAACGCGCTGATCGTGTTGGTCGCCAGCATGGTCATTGCCGGGGTGCAGACCTTCGTCTCGATTGCGTTGCGCGGCAAGGGTGCGCCGCAGAACATGCGCTTCTACCTCACGGCGCTGGTTGTGATCGTCTTCTTACTGCTGCGCCTGCCCCCCGTCTGGAAGCTGATCGGCGGGTTCACCGGCGGGAACACGGGCGGCTTCGGGACGCCGACCGGGCTGGCGGCCTTCTGGGGCGGCTTGATCGTATTGACCACCCCGCTGTGGGCCAGCCCCACGCACATCGGCCCCGACGGCGCGCAGTGGGTGAATGTCATCCGCACGCCGTTGCTGGCTGGCGGCGCCCTGCTGATGATGGCAGGAATCGGTGTATTGGCATGGGCCGGCTGGCGGCCGCGACTTGCGCCGCACCGCTTGCTCGATCCAACGATTCACTGAACCGGAGGTTGTGTATGCAAGGATCACCCGATTCCCGACCGCCACACGACAGTGTGCGGCTCTACAGCGTGTTCCCGTTCTGGGCGCTGATCCTGCTCTTTGGGATCGCGGGCGGCATCGTCGGCCTGGGCGGTTTCACGGTCAACTACGCGCAAGGGACATCCTATCTGACCGACGACCCGCGAGCGTGCGCCAACTGTCACGTCATGCGTGAGTTCTACGATGGCTGGAATCGCGGTAGTCATAAGCACGTGGCGGTTTGCAATGATTGTCACACGCCACATGATAACTTCGTGGCGAAATATGCCGTCAAGGCGCTCAATGGTGTCCGTCACAGTTATGCCTTCACGACCGGCGATTTCCCGGAGCCGATTCGCATTGTGCCATTTGACCGGGCCGTAACACAACATGCGTGCCTGACGTGCCACGCCGACCTGACAGTGGCGATCAGCCACCAGGATGACCCGAACCCAACCGACTGTCTGCGTTGTCATGCGGGCGTCGGGCATGGTAGATAGCTTCCCGAGATCCGACAGGTTTGACAAATCTGTCAGGTCTATCAGTGATCTGGAGGATTTGAGATGACCCTTTTACCCACCCCTGCCCAACCCAAGCCGCGCCGCCGTTGGCCGTGGCTGATATTTGCGTTCGTCGTCGGCGCGGTCTTGCTGGCAAGCGTCGCGTTTCTGTTGACCAATATCATGTCCCGCAAGGCCGAACAGGTAAAATATCCGCTTAAGGTCGTCCCGATTGCCGCGAATGAACTCGATCCGGCCGTGTGGGGCAAGAATTTCCCACGGGAATACGATTCCTTCATGAAAACACAAGATGACACGATCGAGACGCCCTATGGCGGATCAGTCCCCTTCGATAAACTGGCGCGCTACCCGGCGCTGAAACGCGTCTGGGCCGGCTATGCGTTTAGTGTGGACTACAACAAGGCGCGCGGCCATTATTACGCATTGGAGGATCAGAAGAAAACCAAGCGTCAGGACTTTACCAAGCAACCGGGCGCGTGCGCCAATTGCCATGCCGCCGAGGCGCCCCAGCTCATCCAGCAGATGGGCTGGGAGAAGTTTAGCGTTACGCCTTACAAGGAAATCTCAGCCACACTGCATACCGGCACTTCGTGCGCTGACTGTCACGACCCGGATACGATGGAACTGCGGATCACCCGTCCGGCTTTCAAGAATGCAATGGCCGCACGGGGGATTGATCTGAGCAAGGCGACCCGCCAGGAGATGCGCACCTATGTGTGCGCGCAATGCCACGTGGAATACTACTTTCAAGGGGATAACAAGCTGTTGACGTTCCCGTGGACCAAAGGTTTGAATATTGATGACATCGAGAAGTATTACGATGAAATCGGCTTCAAAGATTGGACGCATGGCGAAACGGGCGCGCCGATGCTCAAGATGCAGCACCCGGAGTTTGAAATGTGGAGCAGCGGCATCCATGCGCAATCAGGCGTGGCGTGCGCCGACTGCCATATGCCATATGTGCGGGACGGCGCGATCAAGGTGTCGGATCATTGGTTGCGCAGCCCATTGACGAACATCAACCAGGCGTGCCAAACCTGTCACAAGCAGAACGAAGACGAGCTGAAGCAGCGGATTATCCTGATCCAGAACCGCACGGCTGACCTGGAGCGCAGCACTGAAAAGGCGCTGCTCGATGCAATGAATGCCATTGTCGCCGCCAAGAATGCGGGCGCCAATGACGATCAACTGAAGGACGCGCGCAACTTCCATCGCCGCGCCTCAATGCGCTATGACTTCGTGATGTCGGAGAACAGCACCGGCTTCCACAGCCCGCAGGAAGCCGCCCGGATCCTGGCAAATGCCGTGGACTTCGCGCGCCAGGCTCAGCTGGCCGCGGTACAGGCGTCGCTGAAGAAGTGACCGTGCAGGCTAATTCTCGATAACGTTGCCCGAAAACACGCCTCTGTCTGGCCGGCCTGCAAATCAGGGCGGCCGAACGGGGGCGTGGCGCGTGTGGCGCCACCAATTACTGTGCGGGATACCGGCGGAGTTCGGCCAGCAGCTCAGCCAACGGGGTCTTCGCCAGCGCCACGCAGCGATCGGCCCCGCCGTAGGAGATATACAGGTCGCCGTCGTAGACGTAGCCGCCGACCGGGAAGACGACGTTGCCCACGTCGCCGTACAGCTCGTAATCCTCCTCCGGTTCGAGGATCGGATAGGGCAGCCGGGCGATCACCCGCGACGGGTTCTGGGCGTCGAGCAGCACTGCGCCCGCCCGGTAGATGAACGGCCGGGTCGCGTAGAACTGGGCCGCTTTCTCCCGGTCGCGCAGCAGGAAGGCCGCCTCGCGCCAATCTAACAGGCGCTCGGGAAACACTTCTACCGCGTGATAGATGAACAGCCAGCCGTCCTCCGTCAAGATCGGCGGGACGCTGCCCCCCACTTTCCCGCACTCCCACGAGAACACCGCCCGCAGCACCGTGGCAGCCTCGACCTGCTCCTCGTAATCCGCCCAGTTGCGCAGATCGAGCAACGCCTCGAACGAATCGAAATAGTCAATCTGGATGTTGGGCGAGACGCGATGCACGAAGGCGATCTTGCCGCCGATGCGTTCGGGGAAGATGTACGCGTCCTTATCCCAGGTGTAGTGATCCACGAAGCCGAGCTTCTCGGCCGTGATGAAGTCAGTCGTGCGCGCAATGCCCACGCGGGCGCGATCCTGTCCGGCGGGCGCGGCGTCCTTGTCCCACCCGCAGTAGATCAGATAGTACGCGCCCTCGAACGGGATCACCCGCGCATCCTGGCAGCCCGAAATATCCCACGGCTCCGACGGCGCCAGCAGCGCGCGGTTCGAATCGAAGAGCACCGCGCCGGTCGGGGTCAACCGGGCGTAGCGCGCCTCGTCCACCGCATAGTTCGATTGCGTGGCCGGGTCGAATCCTGCCCTGAGTCCAGTCGAAGGGTCCGACCGCCACTCGGCGTAGCGGTAGACCATGTGTACGACATCCCCGGCCAACGTCATGCCGGCGTTGAATTTGGCGACGGTGTAGGGCTGCGGGTCGGCGGGCTGCAGGGCGATGCCGAGACGGTGAAGTTTGAGCATAGATTTACCTCCAGGTCGGTATAGTCGAAATGTAACTTGTCCCACTCGGCCCGCAGCGTCCTAAACGTCGGTCAAAGCGCCATCAGCCCAGGTATTCGGCTGGCGTCTTGACGTCAACGGTCGTTTTGTTGCGATAGTGGCGTGCGTTCCAGGTGATGATGGCTTCGACATCCGGCGCGTTTTCAGCCAGGTTGAGGATCAACGAATCCAGATAGGGCATCGGGTACTGCTGCATCCGAGCAAATGGCCGGCTGATGAACTCCGCCTGGAAAAAGGCCTCCGCCTGGCTCTCAGCAGTTGCAGGATAGAGGATGGTCAGGCTGTAACGATCTTGCAACCAGATGGGCCATTCACTGAGGCGTTGCGGTGACAGATTGAACGAAAGCTGGCCCAGGAGCTCCATTAGGGAGTAAATTGGCAGCACCAGCCCGCGCTTTTGTACGGTCTCCAGAAAGCGATGATTCGCTTCCTGGCGCGGATCGCGGTGAAAAGCAAACGCCAACAGCATCACATCCGTGTCTACGATAACCACGCTCGGCCTCGGCGCGCAGCCATCACCTCGTCCAGGGTAGCGTTTTCCTCAAGTCCGGCGAGTTCCAGCCGCACGGTTTCTGCCAGGGCGACGGCGCGCGCCAGCGCTTCAGGGTCGCGACGCGGCGGCGCCAGGCGCACGGCTGGTCGCGCTTGCGTAGATGACATCTCATTGCGCAGTCGCTCCACCTCAGTAACTGGCACGCGGCGATAGCCGCTCCCAGGCAGGCGTACCATGCGGATCAGTCCGCGTTTTTCCCAACTACGTAATGTCTGTTCATGTACGCCCAGTTGGAGCGAGGCGCGTTTCAGGGTCAGATGGGTGAGTGTCTCTCGCATGGCGTTTACTGCCTTTCAGTCAGACATCCTAAAGCATTTCTTAACATTTGTAAAGTTTTAACGCTCCTGCATTCGTGTTGCCACAGGCATTCGTGGACGGTGCGCGCTTACCCGTCCCATTCGGCCAGCAGCGCCCCGGCCGCAACGAACGGATCAGCGACCTGGCCGCGGGCCTCTGCCGATGCGACCATCACAACGGAGAGAGCAACCGTGATCGAAAAGCGTGTGTCGGTTGCACCTCGGGCCAGTCAGGTTTTCACCAGATTGGCGCGCAGCACCTCCAGATCCAACGTCCGGCTGCGGGCTGCTGCGGCCGCAAGCGCATCTGCCGGTAACTCCGCCTGCAGCTTATCGAGCAACGCCTTGGCTTGCTCCCTGGATGCATGTGTCGTGAAGGGATGCGCCGCGACCATCGCAAGCAGCTCAGCCGCCTGCGTTGTGTCTCCGCGGCTGGCCCTGGCCTGGGCAATGCCGGCGATTGCGTCCATGATGTCAACGGCAAAGCAGCCGCGACAACACAGAGCACGGATGAAGGCCGCCTCGGCCGCCAGCGACTCGTCTACGACTTCATGACGGAACTGTTCAAGGCGGCCGTTGCGGCCGCCGGGGTCGCCGATTGACGAGAACGCAAGATCAGGGTAACCGATGGGTTGAGATTCTTATCCCAGGAGGGCGTTTCCCCCAGGGGCGGGCGCGTAGGCTAGTTGACAGAGCAGTGGCTTTTTGGGCCGCGGGATGTGGGCGCGGTTCCCTACGCGTTCATGTCTCCAACAATTTCATCCAAACCAAACAACAGAACCCCTGCCGTGGCCGCTTCGGCCTGTAACGGCTCGGTGAACCCGGCGCGCGAGAAGAGCGCCAATAGCTGACGGCGGCCGCCGGGGACGCGTTCGGCCTTGTGCTTGAGTTCGCTCAGGGTGTCGGAGCCGAGGGGCCGCGAACGCCAGCGACATTCGCCCAGCAGGATGTATTCCTCGTCAAGGGCCGCCACATCCACCTGCGCCTGCGCATCCCACCACATCCCCACACGCTGCGGTCGAAAGGGGATGCGGCCCGCCGCAGCCAGCTCCCAGACCCGTGTGCGACAGATCTCCTCGAAGGCCAACCCGGCCAGCGCATCCAATTGCTCGCTGACGGTTTGCCGCACCGTGGCCGTGTCCCCGCGCTCCAGATGGACGCGCTCGCGATAGACGAAACGGAACCAGAAGCGAAAGAACGGATCGAGCAGACGATAGCGGCCCTGCCGCGAGTGTGTTGGGTCGGCGTCTGTGACCGGCACGATCCGTTCGAGCAGGCCGAGGTCGCGCAGCGTGTTCAGATAATAGCCGAGCGACGCGCCCTTCACGCCGACCGCCTGGCTGATCTCATCCTGGCGCACGCGACCGGTGGCGATCGCTTCCAGAATGGCAAAATAGACTCGCGGCTCGCGCAATTCCATCTGCAAGAGGAAGCGCGGCTCATCGTAGAGGAACGCGCCCTGGCTGAGGATTTCACCCTCGATGTTGTCCAGCAAGGGCCGGCGGTCGGCAAACTGGCGCAGGTACGCGGGTACGCCGCCCAACATGGCATAGGCGCGCACCTGGTCTGGCAGGCTATAGCCTGGGAGGAAACGCCGGGCATCGGCGAAACTCAACGGTTGCAGATGCCACTGCGCAGTGCGCCGGCCGTAAAGCGGGGCCTGGTAGGCCAGCACCTCGCGCTCCATGATACCGATGTAGCTGCCACTCAAGACAAGCATCAGGCGCGTGTGTTGCAACGTCTCGTCCCAGAGGCGCTGGAGGATCGAGGGCAGGGTGGGGCTGGTTTGCAACAGGTAGGTGAACTCATCAAGCACCACGATCAGTCGCTCATTGCCGGCCTGGCGCGCCAGAGCCTTGAGCGCCTGATCCCAGGCGGCAAAATGCGTGCTTTCGGGATCGTTGTGAAATAGTTCGCCGTATCGCCGGGCCAGCTCAGCGAGCGTGCTTGCCTCGGTGCCCAGGTCGGCCACATAGAAGAAGCAGCGTTTGCCCTCGCAAAAGCGCCGCAGGAGCTCAGTTTTGCCCACGCGCCGCCGGCCGTAGAGTACGATCAGTTCGGCCTGGTCGGACGCGTGCCGGCGTTCCAGGAAAGCCAACTCGCGCACACGATTGATGAACATGGTGCACCTCGACGGAGAAGATAGGCTGGACTAAGCTAGTCGTAACTAGATTATAGCACGGGAGCCTTCAGATGAGCAAGCTCGGTGATCGTTCACGGCCATCTTGAATCCAGCGCTGGCTGACTACGGTGGGCCGACCTTTGACGAGAATGCGAGATGAGAGTAACCTATGGATGAAGATTCCATCATTCCAGGAGGCATTCCCTATGACACCTGCTCCTTTCCTCACAATCAACGGCAACCAACTCATGGACGCCGCCGGCGCCCCCGTCATTCTGCGCGGGTTCGGGCTGGGCGGCTGGCTGAACATGGAGAACTTCATCACCGGCTACCCGGCCAACGAGGAGGCGCAGCGCGAGGCGCTGCTGGCTGTGCTCGGCCCGGAGAAGTACGCGTTCTTCTTCGATCGCTTCCTCACCTACTTCTTCACCGAGGACGACGCCCGCTTCGTCAAGTCGCTGGGGCTGAACCTGATCCGCATCCCGATCAACTATCGCCATCTCGAAGATGACATGGCGCCGTTCGTCATCAAGGATGAGGGGTTCAAGCACCTGGATCGGGCCATCGAGCTGTGCGCCAAACACGAGATCTATACGATCATTGACCTGCACGCGCTGCCCGGCTACCAGAACATGGATTGGCACTCCGACAACCCGACGCACAAGGCGCTCTTCTGGCAGCACAAGCACTTCCAGGATCGGGCGGTCGGCATCTGGGAGGCGATTGCGCGGCGCTACCGGGACAACCCGTGGGTAGCGGGCTACAACCCGATCAACGAACCCTACGATCCGAGCGAGCAGCGCATCATGCCGGTTTACCGCCGGCTGGTGGACGCCATCCGGGCGATTGACCCGCACCATCTCATCTTCCTGGAAGGCAATCGCTATTCGGTGGATTTCCACATGTTCGGCGAGCCGTGGCCGGGCGTGGTCTACACCAACCACGATTATGCGCTGCCCGGCTTCATTGACGGCGGGCCGTATCCGGGCGTCAGCCGCGGCCGCTATGTGGACAAGGAGGTGCTGGAAGAGACCTTCGCCGCGCGCTCGAAGTACATGTTCGACCACAAGACGCACGTCTGGGTGGGCGAGTTCGGCCCGGTCTACACCGGCGATGGGGCGGCCGACGCGGTGCGCTATCAGGTGTTGCGGGATCAGCTCGATATCTACAAGCACTATGGCGCAAGCTGGGCGATCTGGCTCTACAAGGACATCGGCCTGCAAGGGGTGGTCTATGCGGCGGCCGATAGCCCGTGGCGGAGGCGGCTGGCGGACTTCCTGGCGAAGAAAGCCCGGCTGGGCGCGGACTCATGGGGCAGCCGCGACACGGCCATCCGCCATGTGATGGATCCGCTGCACAATCTGGTCGCGACCGAGTTCCCCGGCTGGCAGCCCGGCCCCTTCGGCGCGACCCGGCACGTCAACCGCTTCGTGCGCTTCATGTTGATTTCAGAGGGGCTGCTGCCGGAGTTCGCGGCGCTGTTCAAGGGGATCAGCGAGGCGGAGATTGATGCGCTGATGCAGTCGTTCCTGTTCCGCAATTGCACGGTGCGGCAGGAGCTGGCGGAGACGCTGGCGGCGTATGCTGGTTGAGGGTTACGGGTTACGGGTTGCGGGTCGAAGGTTCGAGGCGCAGCGGCTGCTCCTTGAACCTTCAACTTTCAACATTCAATCCGTCCCGATCGTTTCGCGCCGCGTGAGCACTTCGCGCGACCGGCCGCCGCCCTCATCTGGCCCGACCGCGCCCATCTCTTCGAGCTGTTCCATCAGTCGCGCCGCGCGGGGATAGCCGATGCGGAGCTGGCGTTGGAGCATCGAGGTCGAGATCTGATGCTTGGTCTGGAGCAATTCCAGCGCCCGCTCCAATAGCTCGTCCTTGCTGTCGTCCGCCGCGGCGATCAGGCCAGCCCACGGCGCTTCGCCGCGGTCTGCGTCCGGCGGATCGTCTTCGCCCCGGCTGGCCTTCCAGAAGCTGACGATCCCGTCAATCTCCTGATCGGAGACGAAGCAGCCCTGGATGCGGGCCAGCTTGGCCGAGTCGGGCGCCATGAAGAGCATGTCCCCGCGGCCGAGGAGCCGCTCCGCGCCCGGCGTGTCCAGGATCACCCGGCTGTCAATCTGCGACGTGACCGCGAACGCGATGCGCGCCGGGAAGTTGGCTTTGATCAGCCCGGTGATGACATCCACGCTGGGCCGTTGCGTCGCCAGCACCAGGTGGATGCCGGTGGCGCGCGACATTTGCGCCAGGCGACAGATTTGGCGTTCCACGTCGTAAGCGGCGGTCATCATCAGGTCGGCCAGCTCGTCAATCACCAGGATGATATAGGGCAGCGGCTCGGCCGATTTGCCGCGGCCGAGTTTTTGGTGATATTCCTCGATGTTGCGCACGCCACGCGCCGCGAAAGCCCGATACCGGTCATCCATCTGCAATGTCAGCCAGGCGAGTGCGCCCGTCACCTGCGACACATCGGTGATGACAGAGCCGTAGAGGTGCGGGATGCCGTTGTAGGCCGGCAGCTCCACCATTTTGGGATCCACCATCAGGAAGCGCACCCGCTGGGGGCTGTTGTTCATCAGCAGGCTGGAGATGATCGCGTTGATGCACACCGACTTGCCGGAGCCGGTCGCGCCGGCGATGAGCAGGTGCGGCAGTCGGGCCACGTCCGCAATGACCGGGTCGCCTGCCACATCGCGGCCGAGCGCCACCGCCAGCGGCGAGCGGACTTTGGCGAACTCGGCGGATTCCAGGATGCTGCGCAGCGTGACCATCGTCTTGGCAGAGTTGGGGATCTCCACGCCGACATACGGCCGGCCCGGCACCGGCGCTTCGATGCGGATCGAGGCGGCCGCCAGCGCCAACGCCAGGTCATTGCTCAACCGTTGGATGCTGTGCACCGATGTGCGGCGGCGCACGACCTCGCCCCCGCGCAACTCCTTGACAACCTCGCCCGGCTCCAGCCCGAACTGTGTGACGGTCGGCCCCTCTTTGATGCTGACGACCTCGACCGGCACGCCGAACTCGGCCAGCGTCTGCTTGAGGAGCTGGCCGCGCTGTCGGGCATCAGTCTGCCCCGCGCGGCTGGCCGTCTCGGCCCGCAACAGCGTCAGCGGCGGCAGGCTGTCGGGCCGGGTCTTGATCCGCGGCGGACGTTCGCCATCCTTGGCTGGCTCGCGCAATGCCGGCTTGGGCTGGGGCGGCGCAGACCTGGCCGCCCGTTGCGCGACCGCGCGGGCGGTCTCGGCCGCCGCCGGGGAGGGCGTTTGGGCCGCGGGGGCTGTGCGCCCTGCTGGCGGCTGTGGTTCGGCTGCGGGCGCCGCGGGCTGCGACGGCAGCAGTCCGCCCACAAACTGTCGGACGAACGCGCCCGCGCCGGCCGCCAGCCGCCCGATCTTCTCGCTGAACGCCGCTCGCGGCGGCGGCGCGGGCGTCCAGGGGGGTCGGGGGGAGACAGGCCGCGGCGCGGCGCTCGGGCGCGCCGGCCGCCGGCTGCGCACGAGCGCGCCAACCTCACCGAAGAGGGCGGCCGGCCGGCCGATCCAGGCCGCGGGCAGGCTGCGCCAGAAGCAGACCGCCGCAGCGGCCAAGATGAGGGCAATGACGATCCAGGCCAGTTCAACCGGGAAGACGATCAACAGCAGTTGGCTCAGCGCCCAGCCGACCAGCCCACCGCCGGCGCCGGCGCGCGCGGCGGCCAGCGGCGCGGACTGCGCCAGGTGCACAGCGGCCAGCAGCGCCAGGAAGATCACCTCGGCGGCCGCGACCGCGGGCCAGCGCACCTGCCAGCCCAGCTTGTCGGCAAAGAGCACAGCGACACCGCCCAGGACGGCGGCAAGGAGGATACCGGCGGCGCCCCAGCCAAAGAGGATGCGCAGCGGCGCTGGCCCTTGCCCGCCGAGCAGGCCGGGCAGCAGCAGCGC
>Ga0172369_10009251_pt1 | contig 10961 bp, 8 predicted proteins | sample LakKiv25m_FD_114539 | JGI IMG/M metagenome (GOLD analysis project Ga0172369, IMG submission 114539) | Freshwater microbial communities from Kabuno Bay, South-Kivu, Congo - kab_022012_11.25m | ecosystem: Environmental > Aquatic > Freshwater > Lake | place: Democratic Republic of the Congo...
AGGTAGGGAAGTTTGTAAAGATTTGATAATTTTTGTAAATTGGTTATGTTCTTGAATAAATCCGGAGAAATATGTCTTTTGAATTTGAATGGGATAATAGTAATAATGCAGTTTTTGTGTAAATGAAATTTTTGGGATTTCAAAACGTTATATTTTAAAAATGTTTAATAAGGGAACTAGAGGATATGCCAGAAATTTGCAGGTTTTACGGAATAATTGTATTCATGAACTACAATGACCACAGTCCACCTCATTTTCATGCATGGTATGGTGAATTTAAAGCTACCATCAACATACTCGATGGTATCGTAAAGGGAGAAATGCCGAAAAGGGCTTTAAATTTAATATTCGAATGGCTCGACAACAACAAAGAAGATTTGCTTAATGATTGGCAACTCGCAAAAGAGGGTAAATCCTTAGTGCATATTAATCCTTTGCCATAGGAGGTTAAATGTTTTTAGAAGTAGAAAAAGCAAATTACATAAATGATTTTGTCATTCAGATTTCCTTTAATGATGGCACAAGTAAAATAGTGAACCTGCAAGAATATTTGTTGGGGGAAGTGTTTGAACCGCTGAAAGATAAAAATTATTTTAAGAATTTTAAGCTTAGCCTAAATACAATAGCATGGGAGAATGGTGCCGATTTCGCTCCTGAATTTTTATATGAAATCGGAGAAGTTCCACATTAGGAGAGAATATTTGTCGTTTAAAGTTGATTTTCAAATGTTAAATGCGTTTCAGAGATAAAACCTAAAGCAAATTTTCTAAAAATATAAAGGTTAGAAGATGAAAAAGGTAATTTTTAGCTCCATTTTTATTTTTCTGTTTACAATTCCTATTTCGGCAAATTGGGAAAAAACAAATCCGATTAATCCTCCCTGTATTGAGAAATATGCTATGATTGACAGTAATATTATAACGCTTGGTTGTGACGGAATTCATCTTTCAAGCAATTATGGAAATTCATGGGACCCAGATACTTCGAAAAAAGTGTATCATGGGTGTAGCAAAAGGGGAGGTCTCCTTGCAGTTAATAACCTTTTCTTCAAGTATTCCACGTCATTGACAAACTATATTTATATTATGGATTATTTTGTTGTTTCAAGTGATTATGGTAAAACATGGAAATTGTCTTATGAATATATAAACTTCGACTGGGATCCAAAATCCCAATTTCCACCAGAGATTATTATGGCTGTTAAAGATACCGTCGTTTATGCAGCTATAGAAGGTTATCTTATGAAATCCTATAATTACGGAAAAGATTGGGAAAAACTTCATGATTCACCATACGCTCTATCAATCACAGCAACTCATAATGGAATTTATATAATTAATTATAATGAAGTCCTTTTTTCTTCTGATGAAGGACGGAGCTGGACTAAAAACGAATTTTTAAACGACAATAGAATAAAAAAATTATACGAGTTTGATAATTATCAGTACGCTATTGATAATAATGATATTTTTTATATTTCTTCTGATTCAGGTCAAAATTGGAATAAACTTACGGATGAATTTTACCTGAAGAGTGTGGATTCCGTTCAAAAAATGGGAGATTGCTTAATTTTGACTACGAAATCCATGAAAGGAGTATTCAAATCGTCAGACAATGGCATTACATGGACTCAGGCTAAACTCACTGAAGATAAAACCATCATTCCATCAAAAGATGATTTCTTTCTAAATTATCTCGGAACGATATTTTGCTCTGTTGATAAAGGTGATACTTGGGAACCAATATTTCAGGGATATTGTAAGACAAACATTCCAAAAATTATTTCTTCGGGAAATAACGTTTATGGACTGACTGCAAGCGGAGTATATTTATCTACAGATTTCGGTAAAAAATGGTATTTTAGAAATGATAGTCTGGGTTCTTATACAGCTTTAAGTGCAATTACAATTGGAGATAAAGTATATATAGGAATGGGATGGGGTGGTGGTATTTTTTTATCCGAAAATGTTGGGAAATGCTGGAAATCGTTAATACATGGAACTTCTCATGTACATGCTTTATTTGTTAACGATAGCTGTATATTTGGAGGATTATGGGGCTCCGGCTTAATAGTTTCATTTGATAAAGGTGTAACATGGCTTGGTATAAATTGTCCAAAGAATTCAAGGGATGTTTATTCAGTCTTTGTAAGTAATGATAGGATAATAATTGGTTCAGCCGGAAGTGAATGCGGTATATACTCATCTGATGATAACGGAGACAACTGGCAAAAGAACTTAACTCTCATAAAAGATGATATTATACATAATATTATTTCTTTGGGAAACAGCTTGTTTGCCTGCTCTAACAAAAGTGGCATTTATACTTCATCCGATAATGGATTAAGTTGGGAATCAAGAAATAACGGTTTGGCTGACAGCATGGTGAACAGCATAATATCAAAGGATAATACTTTATTTGCCGCAGCGAATTCAGGTGTGTATTATTCCAGTGATTTTGGACTGAATTGGATCCAAATGAATGATGGGCTTGGCAAGTATCCGAGTTCTCTGACCATCGCTGGTAGTTACTTATTTGCTTCTGCCGATGATATGAATGTAGAAAGCGGATATTTGTCGGAAGTATATCGTAGTAACTTGTCTGATTACGGTTTTAATACAGTTCAGGAACTCACTGACTATACCTGCTCTTTAAACATCTCTCCCAATCTCGCAACGGACTTTCTTGAAATCTCTTATTCCCCATCGAATAACCATAGGGTTAACCCTATGGTTGATTATCAGGATATTGGGATTTATAATGTTTTTGGAACTAAGATTCCACCCCGTCTGACTTCGTCAGCCACCCCTCAAGAGGGGAATTTCCGGCTCGATGTTTCTTCGCTCGCTCCAGGAGTGTATTTTGTTAAGGTAGGGGAAAGAGTAGGGAAGTTTATGAAAATTTGAGTTGAACGGACAATTATTTGAAGTATGATAAACGAAAAAAAAGATAAATATTGCGTCCATTGCGGTGATTTATGTCTGTCGGAAGCTATTGAAAAAGAAGGACGTGATTTCTGCTGTTCCGGCTGCCTGTTTGTCTATGAATTACTGAATGACTTAACACTTCAGAAAAATTACGATATTTCCAAGCTGAAATCCATTTCGCCAAAACCGGTCAAAGAAGGTGAATATGACTTTCTTGATGATGAAGAAATCAAAGAAAAGCTTCTTCTTTTTTCGATTAACGGTAAAGCAAAAGTAATTTTTTCCCTTCCCAATATCTATTGCAGTGCTTGCATCTGGCTGTTGGAAAATATTACAAGGATGGATACGGGCATCAAAGAAGCCAAAGTAAATTTTTTAAAAAAGGAAATCTCCATACTATTTATTGAAGAGCAAACTTCCCTGAAAAAAATTGCCGCTCTGCTTGCTTCAATCGGTTACCGACCGAAACTAAACATGGCTAACCTGGAAAGGAAAAGTCCCGTTGACGACAATCGCTCACTCATAATTAAATTAGGTATTGCGGGTTTTTGTTTTGCTAATATCATGCTTTTTGCCTTGCCTGAGTACCTGGCTCTTGGCAACCTTGAAGAAAATATTCGGACTTATCTTCGTTTTCTTAGCTTAATTGCTTCAGTGCCTGTTCTCTATGCTGCATCGGATTATTTCCGTTCTGCTATCATCAGCATCAAAATGAAAATAATTAGCATTGACATTCCCCTGAGTCTTGGGATAATAGCATTATTTCTACGAAGCAGCTATGAAGTATTGACATTTACGGGACCAGGCTACAGCGACTCACTTGCAGGTCTGCTGTTTTTTCTTCTTCTCGGTAAAGTGTTTCAAAAAAAGACTTTTTATACTCTATCTTTCGACCGTGATTACAAGTCCTATTTTCCGATGTCAGTAATCCGCAAAAAAGGTGAAAAGGAAGAGTATGTTGCTATTAAAGATATTAAAATCGGCAATACACTTATCATTCGAAATAATGAAATCATTCCCACTGACTCTATCTTAATGACCGAAACAGCAATTCTCGATTACAGTTTTGTTACGGGAGAATCGATCCCAGTACCTGTAAAATTCGGAGAAAAAATATATTCGGGTGCAAAACATATCGGCTCGACAGTTGAAGTTCAGGTTGTAAAAAACTTTCAGCAAAGCTACATGACTGAACTTTGGGACAATCAACTGCTTAAAGATAAGAAAGAGGTCTATACTTCCGATATATCAAACAAAATGGCAAAGTACTTTACGATACTCGTTCTGCTTGTTGCTTTCGGAGGATTTTTGTTTTGGGTTAACAAAGATATTAAGCTGGCAATGAATGCGTTTGTTGCCGTTCTGATTGTCGCTTGTCCGTGTGCTCTGGCAATTTCGACACCATTTTCTTATGGAACGGCATTGCGAATATTTTCAAAATTTAATTTATTTCTTAAAAATGATAAAATAGTTGAGAAGATAGCCGATGTGGATACAATCATTTTTGACAAAACGGGAACCTTGACCGAATCGGAAAAAAGTGAGATTTCTTATACCGGAAAGCCCTTAAGCGAGCAGGAATTTTCCTGGTTGAAATCTGCAGCCCGAAATTCTACTCATCCCTACAGCAGAAGCATTTATGATTACCTGAAGAATTATGAACTTAATGTAATCGAAAATTACAATGAAATATTCGGTCAGGGTATTGATGCTGTAATTAGCAGCAATAGAATCAGAATCGGCAAAAAAAGCTGGATTTATCATGATGATGATAAAAATGACCTGAATCAAGATAGTTTCAGTGATGAAGCGGCTGTGTATGTTTCAATCAATGAAGAATCGAAAGGATGTTTTCTGATAAAATCCAGATACCGTGAATCTTCTTTCGATATTATTAATGAACTGTCAAATACTTACAAAGTAGTGATTCTATCCGGTGATTTGCCTGCCGACAAAGAAATTCTGACAAAAAACATAAATAAAAACGTTGAAATGTACTTTGAGCAGAAACCTGCAGATAAGCTTAATTTTATTAAAAATCTTCAAAACTTGAAAAAAAAGGTGATGATGGTCGGCGACGGTCTGAACGATTCGGGAGCTTTGAACCAAAGCGATACAGGCGTTGCAGTAACGGACAACACTTCCAATTTCACTCCCGGTTCAGATGCTATTTTAAACGTAAGCTCCATAAATCAACTTCCGGCATTTCTGAAACTATCGAAAAAGACGGTACAAACGGTTTACATGAGCTATACTCTTTCAATTTTATACAATCTGGTCGGATTCACGTTCGCTCTGACCGGAAATCTATCGCCTGTTATTGCAGCAATTCTAATGCCTCTAAGCTCAATTTCAGTAGTGGTTTTTACAATTTTAAAAACGACGATTAACGGACAAACATTAAAATTAAAATAAAATATACTTTATATATTAAATTTTTTTATTAATTTTTGGTACTTGAAATTTGCTTATTTTTTATTGTATTTTTAGATGGATGTAATTTTAGTTCTGATTACTGTCAGTTTTATTCTGGCAGCAGGATTTCTTGCTTCTTTCATTTGGGCTATCCGCAGCGGACAGTTCGAGGACGACTATACTCCATCGCTCAGAATATTACTTGAAGACAAAGAAAAAGCCGAAAGCCGATGAATTTAATGTTTCTATATAAATTAATTTTCAGGATAATTTATGGATAGTCCAACTACTCTTCAAAATCCGGAAACCTTCAAATATGACAACAAAATTGTATTAATGTTCATCTGGGCAGCAATTTTGTGGGGCTTTGTCGGCATGCTTGTCGGTTTGACTATAGCAATTCAGCTTTATCTTCCTGCTCTGAATCTGGGGATACCGCTCATGACATTCAGCCATTTGAGACCCTTGCATACTAACGCAGTTATTTTTGCTTTTGCAGGAAATGCTATCTTCTTTGCAGTTTATTACTCTCTGCAAAGGCTTTGTAAAACAAGAATGTTCAGCGATTTTCTAAGTAAGTTTCATTTCTGGGGCTGGCAGCTTATTATTTTGTCTGCGGCAATTACTCTTCCTCTGGGATATACTACCGGGAAAGAGTACGCAGAGCTTGAGTGGCCCATTGATATTTTGATTGCTCTTGTTTGGGTAGCATTCGGTATTAATATGTTGGGAACTATCATCAAAAGACGTGAAAAGCACATGTATGTCGCCATTTGGTTCTACATCGCTTCTTTTTCGACTGTTGCCGTTCTTCATATAGTAAATTCACTTGAACTTCCGGTAAGTTTATTGAAGAGTTATCCGGTTTATGCCGGCGTTCAGGATGCTCTTGTTCAGTGGTGGTATGGTCATAACGCAGTTGCATTTTTCCTGACAACACCATTTCTGGGTATGATGTATTATTTTCTGCCGAAAGCCGCAGAAAGACCGGTTTATTCTTACAGACTTTCAATCATACACTTTTGGGCTTTAGTCTTTTTATATATATGGGCAGGACCACATCATTTGCTGTATTCAGCAACGCCTGACTGGGCACAATCACTGGGAACTGTGTTCTCAATAATGCTTATTGCTCCTTCGTGGGGAGGTATGCTTAATGGATTACTGACTTTAAGGGGTGTCTGGGACAAAGTAAGGGAAGAACCCGTTCTGAAGTTTATGGTAGTTGCAGTTACCGCATACGGTATGGCTACTTTCGAAGGTCCGTTACTTTCAATCAAATCCGTTAATGCAATATCGCATTTTACTGACTGGACAATAGCCCATGTACATATCGGTGCTTTAGGCTGGAACGGATTTCTCGTTTTTGGAATCCTCTATTGGCTAATACCCAAAATGTACAGGACTAATCTCTACTCTAAGAGATTGGCAAATGCTCACTTTTGGCTTGGTTTCCTCGGTATCGTGATTTATGCCGTTCCGCTTTACTGGGCTGCTTTCGTTCAAAGTCTGATGTGGAAACAGTTTACACCTGACGGTCTCCTTCAATATACAAACATCCTGGAAACAGTAACGCAGATTATTCCGATGTACATTATCCGTTCAATCGGTGGTTTGTTTTATCTGACAGGTGTTGCCATTATGATTATAAACCTTATGAAAACAGCGAAGCAAGGTTCATTTGTTAATGATGAAGAAGCATCTGCTCCTGCACTTATCAGGGAAAAAGTAACATTTAAAGGAAAAAAATGGCACAGATTATTGGAAGGAATGCCTTATCCGTTTTTAATTCTTGCTATCGTAGCGATTTTAGTCGGTAGTATAATAGAAATAGTTCCGATGCTTGTAATTAAATCAAACATTCCGACTATTGCTTCCGTTAAACCATACACTCCATTAGAATTAATGGGCAGGGACATATACCTCTCTGAAGGATGCTATGTATGCCATTCGCAGATGATTCGTCCGTTCCGTTCGGAAACAGCCCGTTACGGTGAATATTCAAAAGCAGGTGAATTTGTTTATGACCATCCTTTCCAGTGGGGTTCAAAGCGTACCGGACCGGATTTGCAAAGGGAAGGAGGCAAATATCCTAATTCGTGGCATTATTATCATACACAGAATCCGGTTTCGATGTCTCCGGGTTCAATTATGCCGCCATTCTCATGGCTGATTAAAGACAATGCGGAAATTAATGAAATTCCGACAAGAATCAGGGCAATGACCTCCTTAGGTGTTCCTTATCCTGCCGGCTATGATGGAAAAGCCATTGCAGACTATAATCTGCAGGCACAGAAAATATCCGATGATTTGAAAACAGCAGGGATTGAAGTTGCACCTAATAAGAAAATTGTTGCTTTAATCGCCTATCTTCAAAGATTGGGAATAGATATTAAAGGAACTCCTGTAATCAAACAATAATTTTTTTGAATTTTTATGTTCAGAAATATTTTTCAATCTGAAGTTATATTGTCAGTCCTTGGGATTGTTGCCCTTGTATGTTTTTTTCTGTCTTTTTTATTTGTACTCCTGTATTCATGGAAGATGGAAAAGAAATTTTCAGATAAGATGAGCAATCTGCCATTGGAAGAAAATAATTTTTCAAGAAATAAATGAAGGAAAAATCATGGCTAAGCCAACTGATGAATTACTCGACCATAGTTACGACGGAATAAAGGAATTTAACAATCCCTTGCCGCGATGGTGGCTTTATTTATTTATTTTTTGCATTATTTGGGCTGCAGTCTATATGTTTTATTATCATTTCGCGGGTATCGGCGAAAGTAGTGATGCCCAATATGCAAAAGAAATGCAGGCTTTTCAGGAACAAATGATGTCCAAAAATACCGGTTCTGCCGACATAGTACTTACCAAAGCAGATTTTGTTGTCATTTCTGATAAACCAAATCTGGATGCAGGCAAAGCCATTTATGCTAAAAATTGTGTGGCATGCCACGGTGCTGGCGGCGAAGGCGGAGTTGGTCCGAATCTTACGGATGATTACTGGATACATGGCGGTACTTACGAAAACATTGCAACAACAATACTTAACGGCGTTCCCGAAAAAGGTATGATTACATGGAAAGCCGTTCTGAAGAAAGATGAAATCCTAAAAGTAGCAAGTTTTGTTAAATCGCTCAAAGGGACAAATCCTCCGAATCCTAAGGCTCCGCAAGGGAATTTGTTTAAAGAGAGTGCTAATTAATTTGATTTATTTTTGATGTACGATATAAATAACATAAAAGAGAAAACCGATATGACGAATGACAGTCTGATAACTGAAACAGGAGGGTCATTCAGGGATTCTGTTTCAAATATTGATAAAACAGGAAACAGAGTCTGGGTTTATCCTACAAAACCAAAAGGGAAAATTCACACTGGAAGGCTGTGGTTCGGTTATTTCCTGACTTTATTGATTTATGTGACTCCTTTTATAAAAATTGATGGAAAGCCTTTCATTCTTTTCGATTTGATAAACAGGCAGTTTATTATTTTCGGTGCTGCTTTCTGGCCCCAGGATTTTTATATCTTCGCTCTTGCCTTTCTTGCATTGTTAGTTTTTATAATACTATTTACTGCGATTTTGGGAAGACTCTGGTGCGGATGGGCATGTCCTCAGACTATTTTTATGGAGCTGGTTTTCAGGAAAATAGAATATTTCGTTGAGGGTGATGCAAACAAACAGCGTCAACTTGATAAGTCACCTATTTCTGCCGAAAAGATATATAAAAAATCTTTGAAACATCTTCTCTTTTTCGTTTTTTCTTTCATTACCATCAGTTTTCTTTCATCATACCTCGTAACTTCGGATACGGTTTTATCCGTTTTGAAAAGTCCAGGGGATAATCCAACCGGCTTTTCTGCAATTTTAATTGCATCTTTAGTCTTTCATTTTATTTTTGCGAGATTCAGGGAACAGGCGTGTATTTACGTTTGTCCTTATGCTCGGTTGCAGTCGGTCTTAATTGATAAAAATTCCATTGTCGTTGCTTACGACCATGTCAGGGGCGAGCCGAGAGGGAAAATATCGAAAAAAGGAACTGCTGAAACAGGCGACTGTATTGACTGCGGAATGTGCGTAAGGGTCTGTCCGACAGGCATTGACATCCGTAACGGAATACAGCTTGAATGTATTAATTGTGCCGCTTGTATTGACTCTTGCAACGAGATAATGGAAAAAGTAAACAGACCGAAAAAACTGATTCGTTATGCTTCACTTAATCAAATTGAGCATAAAGCAAAATTCAGATTTTCCCCAAGGTTGATGCTTTATACCGGTGGATTAGTTTTGCTATTTTGTATTGTAACGGTTCTGCTTGCTCAAAGAAGTGATGTGGAAGCTACGATTCTAAGGGCAAAGGGGACTATCTTCATAGCAAATACCGATGGGACTATTTCCAATTTATATACAGCGAAAATAGCAAACAAAACTTTCAGAAAAATTCATCTTGAACTAAAACTCGAAGACTTAAATGGTAAAGTCAGGGAAGTAGGTGACAGGGATTTGACAATTGAGCCGGATAAATTAATTGAAACAGCTTTTTTTGTGGATATTCCAAAAAAAATGGTATTAATACAAAATACTCCGATAAAAATCGGTATTTACGGAAACGGCAGATTGCTTTCTAAAGTAAAAACTTCATTCAGTGGACCGGGGTTTGCAAGATGAAAATATACGGGAACTGGAAACTTTTTATCATTACTTTGAATATCGTGATAGTTTGCGGACTGGTTGGCATGGCATTATATTCCTTTACTCAGAACTTCGAATTGGTTGACAAGGACTATTATGCCAAGGGTGTCAAATATCAGCAGCAAATAAATAAAATAAACAGAACTAATAAACTTTCCGGGAAAGTCGTCATTAATCCCGGTAAAGATGAAGTTGCGGTTTATTTTCCGAAATTATTTAACTTTAAAAAGGTTGACGGAAATATTGAGTTTTATCGCCCATCGTCTGCTTCAAAGGACTTTTCAGTGCCTGTCAAACTTGACAGTATAGGTTTGCAAAAAATTTCTTTTGCAGACAAGGCAAAAGGATTCTGGGTTGTGAAGATAGATTGGCGAGAAAATGATTCTGCTTTTTTTCATGAAGAAGAAATTTTGTTAAGGTAAATATGGAATATCTGTTACCTGGGTTTGTTCTTGGAATTTTAGGCAGTCTTCACTGTCTGGGGATGTGTGGACCACTTGCTCTTGCGGTTCCGCACACCAGCCGGAACAAATTACGAATTGCACTTGACAGTTTGATTTATAACACAGGAAGAATACTAACATACACAATTCTTGGATTCGCTTTGGGAGCAATCGGAAGTTCAATAAAATTTGCCAGTTACCAGGAATTTATTTCAATTGCTATGGGATTGGGACTTCTGATTGTTTATTTTTTTCCGAAAAAGATGAAACTATCTATCGGTAAACTGAAAATAATTGAATCTTTTAATTCAAGGCTAAAAAAAGGTTTTCAAAAATTTATGGCGATTCAATCAATGTCCTCTCTTTTCGTCATAGGTCTGCTTAACGGATTGCTGCCCTGCGGTTTGGTCTATGTGGCTCTGACCGGTGCGGTAGCAAACGGAGAAATTATTGAGGGAGGTCTGTACATGCTTCTTTTTGGAG
>Ga0172369_10009252_pt1 | contig 10961 bp, 14 predicted proteins | sample LakKiv25m_FD_114539 | JGI IMG/M metagenome (GOLD analysis project Ga0172369, IMG submission 114539) | Freshwater microbial communities from Kabuno Bay, South-Kivu, Congo - kab_022012_11.25m | ecosystem: Environmental > Aquatic > Freshwater > Lake | place: Democratic Republic of the Congo...
AGGGTGCAGTGTGAGCAGGAGAGTTAACCAACTTAGTAACAAAACCTTCGCCATTCAAATTTTTAGGATATTTTAATTTAAATCTAAATGCACTTTTTTTTGCTTGGTAAGTTAAACTTCCTTTTCCTCTCGCCTGTTGAATTATTCTTTTTCCCATTTACATTAATCCTAATTTAGTTGCAACATCTATTGCTAAGGTTCCTCCTTTTAATTTGACATAAATATATTTTTTGTTGCTTTTTATCAAAGTTCTTATTTTATCAATTTTTACCTCAAGTAATTCTTCTAATTCTTTTTTTATTTCTTGTTTTGTTTTTGTCATTGAATCTTCGAAAGTCAAAACATTATCTCTTTCAATAATCATAACTGCTTTTTCAGTCATTATTGGTTTCATTTTAATTTTTCTCCCAAATCTTTAATTGCTGTTTCAGTATAAATTGTTAATCTTCCCGGATTTCCCTCTGCAAGATGTTTGACGCTCAATTTATTTGCATTAACATTCTCGAATGCATTTATTTTTATTTTTTCGTTATTGCCTAAAACCAAAAGCAATCCCGCATTTTCTTTGTATTTTCTTCCTCTCATTTTTCCTCTTCCACTTCGAACTTCTTTTTTTCTTAATGCTAAATTGAAAACTTTTTCTCCTAAGATATTTTTTAAACTAGAAATTAATTCTTTTGTTTTTAAACTAATCAATTTATTGTCTACAATTAATGGAAATTCATTCAACTTTTCGTTCTTTAATGAAGAATATTTTTTTTGAATATATTTTTTATTTGCTGTTGCGCTTATTGCAGATTTTAATCCTAATTTTTCCTCTTTTTTATTTATTTTTTTTGTATTAATCATAGAAATAACTTTTGGAGGATGCGCTCTTCTTCCACCTCGTGTATTTGGAACATTTGCACCAACCCAATTAAATTGTGAACCTTTTCTTGACATTGATTTTCTAGGAATTCTCGACATTCCTCTTCCATATTGGCTTTTCCAAGCGTGTCTTTTATGAACAATTTTCCCAGAAATAGAAGACTGATTCCCTGCATTAGGTTTTGGTCCATAGGGTTGTTTTATCCTTTTTGCTTCAAGTATTTTTAAAATCAAATCTTCTCTTATAATTTCAGAGAAAAAACTAGGAAGTTCAATTTGTTTTGACTTTTCACCTTTAATATTTAATACGTTTGCTTTCATCTTAATTCCACCAACTCATAATTTTTCTTTAATTGTTTTTTAGTTGTTCTTAATGGCTGTGTTATTAACATAACCCTTTTTGAAGATCCTTGAACAGAACCATTAACTAAAACATAATCTGTTTCAACATTTCCGTAATTTTTTATATTTTTTAATTTTCCGTCAGATTTTCCAATGTCAACAACCTTTAAATTATAAATTGCTCGAGTATGCATTCCCATTTGACCTGCTTGCGGAGCTCTAAAAGTAACTCTTGCAGGATGCCATGGTCCCAAACTACCTGGTCTTCTTTGACCTTTTTCTGATTTATGGAATTTTAAACTTAATCCAAATCTTTTAACTGGTCCTTGAAGTCCCTTGCCTTTACTTACTCCACGAACATCAATTAATTGACCTTTATTAAAAACTTCTTCAACAGAAATTTCTTTTTTGAGAGCTTGTTTAGCGAATTCGAATTTTTCTTGAATTGTTCCATTAAGTCCAATTTCTGATAAATCTGGTTTTTTCTTTATTCCAGTTTTTTTAACAACAGAATATACAATTAATTTTAAATCTTCATAATCTTCAATTTTCACATCTTCAATTTTCACTGGTTTTTTATTTTTTGAAAGTCTTAAAACTCTTTTTAATTCTTTATCTAAATTTTCATTCAGAATTTCTTTTGAAACGATTCCATTTTTGTATAATCTTATAGAATAAACTTTCATCTTTGGGCACTCTAATATTGTCAAAGGAATTATAATCTTTTTTCCTTTAGTCATAGAATTTGCAGTTTCATCCTTAACTAAACCAGAAATCATTCCTGCTTTGTAAGCAATAAATCCTTTCAAATTCTTCCCAGAATTAATCGCATTCCAGTTTAAACTAGGCAATAATTTATTGGCTCTCTTTCTCGGCCAAATTTGTAAACTTCCTTTTCTCGGTGATTTTGTTGTTGGCATTTGTTATGTTTCTTAATAACGCGGAAATTATCATTTTATTTACCCTGGATAAATTATTTAGAAAATCGGAGTTTTTAAAGGTGTTGGTTGGTATTGAGAATAAATTTATATATCCTGAGGAAGTTCAATAATTATGAAAGGAGGTGGAATATGAAAGTAGGACTTGTTTTTTTAGGTGTGATAATACTTGCTTTAGCTATTTGGAATACACTCTCACCAACAATTTTAAGTTCATTCTTAGGATTTCAACAAACAGGTTGGATAAATTGGGTTGGCTTTATTCTTGGAGCTATTTTAATTGTTGCAGGTTTTAAAATGAATTCTAGAAGAAGATAATTCAAATAATTTTTTTATTTTTTATTTTTAAGCCTCAAAATCTAATTCACTTTTAAATTCTTTATCATCAATATTTGCAATTCTAATTATCTTACCTTTTCTTTTTGACATCTCTCGTATTTTGGCAAAATCATCTCTTTTTTTCAATTCTTCGGGGATCACAATTTCTTTAATTATAAATTCATGTTTAATCTCTGCTTTTTGAAAATCCGGTTTTTCAAAAACAAAACTTTCTACAATTTCTTTGTTACTTGTAGTTAATTTGCAAAAATCAGGTTTAATGTCTTCATCGCTTTCTTTTCCGGGCTTTCCAGATTTTGGTGCCTTGGGTTTTATCTTGAGTTCAGAATCATTAATGTTAAAGCTTAAAGCAAAAAAACTTTTCGGAAATTCGTTCATTAAATTTAAAATATCTTTTCCAGACATTTCTTTTTCAATTAAATATCTTTTTACGCCCTGAAATTGTTTAATCTCTTTAAAATCTAACTTTCCTTTCAAATCATTTGTCGAAATAATCGCCCCATTAATTTCTGTTTTTTTATCTCCAAGTTTTTCAGCTAAAATTCTTACAAATTCATTAGCAAACTCAGCAGAAGTATTTATTGTAAACTTCTCTTTAGACTTTTTTATAACGATAATTGCTCTTTTTTTAAATTCGCCTCTACTAAATTTTTGAAATTGTAAATGAACAGAATTATCGAAATTTTTTTCTTTTATTTTTTTTATAAAGTTCATATATTTTTTTGTCCAAATCTCCTTATAAACTTTTCTTATAGTTCGGCAAAATTTTTGAAATCTTATTCAAAATATTTATAAGTTAGAATTCTCTTATATTAAAGAAAAAAGATGGAGATAGATTACTTTAAAAAAATTAGCACTTCGCTTGTTTTATTATTACTATTAGTTCTAGCATATATTCTTCTCAGACCAATTTTAATGGCAATATTTTTAGGAATTGTTTTAGCAATTATATTTTTGCCAGTTTATAAAAAGTTGTTAAAGTTGATAAAATCTAAAGATGCTTCTGCTTTTATAGTTTGTATATTCTTAATTATAATTATTGTTGTTCCACTTTGGTTTTTAATGCCGATTTTAATAAATCAATCAATAAACATATTTATGTCGTCGCAAAATATAGATTTTGTAACCCCCCTTAAAACAATCTTTCCCTCACTTTTTTCTTCACAACAATTTTCAAATGAGATTGGTTCAATTTTATCTTCATTTACAACTAAATTAACAAGTTCTATAATGGACGGTTTGAGCAAAATTATTTTAAACTTTCCAATAATTGCTTTAGAATTGTTGGTTGTATTTTTTGTATTTTTTTACGTTATGAGAGATGAGGAGAAAATAATTGAATATCTTCAGAGTATTTTACCCTTTCCAAAAGAGATTGAACAAAGATTGTTTAGATCTTCAAAAGAAGTAACTTTATCTGTTTTGTATGGCGTTATTGTTTTAGGGATTGTTCAAGGTCTTGTTGTAGGTGTTGGATTTTTCTTATTTAATGTTCCAAATGCATTATTTCTAACAATTGTTGCAGTTGTTGCAGGAATTCTTCCAATTATTGGAACAACCCTTGTTTGGGGTATTGTAGTGGTTTTTATGGTAATTAATGGATCCCCCCTTTTACCAATTTTAGGAATTTGTTTCTTTGGATTTTTAGCTTATTTGATAGACCATTTCTTTAAACCAGTATTTATTTCAAGAAGAACGCAATTCCATTCGGTAATAATCTTATTAGGAATGGTTGGGGGAATTATTGTATTCGGGTTCTTTGGATTCATAATTGGCCCATTAATTTTATCGTATTTGCTAATTGTATTAGAAATTTATAGAACAAAAAAAACTCAAGAAAATTAATTTTTTAATTAATTAAAATGGAATTAAAATTAAAATCTGGAAAATGGTCAACAGGAATTCCAGTAGCAATGTTGCGAAGAGAAACTGCCGAAAAATTAGGCATTCATTCAAAAGAAAGATTATTAGTCAAGACTCTTTCAAAGAGACCAAAATCTATGTCCGTGATTGTAGATACAAATGAAAGCGTAATAAAAAAAGACGAAATTCTTTTGTCTGTTGAAGTAAAAAAAGAATTGAATTTGAAACCAGGAGATAAAGTTGATGTAGATCTTTCTCCTCCAGCAAAAAGTTTTAATTATATAAAAGAGAAATTGAATAAAAAAGTTCTTTCCTCAGAGAAAATAAATTTGATAATGAAAGACATTGTCAATAATAATTTATCTGAAGCAGAGATTTCAATGTTTATTTCTGCAGTTTATCAAAATGGAATGAATTTTAAGGAAACAGTAGCAATGATAAATTCTTTTTTAAATTCTGGAAGTACATTTTCAATTAAAGGAAAAAATGTTGTAGACAAACATTGTATTGGAGGTATTCCAGGAAATAGAACAACTCCAATTGTTGTTTCAATTTGTGCTGCAAAGGGTTTGATTTTTCCAAAAAGTTCGTCTAGGGCGATTACAAGCGCGGCAGGAACATCTGACGTTGTAGAAACTCTGACACCCGTAGAATTTTCTGCAGAAGAAGTCAAGAAAATAGTAAAAAAAACAAATGCTTGTATGGTTTTTGGGGGCTCTTTAGGTATGGTTCCAGCTGATACTAAGATAATTGATATTGAAAAAGAACTCCACATTGATTCGGAATCCTTACTTTTATCGTCGATATTATCAAAAAAGCTTTCTGTTGGAAGCAAAACTATTCTTATAGATATTCCTTACGGGGGAACAGCAAAAGTAAATAGAGAGAAAGCATTAAATTTGAAAAAGAAATTCGAAAAGATTGGAAATTATTTTAAGGTTAACATTCGGGTTGTTTTAACTGACGGTTCTCAACCTATCGGAAATGGTATCGGGCCAGTTTTAGAAATGAGAGATATCCTAAGAATTTTGAATCCAGAAAAAATTGGACCAAGGGATTTAGAAGAAAAATCTTTATTTTTAGCTGGGCAAATTTTAGAAATGACAAAAAAAGCTAAAGAAGGCAAGGGATATGAATTAGCAAAAGAAACACTTCGTTCTGGAAAAGCATTCAAAAAGTTTAAAGAAATAATCGAGGCACAGGGCGGAAAAGTTAAGGAATTGAAACTTGCGAAGCACAAGCAAGAAATTTATGCAGAAAAAACAGGAAAAATTGTTCAAATAGATAATAAAAAAATAAATGATTTAGCAAGAGTTGCAGGTTGTCCAATCGATAAACCTTCTGGAATTTATCTTTATTATCATCTGGGAGATTTTGTTGAAAAAGGAGATAAATTATTTACTATTTATTCTGAATCAAAACCAAGATTAAAAGAAGCAATTAAATTTTACTCTGAAAAAAAGCCTATACTCTTGAATAATTAATTTTTTAAACTCCAAATATATGTATTTATATGAGAAAATTAGATTATAAACAGCAACTCGTTGATTATTTTATTAATAATCTTAAAAAAGGTTATACTATTGAATCTTTAAAATTTGCACTTATAAAGCAAGGATATTCACGAACTTCTGTTGACCAATCTTTTGAAGAAGCAAATAGAATAATGTCTGAAAAAGCACCTGTAATTAAAGAAAATTCTCAGGCAACTTATGAAGTTACAGATGAACCTAAACCAAGAAAATCTTTTTGGAAATGGTTGTTTGGGTTAAATTAATTTCAAACAGAAATCTTTAAAACTACTAATTGTTCTTAACTTAGTATAAGCCTCCGTCGCATAATGGTATTGCACCGGTCTTGAGAACCGGGCCCTCTGGGCCACCAGGTTCGATTCCTGGCGGGGGCGTTTTTATTATTTAATCGAACTTGCTCAGGATTGATTCATTTTAAAATATATTTATTTTGAAGTCATTGAGAATTTGTAAGTAAATCAATTTTATTTCAATCGAACAGAAGTAAAAGGTCTACCCGTTTTATCACTTTTCTTATGTTTTATTATTTCAACTTTCTCAAAATATTCTAATTCCTTAATATGGCTTAAAATAGTTACATTATTTGTATTGGTTTTTCTCTCTATTTCTCCCAAAGAAATCTCTCCATTTTCTCTTAAAATTTGAATTATCTTCTTTTTTATTTCCAATCCCTCTCTTCTTCTCATTCCACAAAAAAGTGGTAAGTTTTAAAAGATGCATTCCATTAATTTATGGACAGATAAGATGAAAAAAAATAAGAAATTTTACCCCTCAGATAAAATGAGGTGGAATATTTATACTAAAATTTTAAGAAAGATTAAGCTAAACAAAAAGGATAAAATTTTAGATGCTGGATGCGGACAGGGAATCCTATCAGAATATCTTCAAGGATATAACTTGTATGGTATTGATTTTAACAAAAATTCATTAATTCTTGCTAAAAAAAGAAATTATAATCAAGTTAAATTTTCAGATATAAATTCAATTCCTTATCCTGACAAATTTTTTGATAAAACCATTTGCATAGAGGTTTTTCAATATATCTCTGAACCAAAAAAAGCTTATGAAGAATTAAAAAGAGTAACAAAAAATGAATTAATTATTGCTATTCCAAATTATAATTGTATAGGAATTAGAAGCATTTTGTTTAAATTTTGGAGAAAACCTTTTTTTGAAACAATTAATAAAACTTATTTTCCAACTAATAAAGAATTTTTAGAAGAATTAGATAAAAATGTAAAAATTAAATATCTTTCTTGTAGGTGGGGGTTAATTAGAAATCTTTTTGGAAATATGCTTTCAAGTGAAGTTATAGGGATTTATAATTTGTATAAATAAATTTTCTTCTGTAGATAATCAAGGGATAATTCATAGCATCTAAATAACAATAGCATTAATTAAAATAACTCTCCCACCACAATAATTTTTTTAAGTGAAATATTCTTAATATTTTAATGCAGAATTTAGAATATAATATTCATTATCAAATCAGAGCAGGAATAACTTATTTAGGTATTCCGCAAGATTATATTTATGATGAAGAAGAAAAAGTTTCTAAAGAATCTTATTTAGAATTATTAAATTATTTTCTTGATAAAAAAGATTATTTTAAAGGAAAATATGACCCCCCAGTAAGTCAACCTCTAGCAGTTTCAATAAAGGTTGAATTTAATAAAAATGATTTAGATTTCAAACCGATTATAACTGAATTTATTAAAGAAAATAAATTAAACCGGAAACAAAGAAAAAAATTTTTTTCAAAAATATCTTATTTCAATAAAAATTTAATCTTAAAGTTAGATTAATCTTTTATTTTATTTAAATTTGAATCCTCAAAAAAATCTAAAACTCTTGAATCAGGACTTAACAATTCAATTTTATCTTCATTAGATCTTAATCCCCGATAAATTTTTTGATAAAGTTCTCGTTTTGCTTTATCTTTATAAAAACTCCAATAGTTATTTGGGTTAATTTTTCTAAGCACTTTCCAAAATACCTCATCTATGTTTGGGTTTGGATATTTTGTAAAGATTATTGAGTTGCATTCGTCTCCAGGAAAATCTATTCCTCGCGAATCTTTTGTTGAGAATAAAATATTAATTTTTTTATTTTTAAATTTTTTAATTAGCTCTCCTTCAAAATCCTTTTCTTGTAATTTTTTTATTTCCTCTCTACTAATTAAATTTTTCAAATCAAAATTATCCAATTCTTCTAACGTCGGCAAATCTTTAAAAGCATTAATCTGAATTAGAGTTGGCCTTTTTGCAACTTCAATACATTTATCTAAAGCAATTAGGTATTCTCTTCTTTCATATTTTCCTTTATTAAAATTATCATACTTACAATCCATTTCCAAACCAGTTCTTTTTATTATAATACTTCCTTGATTTTGAGTTTCAGCGTCGATTATTTTAAATTGTTCTAGTCCAAAAATATTTTTTAGAATTTCTTTTGAATGAAGAGTTCCAGACATTAATACAATTCGTTTATTTTTTTTAACTAATTCTTCCATTTTTTTGGCTAAATTAATTGTAACCAGGTTAATTATCAAGTTATTATCTTTTTTGTAAGCACTTAAATAAGTTTCATTCAAAAAATCTTTAAACATTCTTGCGGTTTCATAAATTTCAAATAAATAACTTTCTTCATCAAATTCTTCCAACCAGTTTTCTTCTAAAAATATTTTTAAAATATCATAAAACCCCGTTTCCTTTAAAGAAATTATCTCTTTATTTTGAATTATTTCTTGTATTTTTTTAGATTGCTTGAGATAATCTATAAGTTCGAATAATTCTTTTACAACTTCAATATTCACATCTCCTTCTTTTGTGATTTGAATTAATGTGTTATGTAATCTGTCAATATTAATTTCTTTTTGATTTGAAAAACCATCTAAAAATTCATCACATTCGTCGATAATTTCCACTTCTGTTAGAGGTTTTCTATTCATCACACTTTCTAATTTATATTTTTGGGAATTGAAAATTATCACATCTGAATTTACATAAGAATCAAATTGTTCATAAAATTTACAGCCCATTTTTCTTTGGTGATATGTATAAATTGTTTTATTCAATCCTTCATAATTTTTTTTAGTAACATTATCTAAATTTTTTAATTCATATTTACTTGGTAAAACTGGACTCCAATATGGACAAACAGGTGCAATTAAAAATCTTTTAACATCTTTTATATTTCCTATAGATTTTAGGTTAACTTTTGGATTCTTTTTCAAATATTCTCTTACCTTCTCCCAGTTTTTTTCACGGATTTCAATTTTACAAGGAAGATAAATGTTATCTGCAGAAATATCTTCGTCTTTTTTTATTACGCTTTCTTGAAAAATATTGTGCAATCTTAAGTTAATTTCTTTTTTTATTTTTGGAATTAGAATTGAATTATCTGCTAAAAACTGACATTTATGATTTTTTCTTCCAGTCATAATACTTATTTTTAAATTTTCTTTATCAGATTTTTTTAAATATTTATTTCCTTCATAATCTCTTTTATATTGGTTTTGAAGATTTTTTCCAGGAACAACAATAGAAGATTTTCCCAATTCTTTTGCTAAATTCAATGCAATTGCACTTTTTCCAGTTCCGCAGATTCCGTTAATAAAAATAATTTTCTCTCCTTCTTTTATGGATTTAAGAATTTCTTTAACAACATCTTCTTGGGTTTTTCCATTTGAAAATTTAAGTGGTTTTAAGAATTCTCCATTTTGATATAAATTCCAAGCCATAGAATAGAAAAAAACTAATGTGAGTTAAAAAGTTTTGGGTGTTATTTTAATTTTTCAGCAAGACTTTTTCCCAACCTTGTTTTATCAATAATCTGAAATCTCTTTTTACTAGAGGAGATAAATATTCCTAAGTTGTTTGCTACATCTTTAGTGGCAATGGCATGTGCCCTTTTTTCTGCTTTTTCTATATTTTCTTTTGGTTCTATTCCTATTGGGAAATTTCTATCTTCTTTCTCACCACTAGCAATCAAAATATGTGAATCAAATTCATAAATAAAAATTTTTTGTGGAAAACTTTTATATCCTTCTTTTTCATTTAAATATATAATATATCCATAACCCTTCTCTAAATCTCCTTGTTTTCCGAAATCATCTATTTCAATTTTATATCTTTCCATCGAATACTAATCAATTTCCTATTTAAAAGGATTATTGTCTTAGAGAATACATTTAGAATTATATTTGTCGAACTAGGAAAGTGTTAGGCTTAGTGATTGTATAAAAATTATAATTAACCAAACAATGCACTAAGTCCTTCTGCTGCTGGCGCATGTTCTTCTTTCTTTTCCTGTTTCTTTTCTTCAACAGGTGCGTGGCCAGCACTTGGAGCAGCAGTCATTAAACTAGCACTTTCAAGTTCTTTATCTATGTCAACATCCTTAAGGCTAGCTATCATAGATTTTACCTTCGCGTCATTAACTTCTCCACCGCTCGCAGCAATAACTTTCTTTATGTTCTCTTCAGTTATTTCTTTTCCACTCTTATGCAATAAAAGTGCCGCATATATGTATTCCATTTTAGTTGTTTTCTCCTTCAGTTTTATCTGATGAAGTATTGGTAATTTTCGATAAAGCTTTTTCGTGTGTGCTTGCTTTTAATAATAAAAATTTAATTGTATCTTTGTTTGCATAGCCAATTGAAACAGCAAAAGGCAATGCTTTTGAATAAGCTGTTTTTAAGTTTTCAATTGTGCTTTCTGTGTCAATATTTATTTCTAAGAAAATTTCTCCATTTTTAGTATCTAAACCCGCAACAGGAACAAACCCTGTTGAAAAAGGTTTTATACCCAATTTTGCCATTAAATCAGAAGCTTTTCCTGAGATTTTAGTGCCTTGTTTAGTGATAATTTTTGGCTCTTTAATTTCAATTTTTCCCCCTTGAATTTGAATTTGAATTCCTAATGCACCAAGCTCACTTATTGCAGGTCCAGGAACCAAATCAGTTGGGCCAGCGGGAATTTCAATATCTGTTGGTGCAATTTGCCCAGCCTTTGCTTTTGAAGGAGTTTTATTTCTTATTAATTCAGCACCAAGTTCATAAACTTCTAAATCAGAGAAT
>Ga0172369_10009253_pt1 | contig 10960 bp, 9 predicted proteins | sample LakKiv25m_FD_114539 | JGI IMG/M metagenome (GOLD analysis project Ga0172369, IMG submission 114539) | Freshwater microbial communities from Kabuno Bay, South-Kivu, Congo - kab_022012_11.25m | ecosystem: Environmental > Aquatic > Freshwater > Lake | place: Democratic Republic of the Congo...
GAGAAAGGCTTGAAAGAGAGTTTAATCTGAGTTTGGTATTGACCCCCCCTCAGGTGGAGTTTAAATTTGAAAACAATTTTTTTTATGAGCCTTACGTAAAAGTATTAATCATCACGCCGCAGCATTATTTAGGAAGTGTGATGAAGTTGGTTGAAGATTATCGGGGAGAATTTATTACTATGGATAACAAGGCACAGATTTCCATTACCTATATTATGCCAATGAGCGAAATGATTTCTGATTTTTATGACCGGCTGAAAAGCGTTACCTCTGGATATGCTTCATTGGACTGGGAATTTGTCGAATACCGGAAAGTTGATGCCAATAAGATGATCGTTCTGTTAAACGGTCAAGAAGTAGAAGAATTTTCAGAAGTGGTTGTGAAAGAAAGGATAATGGAAAAAGGCCAGCTTTTGGTTAAACGGTTAAGAAGTATTGTTCCGCGACAGCAATATGAGGTACGGATTCAAGCTCAATATAAGGGAAAAATCGTTGCTTCGGAAAGAATCGCCCCGTTCAGAAAAGACGTATTGATTAAAAACAGTAAGGTGGTAGGAGCGGGAGATTTCGGGCGGAAAAGAAAATTACTGGAAAAACAAAAAGAAGGAAAAAAGAAAATGAAGATGATCGGCAAAGTAGAAATTCCCAAAGAAGCCTTCATTAAACTCTTCAATCGTTAATTAAAGTAGTAATCCAAGGGCGATGACAAAAGCCGGAACGATTATAAACGGCCAACGTCCATAACCTCCTGCTTCGGGCAGACTTGGAGAAGCTTTTGGTGTTGTTGGTCCAGGAGTGTTTGTCACTTTGGCTAAAATAATCTCAGTGGGAGTCGGAGTGTTGGTGGGCGTAATTACATAACATCGATTAGCATCACAGGTTACGCCTGATTGGATACACAGGGCGAGAATGCATTTTCCCCCGCTACAAACGTGATCTGTGGGACACTGGGCATTATTAGCACAGTTTTCATTGCAGTTGGGATGAGGTGTTTCCGTGGGGACCGGAGTACTCGTCGGAGTTGGAGTTGGTGTTAAAGTAACTGTCGGATTTGGTGTTAAAGTAGGTGTTGGTGTATTAGTAGGTGTTGGTGATGGCGATGTTTCTGGTGTAGGACTTGGTTCGACACAGGTTGCACCGGTAAGACACAATCCAAATGCTAATCTAATTTTTGAGAAATCTACACCTGGACAAATTTCGTTCTGATTAACCATATCTTTCATCCATAGATCTGTTTGAAAACTTCCGCAGATTTTATCGGCCGGTCCGGGCGATGTTCTCGTTATCGTAACTTCTTTGCTCCAATCATTTTCTTTAGTTAATTTAACGTTTTCTGTAGGTTGTTCAGGATTTTCAAGACAACAACTATTACATGTATCAGGATAATCTTTCCCGCACCCTTCGGTACAGAAGTTGGAATTTTTTGTCACGTTAAATTCAATTAGATCAGGGCGATTTTCATGGTTGGTGGTAATAACAACTTTCTCAGACGTTTGCGAATTATTGACTGCCTGCATTAAGTATTTAGTAGAGTAGGTTTTTACGCTGTTTAATGGATTACTGCTTTGATTCTGTCGGCAGTAATTATTAGTTGCAACATCATGGCAATCTACGTCACTTACCGCTTTAAACACAAGTTTCCATCCTCGACAGTCATAAGTAACAACATTATTTGTATCAAACCAAGCCTTTTTTTTAGTGACAATTGGTTTTTTAAATATCGTTAAAGAATAGAGTCCAAGGACAACCAATATCAAAACAATTGAGCCAATTCCAAATATCGTAATTGCTGTTTTTTTTTGTTTGAGTTTATTATTGATCTTTTTAAGATCAATCGGTGTATAAGACATCTAATTTTATAATAATTTGTTCTAATATATTTTGCAAGAGGATTATTCTATATTTCTTCTAAATTTCCTGCCATTTGATATGCGGGTCTTTTTTCATAAAAGTTAACTGTCTTTTGGCATATTGCATTTCTTTATTGATCCACATATTAATAGCTTCTTTTAAAGACAGTTTTCCTTTGAGATATTTGATCAGTTGAACATATCCTATTGTTTTTAATCCCGGATAAGAATCCGTATATCCTTTTTTTAATAAGTTTTTTACTTCGTTAACCGCTCCATGATTTAGTCTTTCATTTACTCTATTTTTTAGGGCAATATGTAAATTTTCTTTTTTTTGAAATTTTACTCCAATAAAATCAACTTTAAGATTGGGGATATTGAGTTTACGACCTAAAATACACCTCCGGGGTGTAATTAGGCCAATAGACGCGTTTTTATTTAGCGATAAAATCTCAATTTTACGGATCAGCCGCTGCGGATTATTTTTGTCACTATTGTTTAATCGATTGAATGACTGGATATTTAAACCACTCAAAATTTTTTGCATGTCCGGGACGGTCTTGCGATTGAGTTCTTTCCGCAATGTCCAATTCGGAGGAATATTTTCAGTTTGGATAGTATAAAGAAGATGGTAAAGATATAGATAAGTGCCTCCGACTATAATAGGGGTAATTTTCCGATCAATTAATTTATTGATCAGATGAATACAGCATTGGGTCCAATCAAAGGATGAAAAATAATGTTTTGGGTCAATAATATCATATAACCATACTTTTCGTTTGTTAATTAAATAATAACCGATATTATAGTTATTTATTTTCTCAAACAATTTAAATTTAGATTCTTTGGTGATATCTTTTCCGGTAATAATATTTAATCGTCTATAAACCTGACGCGAATCGCAGTTAATTAATTCCCCATTGTATTTTTTGGCAAGTCTTAGGGCAAGTTGAGTTTTTCCTGTTGCGGTTTGGCCAGTGACGATAATGATCTTCATTGATTATTGGAGTCGGGCGGCATCAATTAGATTTTTGTATAAATAAATTATATCGATTGGTCCGATTCCTCCGGGAGTAGGTGTATAAAAAGAAGCAATTTTTTTTATCTCTTTTTCATCAAAGTCACCCTTAAGTCTTGTTCCTTCCCGGTGCAGGCCAACATTAATTAAAACCACACCGGCTTTTAAAACCCCCGGTGAAAGTACTTTTTTTCCAACAGCGGAAATGATTACATCAGCTTCTTTTAAATAACTTTCCGGTTGAGGCGTATGTGAATGAATATTAATATAATTAATGCGGAAGTCGGTCAAAGTTTTTCCGATCGGTGCGCCTCCGGTGATTCCTCGACCAATCAAAACAATTTTTTTATTATGATACATACGTTTAAAAAAAGTCCGGTCTTTACTGGGACTTATAAACAAATCTTGCGCCGACAAGTTTTTATTGTAAATATATTTAAGAATGGTTAATATGGCCAAACCAAGTGGCGGATAGAAAGATGTTTTGCGACGATGACCTTCAATCTCTTTTTCAATCGCGATATAGTTATAGATACTGTCGGTGGACAATTGAGCAGGCAACGGTTGTTGAATAATAATTCCCGTTACTTGAGGATCGGCTGACTTTTCTTTAATTCTAAGCAAAAATTTTTCAAAGGTCGGAACTGTTTTTAGATTAACAAATTCAAAATCAATTCCCAGTTGATGAGCCAATTTTTTTTTAATTTTCACGTAGGATATTTGTTCTGCCGACTGACCAACTAAAAAAGTAGTTAACTTAGGTTTTGCTTTAAGTTTTTTTACTTCACGCTTCAATTCCTTTTTCATTGAATCAGCTAGCTTTTTACCGGAGATTTCCATCACTTTCTATTTTATCATACAAAAGTGGCTGAAACAACCTGATCGCCCTTTTGCGAAAAACGCATTAAAATTACTCCTTTGGCAGTTCTTGACCTTGTCGGAAGAGAAGTAGTGGGTATTTTTACTACCTGACCTTTAGCACTGGTTATGATTATTGTTGCATCTTTTTCGTTAATAATTAGCTGCGCAAAAGCGAGCGTTCCTGTTTTGTTGTCAATTGAAGTTACCTTTACTCCTTTTCCTCCCCGGTGTTGACCTTTAAAATTAGATAACTTAGTTTTTTTTCCAATCCCCTTTTCAGTGATTACTAAAAGAAATTTACTGAATTCCTGGTCAGAAAAAACATCAGCGGAAACAACCAAATCCTCGCTTGCTAACTCAATTCCTTTAACTCCGATTGATGCCCGGCCGACAGGACGGACCTCCTTTTCTTTAAAGACAATCGCTTTCCCCATTTTTGTTGTCATAATCGCATTTTTTTTGCCATTAGAAATCTTCACCCATAGTAATTCGTCATCTTTTTCCAGTTTAATTGCAATTATTCCATTGGTACGGATATTTGCATATTGTTCGAAGAGAGTCTTTTTTACAGTCCCTTTTTTTGTAAACATAATGACAAACTGCTTGTCTATTTTTTGTTCCTTGTCTTCTGTAGAATAGGTTAGGATTGAAGTAATTTTTTCCTCAGCTTTGGTGGGAATCAGATTGATAACGGCTTTTCCCTTTGAAATTCTTGATCCTTGCGGGATGTCCCAGACGCGTGTTTGGAACACCCGACCCTGATTGCTGAAAAACAAAACATAATCATGTGCCATCGCAGTCGTGATATGATAAACGTTGTCAGTGTCTTTCGTATCAAATCCCGAGACGCCCTTTCCTCCTCTTTGCTGGACTCTGAAGGTTTCGCGGGGAACCTGTTTAATGTATCCTTCTTTGGTCATGACGACGATCACCTCTTTATTTTCGATCAGTTGTTCGTCGGTAATTTCACCCGGACGGTATTTAATTACCTGGGTTCTTCTTTTGTCTCCGTATTTTTGTCTGAGATACAAAACCTCTTCTTTGATTACTTTCAATATTTTTAGAATATCTTTTAACAATCCCTCAAGATAAGCAATGGTTTTTTTTAGGGCGGCCAGTTCCTCTTCAATTTTAGCTCTTTCCAGCCCGGTCAAACGTTTAAGCTGCATGTCCAAGATTGCCTGTGCCTGGATTTCGGATAAGCCAAATTTCTTCACCAAATTATTTTTTGCCTCAATCTCGTTAGCTGATTTTTTAATCGTTTCGATCACTTTATCAATGTGGTCAAGGGCAATTAAATATCCTTCTAAGATATGAGCGCGATTTTTTGCCTGAGTCAGTTCAAATTTAGATCTTTTTATGACAATATCCGTGCGATGACGTAAATATAATTCAAGAATTGATTTTAACGAGAGCGTCTGGGGAACGCCGTCAACTAAGGTAACAACGTTTACCGGAAAAGTAGTCTGCAGTTCGGTATATTTAAAAAGATTGTTAATCACTTTTTTGGGAGAAGCATCTCTCTTTAACTCGATCACCACCCTAATTCCTTCCCGGTTTGATTCATCTCTCAGATCAGAAATTCCAACCAGTTTTTTATCAATCACTAATTTGGCGATTTTTTCAACCAGTGACGATTTATTTACCTGGTATGGCAATTCTTGAACAATAATCGCAGTTTTTCCTTTGCCCAAATCTTCGTCATCGATTTTTGCCCGGACTAAGATAGAACCTCGGCCGGTTTCATATGCATGTTTTATTTCATTAATACCATAGATAATTCCACCGGTTGGAAAATCCGGTCCCTTGACAAATTCTAAAAGATCAGCGATTTCTGCGTGGTAGGATAGAGATTTAGCCTGCTCATAAATGTCTTTTATTGATTTGTTCTTCTTGTCCTCTGAATTTAGTTTTGCTTTATCGATCATAAAGCAGATTGCATCGGCAATTTCAGTTAAATTATGCGGAGGAATTTTAGTAGCCATTCCGACTGCGATACCTTCAGAGCCCATGAGCAGTAGATTGGGAAGTTTTGCCGGTAAGTAGGCCGGTTCTTTTAATGTGCCGTCAAAATTATCGACAAAGTCAACGGTTTCTTTTTCAATATCAAAAAGAAGTTCTTCGGCAATTTTCGTCAGCTTGACCTCGGTATAACGCATGGCCGCTGGTGGATCACCATCAACAGAACCAAAATTTCCCTGGCCTTTAACTAAAGGATAGCGCATCGAAAAAATCTGGGCCATGCGGGCGACCGCTTCATAAATCGGCGAATCACCATGCGGATGGTATTTACCCATGACTTCTCCAACGACCTTGGCACTTTTCGAAAAACGTCCTCCAGAACTTAAACCCATCTTATACATTCCATACAATATCTTTCGGTGTACCGGTTTTAATCCGTCTCGAACGTCAGGCAATGCCCTGGCGACAATTACCGACATGGCATAGTCAAGGTATGCCCGTTTCATTTCCGTATTTACCTCAGTACTTAATACATTATTAGACATAAAACAGCAAACAAATTATTTAATTGATTTTTTTATTGCTTCAAACGCTTTATCTTTGTTTAGAAATTCTTTAGTTTTTACCCATTTACCGGCTTCAAGTTCCTTATAATGATCAAAAAAATGCTTGATCATGTTTTTAACTTTATCGCTTAATTCCACCATATCATTAATATTTTCGTAAAAAGGATCTACTTTCTTGATCGGTAACGCAATGATTTTAGTATCGATTCCAGCTTCGTCTTCCATTTCCAGCATGCCAATTGGCCGTACTGCTATAACTGCTCCTGGAACTACAGGATAAGTGGAAATCACCAAGACGTCAACAGGATCACCGTCTTCGGCTTTGGTTTGAGGAATAAAGCCATAGTTGAATGGATAAAACATGGCCGTATGGTTGAAGCGATCGACAAAGATTGCTCCCGATTCCTTATCAAGCTCATATTTAACCGATGAACCTTGAGGAATTTCAACGACCACATTCACTTCTTCCGGAACATTTTTTCCCGATGATAATTTTGCAATATTCATATTTAATTAATAAATTTATAACTTATATATCAAGATTAGCAAGTTTTGCATGAGTTACAATAAATTTTTTTCTTGGAGGAACCTCGTCCCCCATCAGCATTGAAAACACCTGATCGGTTTCCTGGGCGTCGGTGATCATGACTTGTTTCAAAATCCGGTTTTTGGGATCCATAGTCGTTTCCCAAAGTTGTTCCGGATTCATTTCTCCTAAACCTTTGTAACGTTGTATCTGTGGTAGCGTGCTCGATCCTACTTTTTGGTTTTTGATTAGCTCTTTTTGGACATTGTCTCTTTCTTCTTCAGTGAACGCATATTTAATAATTTTTCCAAGCTGAATTTTAAACAAAGGTGGTTGCGCCACATAAAGATGGCCTTTTTGTATTACTTCAGGCAGGTGTCTAAAAAAGAAAGTAAGAATCAAGGTCATGATATGCTCTCCATCGACATCGGCATCAGTCATAATCACAATTTTATGATATCTTAGTTTAGAATAATCAATATTTTCACCGATACCCATGCCTAAGGCAACAACCAAATCTTTAATTTCTTTAAAAGCCAGTACTTTGTCAAGATATGCCTTTTCCGTATTTAAAATTTTTCCACGAAGAGGAAGTATTGCCTGGAATTTTCGATCGCGTGCTTCTTTGGCAGTGCCTCCGGCCGAATTACCCTCAACCATAAAAAGCTCGCATAAAGCAGGATCTTTCTCTTGACAGTCGGCAAGCTTACCAGGTAAACTGGCGCCATCAAGCGCTCCTTTTCTCAAGACAGCTTCTTTAGCGGCTTTGGCGGCTAAACGAGCTTTTTGGGCTAAAAATATTTTCGAAAGAATCTCTTTTCCCGTCTTTGGATTTTCTTCAAAATAAGTTTGCAAATAATCAAAAACAGTTTGTTGAACAATTGTTTGTACTTCAGAGTTACCCAATTTAGTTTTTGTTTGTCCCTCAAATTGAAGATTGGTAGCGGGCATTTTTACATAAACGATAGCGGTTAATCCTTCTTTAACATCATCACCGGTATAGGTTTCATCAACGTTTTTCTGTCCCAACTCCTGTCGGGCGTAATTATTGATCGCTTTTGTAAGGGCAGTTCGAAATCCGGTAAGATGCGTTCCTCCCTCATGAGTATTAATTACGTTTACGAAAGAATAGATATTTTCATTGATTGAATCATTATATTGAATAACAACTTCAATTTCTTTATCATCAACTTTGTTATTAATGTAAATCGGAGAATGAAGAACCCGTTTGCCCCGATTTAAATCACGAATCAAGGATCTGATCCCTCCGTCAAAATAAAAACCCAACGCTTCATTAGTTTTTTTGTTAAAGATCTTGAAATTAACATTATTTATTAAATAAGCACGTTCTTTAGTCTGCTTTTTTAATACACCATAATTAAGTTCAATCGTTTCCTTGAAGATGTCCTTATCAGGTAAAAAAGAAACCGCTGTTCCGGTTTTAAAGGGGAAGTTGAGCATTGATTTTTCCACAACCTTAACTTTTGCCTGCGGTTGTCCCCGGCGATATTCCTGACGGAATAGCTTACCGTCACGTCTGACTTCAACAATCATGTGTTCAGATAAAGCATTAACGACCGAGGAGCCGACACCATGTAGTCCACCGGAAACTTTATAAGCACCGATATTAAATTTACCGCCGGCGTGAAGTTTGGTCATGACAATTTCCAAAGCGGAAGTTTTATATTTGGGCATGTTTTCCGTGGGAATTCCCCGTCCGTCATCAAATACGGTCAAATAGCCATCGGTGTTGATAGCAATATATATGTTATGGCAATAACCGGCTAATGCCTCGTCAATCGCATTATCAATAATCTCATTAACACAATGATTGATACCTGTTTGAGAGGTGGAGCCAATATACATTGCCGGTCGTTTTCTTACCGGTTCTAATCCCTCCAACACAACAATTTGCTCAGCTCCATACTTTGGTTGTTTTGTTTTATCCATAAATTAATTACTTTAATTCCACTTTTGCGCCAGCGGTTTCGAGTTTCTTTTTTGCTTCTTCTGCCTGGTCTTTTTTTACATCTTTTAATAAATCTTGAGGGGCACTTTCAACCATTTTTTTTGCTTCCATCAATCCTAAATTGGGCAATATTTCTCTAACGGCTTTGATAACCGCAAGTTTATTGGCACCACTGGTGGCGAGAGTGACAGTAAAGATAGTTTTTTCCTCAGCTGGTTTATCATTGGCTGTGGCACTTGTTCCTCCTGCTGCTGCCATCATCGGCATAGCGGAAACACCAAATTTTTCTTCCAAATACGAAGAAAGATCAGCCATTTCCAAGACTGTTAATCCTTCAATTTCTTTTGCAATTTTTTCTAGTTTTTCTGTCAGTTTTTTATCTGTCATAATTTTCACCTCCCCTCTCTATTTTTTTTGTTTCAATATGTAAACTAATTTATTAATATTAAATTTCATACTGTATACCAATCTGCGGGTTGGGTTATTAAAATTACCCAACAATTTTGCTACCAACTGGTTTTTCGTCGGCAACTGGGAAATTTTAGTCAACTGAACTCCATCAAAAAGTTCATTATCCAACAATCCAAATTTGAAGGAAATATTTTTGAGTTCTTTAACTGATTCATAATAGGCTTTTAATGTTTCGCTCCAGTCTCCAGCAAGAAAGACAATTGCGGTTGGTTCTTTCAAAGGAAAATATTTTGATCGGAGAGAGTTAAATAATTTATTTTTAGGCGATAAAATATTTATTGTCTTTTCAAATATCGTATTTTTAATAATATTTAAAGATCCATTCACAGTTTTAATTTTTTTTCTGATATTGTCAAATGTCTGAGAAGGTACCCCGCTATATTTTAGAAGTATGAAGTTGCTGTTTTTATTGATTGATTCAGAGATCGTTCCAACTTGTGTTATCTTTTTTTGATTGGTCATATTTTTTCCTTTCCCCCCGCTAAGCGGGGTTCTCCTCCAGGAATTTAATCCCGATTGACTCAGGCCCCTGAAGTCTCAAGGATGTTTTATTATAACAAAAACAAACAAAAAATAAAACTAAACTTCACCTAATAATTCTTTTAAGCTTTTTAATTGTTTGTCACCCTTTTGATTTTTTTTCTGTTTTTTATCAATTTTTTTTGCCTGATAATTTTTACCGATCAGTCTTTTCTTTTCAAAACTTTCCACTTTTCCTTTTACATCAATGTAACGGTGTTCACCGGTATATAACGGATGACACTTATAACAAACATCAACGGAGATTGTTTTTTGGGTTGAGCCGGTTATAAAAGAATTGCCACAAGCACAAGTTACCCGGACATCTTCATAAAACACTGGATGGATATTCGCTTTCATAGAGAAACAATTATAACAGATGGATGGTCATTTAATCAACGTCAAGATATCGGATAAGTTGTGGATTTTTTTTAACAACGATAAGGGTAACGATGATCGTGAATAGTCCACCGAGCGCTACAGAGAACGAAGTTCCCAAATATTTAGCCGCAAATCCCGCTTCAATTTCTCCTAACTGTGGACCGCCAGAATAAAAAACCATATTAACCGCGGTCATTCTTCCCCTCAAGTGATTTGGTGTATTTAATTGTCGAATAATGTTTCTTAAAACTGCGCTAATCATGTCGCCCGCACCAGCTAATGCAATAAAAATTAAAGATAGCCAATAAATTTTGGATATAGCGAAAAGCAATGTAGCCAATCCATAAAAAATCACGGCCATAACAATCATCTTCCCTTTTTCCTTAAAGTGTGATAATAAGGGAAAAATTAGTCCGGCAATCACGGCGCCGATCGAGGGAGCAGCATACAAAAAACCCATACCAGTTGGGCCTACTTTGAGAATTTCAACAGCAAAGATCGGCATTAAAGTCATAGCGGAACCAAAAAAAGTTGCAAAAAAATCAAGAAGCATTGAACTGCGGATAAGCGGAGTTTTAAAAACAAATTTGACACCATTTTTTATTTCCCAAAGATTAAACTTTGGTATTTGAACAGGTTTTATTAAAGGACTCATATAAATAAGAGCGATAATGACCGCAAGAAAACTTGCAGCATTTATCAGATAAACTGTTTTAACTCCATAGAAAGCAATAATAAAACCGCTTAAAGCAGGGCCAACAAAATTAGTTAATTGCATTAGTATGGAGCCAATATTTACAGCCAAGGGATAATCTTTTCGAGAGATAATCGTTGGCA
>Ga0172369_10009258_pt1 | contig 10956 bp, 5 predicted proteins | sample LakKiv25m_FD_114539 | JGI IMG/M metagenome (GOLD analysis project Ga0172369, IMG submission 114539) | Freshwater microbial communities from Kabuno Bay, South-Kivu, Congo - kab_022012_11.25m | ecosystem: Environmental > Aquatic > Freshwater > Lake | place: Democratic Republic of the Congo...
GCCGTCCAGTCGAACTGCCACACTCCATCGGCATCCGATGTAGCGTAGACCATCCGGCCCACCTTGGCCAGCCCCTCGATGCGCGAGGGCAGATCGATCTCCGCCACCCGAGCGCCCTGAGTGTTGAAGAACCGAACGCCGTCCACAGCCGTCGGCGCGGCGACTACGCCGTCGCGGAGGAAGACCGCCTGGGGATTGAGCAGACCTCCACCCTCCAACTGGGCCTCGAACAGAGCGCGCCCCCGCACAACCCGATCACCATCGAGAGTGGCGCGGACGATCCTCGTGCCGGCGGCGATGACCACCGTCGTCCCCTCACAGGCGACCGAACGTGGGATCGGGTCCTTACCCGCGGGACGCCCGCCGCGCCCAACCGGATCCGCCCCGGTTGCCAGGAAGCGCGAGGCCAGCCGAGGTTTGAGCGGGTCCGAGAGGTCGTAGACCCCCACCCCTCCGTTCATCTCGGCCACGAGGAGGAGCCCGCCGACGATGGAGCCGGGAAAGCGGTAGCTCGTAGGGTACTCGTCGTTGCGGATGCGGGCGGCCACACGCAGGGCGCCCGGATCGCGGGCGTCTATGACCGCCATCTCCTGATAGTTCGTCGTCGTGTTGGCGTAGACGACGCCCGATGGCCCGGCGTTGAGCCCGAAGAGCCGTTCTTCCCGGAGGCCGGTTCCCAGGGCCTTGCCGGTGGCGCCGTCGAACACGGCAAGGCCGCCCGGCTCGAGCGCCGCGTAGATGCGTCCACCGGAGGCGGAGATCGGCCCGGCCGCCAATCCGGGGCCGCTGCGCCAGATCGGCTTCGCTCCGGCGCGGGCGAGGTCCGCGATGCGGTAGGCAAGAACCCCCTTCGCGCCGGCCGACGCGTAAAGGATGCCGCCCTCAACCTGGCAGTTCGCGAGCCTGCCCTCCGGTCCGACGACGATCCGGTTCACCTCGCGCATGCTGGCGGGCGCGGTACCCGTTTTCCGGTAGACCAGCAGGGCGCGCTGAGCCGCCACGAGGTACAGGTCGCCCGCCGTGCCGGCCCAGGTCGCCTCGCTGACCGGGTAGGAACGGACCAGACGGAATGGCCCCTCGCCGGCTCTGGACGGAGCCGCAGTCGCATGGATGGCGATCGCGGACACACCGGCGACGATCAGGCCGAAGCAACGCTGCGGCGTTCGCCCGGTCGTGCTCACGACATCTCCTTCAGCGTCCACGGCGAGCGCTGCCGGCGCGAGAGCATCCGGTTCGCCTCGGGGTCGCCGATGAAGCGCTCGCGGACCGGGTCCCAACGGAGCTTGCGCTTGAGCAGCATGGAGATGTTGCCGATGTGGCAGATCGCCGCCGAGCGGTGGGCCTCCTCGATGGGGGCCAGGGGCGTCTTGCGGGTCCGGATGCACTCGAGGAAGTTGCCGTGGTGGTCGTTGACATCGGGTAGACGGTACTTCTCGGCGACCCGCTCAGACCGGGCGAGCGATTCCGGCTCGGTGTGCAGCCCGTTGCCGATGTGGACGGTTCCCTCCGAACCCTCGAAGGTCGTGCAGACGATGTCGCGCCCCTTCTCCTCACCGATCATCTTCACACCGGAGGCGTAGGTCCACTCGATGTGGTAGGACGTGGCCACGTTGAACAGCCCCTCGCGCGGGAAGTCCCCGCTCCCTACGACCTCGACGGGGCCGGAGCGCTCCATGCCGAGACCCCACTGGGCAATGTCCACATAGTGGGCGCCGTGGTCGCTCACCTGACCGTCGGAGTAGTCCAGGATCCACCGGAAGTTGAAGTGGCACCGAAGCTTCGTGTAGGGCGCCTTTGGTGCGGGACCAAGCCAGCGATCGTAGTCGAACCCCTCCGGCACCGGCATCTCGGGCTGGGGCGTGCAGGCAGGGGAGGCCGCGAACGAACACCGAATCGTGTTCACTTTCCCAATCAGACCTGCCCGAACCAACTCGCATCCCCTGCGCACCCAGGGCACCGAGCGAAGCTGGCTGCCGGTCTGGAACACGACCCTGTGCTTCCTCACCTCATCCGCCATCTGGCGCCCTTCGGCAACCGTGAGGGCCAGGGGCTTCTCAGCGTAGATGTCCTTCTTCGCACGAGCGGCCATGATGACCGGGATTGCGTGCCAATGATCGGGCAGCGCGATGATCACGGCGTCGATGTCCTTGCGGGAGATGACGTCGCGGAAGTCGTTGACCGCTCGGCACCCGGCTGCATCGCTCGTCGCCCCGTAGTGGTCGTCCACGATCCGCTTGGCTCGGGTGCGGTGAGCCGTGTCCACGTCGCACACGGCCGCGATCTGCGTCTCCCTCCGGCGCATGAACGCCTTCAGCAGGTAGGTGCCCATGCTGTCGTCGTTGTTCGGGTTGAAGCCGCCCGTGCCGATGCATCCAATGGCGATCCTCTCGCTCGGGGCCGGTCGTCCATCGCGGCCAATCGCCGACGCAGGGATTACCATGGGCATGCCGAATACGGCGGCACGCCCCAACGCCTCACGGCGCGTCATCATCTCGTCCATGTGCTACCTCTTTCTATCTCGCGAGTGGTCGGAGGCCCCGCGGACCGACGGCCCGCCCCATCCTCGCTACCGCACCACGATGTCCCAGACGTCGTCGGGATAGAGGCCGTCGAGCCCACGCACCGGGATCGTCGCATCCTGGCCGAAGGGCTTGCCGTCGACGGTGAGCCGCAGCCGCGCGGACACGGGGAAGACATCCCACGGTGCGCCCTTGATAGGCAGCAGGTAGAACCCCATGTTCTGAGAGCGCACGCTGGACACCAGGCTCTTGCCGTCGGCAGTCCAGAGCTCCACTCCGATGTCCTCGATGCTGCGCTCGGGCCCGTCGCCAATCCTCACCTTGGGCGGCCAGGCCTCGCCGCTCCCGCGGCTCCATATCTGTGAGCCGTCCTCGCGCACCAGGCGTATGCCGATCGGGTGCGTCTCGGCGCGCGGGTACATCCGCACGTCGTCGAACCACGCCTGGCTGGTGGTCTCGCCCGGCCCGTTCGGCTTCAGCCCCCCGCGGTACTTCACCTCGCAGTGCGTTGTGCGAAGCAGAAGCTCCACCTGCGGACCGACCTGCCGCCATCGGGCGCCGTCGTGGACCCACGTCGTGGCCATGTTCGTGCCGGCGTCCAGTTCCACCTTGACCAGGAAGCCGTCGCCGTTCCGGCGGGGCAGCACCAGTTCCTTCGACGCATCGTACTTGAACACGCCGCTGGGAGCGGCCGACCAGTAGGTGAAGCGCGCCTTGTCGCCCTGATCCACCATCACGATCTCCGTCCAGTGGTCGGGGCTCCGCGTGCCGTCACCGCCGCACAGGTGCAGTGCCAGCGAGTGGGGGTCGGGGCCGACGCTCCGGACGTCCATGCGCGCGACCAGTACGACATCCTTGTACTTGGAGGCCGCCTTCTGCCAGAGCCCATTGTGGCTGATCTCGCCCCTGGCGGTTAGCGCGAACCGCCCGTCCGCGACACGGAACGATACGCGCTCCGGGTCCGAGTGCCAGACGCGCCAGATCTTGTCGTCCGGCTTGTCACCGTCGAACGCCTCGGCCAGCCAGGCCCCACGCTCCACGACCTTGGCGCGAACCGGCCCCTCGCGGAGCGGCTCCGGTTGCTGCGTCGATGCAGCCGTACAGACACAGATCATTGCCAACACGGTCATTGGCCACGCCATGTGCATCCTATCCCTCCTCGCCTCGCCGCGGCGAGGCTTGCCGCGGTTCACAGTCCCTTCTGAGTGGCTGCCCTTCGAGCACGGCCAGGTCCGGCCAGTCCCACAGTCCCGGCTCGATGGCGGCCCGGTCCTCGTCGCAGCATCGGTTGATGGCATCCACGGCTTGGCTCAGCAGAGCCGTGGCTTCGCGTGCCACCCGAGACATAGTGTCACCGTTGAGCGGCGCGCGCAGCATGCGGTCGAGCCGCTCGGTGCAATCGGCCGGCAGCGTGTCGAACCCCGCCATGCCGACGATCGCGCGCTTGATGCCGCGGAAGTAGACGCGGTTGGCCGCGTAGAGCATGCGGCAGAGCAGGAAGCAGTACTCCGACAGGGCGGCGTGGAACGCTGCCGCGTCGCCGATCGCGCATGCCCGTGCCAGGTCCTTGACACGATACCGGAGCTGCAGGCACGAGCCGGACATGACGCGCGCCCGGAACGGCGCCGGGTACTGGGCGACGCGCTCCTTCCATGCAGCGATGACGCCGTCCGGGTCGTAGGTGGGCCGGCAGATGGCGATATCGGCGCACACGGCCTCCGGGCACTCGCCGAGGACGCACCACTCGCTCGGGCGCCGCACCGTGTCGCCGTCCACGAACACACAGTCCAGGGCCGTCTCGCAGCCGGCGATCGTGAAGTACTCGAGCTCCACATGGATGCCGTCCAGCCGGAACCGGTCGTTCAGACCCTCGCGCACGATCGCCCGTCCGCGAACCGGAGAGTCGGCCATGCTCCAGAGGGCTTCCCGATCGGACGCTGGCGGGTGTCCGTCCAGAGCCGTGAACGCGCCGAGGTCCCAGTCGGCGCCGTCGTCCGGGTCGTTCAGCGCGGCGCGCGAACCGAACAACCCGACGGCGCGCACGAACGGCAGCGTCGCGCAGTGCCTCGCGATCCGGAGGGCGATGGGATCCTCGGCGACCTCCGACGCCAGCGTCTGTGCCTTGAAGGTCACCGTGCACATGCTCCGGCGCCCCCGCCGGATGCCGCAGCCGCCCTAACCTCATCCTCCGCAAGCCCTCGCCGATAGAGCCGAACGTCGCACATATCGCCGCGGAACGTGTCGAGGGCGCCGGCGCCGATGCGGAGCGGCGCGTCCGAGTCCAGGTCGTAGGACGCCGATGGGAAGGGCTCCGACACTGCGGTCCTCGCCCCGTCGATCCACAGCTCCAGCCTGCCCCAGCGGCGCATCGCCGCGATGTGATGCCAGCCCGGGCCGATGTCGTGGTCGTGGCTCACGCACTGGCCCGCCATGGTGGAGAAGACGGCGCCGGCTTCGTGGTGGGCGTTGGGGTCGGCTGCGCCGCGACAGGAACTGGTGGCCGCGAAGAGGCGGCCCCGGAACGCGGCCATGCACGTCACCCTCGACCAGCCGTCGGTGTGGTGCGGGTTGTAGTCGGGCGCCGTAACCAGCCGGCGAACCATCGTCCACGTGCCATCGTCGCCGCGCCGGTACACCTCACCCTTCGGGATGACTCCCGCGTAGAGCTTGCCGTTGTGGACGGTCAGGTCGTTCACTTCGTTGATGGGCGAGACCTGTGGGTTGTCGGTCTCGCCGTAGGTGTGGCCGGTGACATCGCCTAGCGCCCCCTGCCAACTCCAGTCGAGGCCACCCTCCCACCGGGCCACGATCCCCTCCGGCCACGTGCCGGCGACCAGGCCACCCCGGTACACCGTCAGACAGTGGATCTGGGTGTTGCCGAACGGCCGTCCGATGTACGCCCATTCCACGCCGCCTTCGTAGCGGTGCACCTCGCCCCACTGCGTGCCGCCGAAGAGCCGACCCCGGTAGACGCACAGCGCGAACACGGAGTACTGGCAGCCCAGGCGCCCGCAGTCGATCCACCCGGTCCCGCCGTCCCAGCGATAGACCTTGCCCGCATCGGGCGATGCAGCCATGGCGTCGGTGCCGCAGTAGAGCGCACCGTCGTAGGGCGCCAGGCTGAGGATGCGGTAGTTGCGGCCCGGCTGGCCGCAGTCCACCCACTCGGTCCCGCCGTCATACCGGTAGACGCGAACGAAGTCGCAGGTTTGCGGTCCCACGCTGCACCAGTCGTAGCGGCCGGTGCCGCAGTAGAGCGCGCCGTTAAAGACGACCAGCGAATAGGCAGTGTGCGTGCGCAGGCTTTCACCGACGCGTCCGCAGTCCTCCCAGACGCCCGGCTCCACGTAGCGGAACACGTGGCAGGCGTCGCGCTTGTCGCCGTCCGCATCGGCAATGCCCACGTAGAGGTCGCCGTTCCAGACGGCCATGCTCGCGATGCCGGTGTTGCTGGGCCAGGGCTTGCCGCAGTCCACCCACGGGTGGTCCATGGCGTTGTCCAGGCCGAAGTGGACCGAGCGGACGTCGCCCATTCCGCAGTAGCCCGCGGCGCTGCCGTGGATGCTCAGCCCGAACCCCCTGCGCTCTTGGGCGTCCCACATGGAAGCGATGTCGCCGATCGGCCCCAGCGTTGGATCATCCGTCCGCACCCAGGCGCAGAGCGTGAAGTCACCCGTTCCGGGCTTGAGCGCATCCGACGCGGGAATCTCGATGGAGGCGCCACGACCGTCGAACCGAGCCGCAGTCCCAGACGACTCGCATGGGCCCTCGACGCCGAACTGGACACCGTACGGACGTCCGTGGTTGCATGCGCCCGAGATGTCGCGCGCGTCACATTCGAGGGGCCAGTGGCCCAGCAACCGTTCATCGCACACTATCTGTCCCTTCCCCGCCCCAGGGGCTCCCCGATAGGGACGTGCGTACATCGCCACCCCTCAGTCGGCCGGTGACCGCCCGCTAATGCGTCTTCAGACGGAAGCTCAGCCTGTCGACCTGATGACGCATCTGTCCCGTTGTCATGTCGAAGTCCACGAACCGGCACCGCCAGTAGAGAGACCGCGTACCGTCCGAGTGCTCGTCAATGTAACATGATCCGGTCCATCCAAGCGGCTTCTCTACCTCGTCGAGCGGCTCAACCCCGACGACCGCGCGGCGTGATCGCACCTCAGCAGTCATCAGCAGGTCGTCGACGTCGTAGTTGTCCCCGCCAAGCCAACCGCACTCTGTTCCGAGACCCAACCCGTTCCACGTCCAGAGCTTCGAGAAGCGGCACTTCCACTCTGGGAGAGGGGTGTACTCGACGCGTGCCAACTTGCGCGGGCCGACAACATCCGCGCGCAGTCCTCGCGCCTCGACGCGCGCGGCGTCGGCGCCCCGCACGCTCCGCAGTCCCAGGTCGAGCGCCGGATCGCCGTATGCCGCGAAGTGGCTATGCTGGTAGCGATACGAGCCGCCCTCGACCTCGCCCTTCTCGAGGATAGCCACCAGCGAGCGGTTGAGAGCCGTCCGATGCGCCTCGCCGAACGGTTCGCCTCTCAGCAGGGCGTTCTGGAACTCGGAGTAGTAGAGCGCCCCCTGCGCGATGCCGCGCCGACCGTTCCCCACGAAGCCGGCGGCACCGTTGCGCAGAAGCCGCGCGGCAACCGAGCGACGCTGTCCGTCCTGGTCCAGCGCTGCGGACGAGCATCCGCTGCTGATGACCACGCACGGCGCCAACAGCGTCCTAGTGTCCCAGGCGTACGTGCTCCCGATCCCCTCCCACCAGGCGTGCGATGAGTGCAGAATGGCGCCGACCCGCGTCAACGGCGAGCCCTCGGCGATGGCGTTCGGACCCTCGTGGTGTCCGGCATGCCGCAGCCCCGCGAGCCCGAACAGGTTCCCATCTTTGCCGGTCCATTCGGCGGTGGCATAGGATGCGGCCAGTTCGGGGTCGCGCACATCGTCGAAGGTCAGGCTCCTGCACGCCTGCAGCGTGCCAGAGGCGGTGTCCTCGGCAACGAACCGCGCGAAGGCCACGTCCACGAATGGGTCGGCGTCGGTCTGTGCGTACGGGTGGTCGGTCACGAGGTCCGAGTCCGTACCCTGCGCGTCTCCCGTGATCGCTAACGGCACGGCGTCGGGCCAGCCAACCAGGCAAAGGTAGCGCGGATGCGCGCCGACGGCCTTGCGGTACTGCCCGAGGCACCCCTCGATATCGCCCGGGGTCGGCGCCGTCAGCCATACTGCGCTGCCGCGCTCGTTCTCGAGGACGTCAAGGTCGACGACGCAGCGCATGCCGCCCACCACCACAACGCCGCCGGTGCGGACCGGAAGCTCACCGGCACCGTCGAACCGGCCATCGCCGTCCAGGTCGAACTGCGCCCACCATCTGCCATGGCCGGAATCCTGCCCGGTCACAAAGGCGTGGGCGCTCCCACTTAGATCGACCGTGCCGGCACGGTGGCCCGTCTTGCTTGGTGCGGCGCCGGTCGGCGGCGTCGGGAGCGACTCGCTGGCTGCGAAGCGCCGCTTCCATATCGTGTCGAACGGGAGTGGCACGACCGCGCCGCCACGTCCCGCAGCGAGCAGCACCGCGGCAAGGGAGAGCCGCGGCGAGCCTGCGGCACCACCGTCGAGCGGGTGGGTGACCGCGAGGTAGTCGACCTTCAGACGCTCCGCAGCCAGGCGGCGCGCGACGGCGACGGCGTCGGCAATGTGCTCGACATGGAACCGGGCGCCGGTGGGCCGCGCCACGCCTGGCGCGCCGACCACAAGCAACTGCGAGACCCCCAGTCTAGCGATGCACTCCCGAACCTTGTCCGGCAGTGCGCTCGGGGAGCACGGAAACAGCGGGACGCGCAGCCGTGCGGCGAGCACCGAAGCGGCAAGCGCGCAGGCGCGGTCGTCGGGGTTGTAGGCCACGGCGCGCGCACACCTGCGCCACGTGGATGCTGCGAGCGCGCAGGCTCCGTCCTCGTGCGACGCGATGTCCATCGTCTCAAGAGGGATTCCGAGCGGCGCATCGCCCTGTGGGGCCTTCCCCAACCAGATGATGCGTGCCGGTTTGTAGCGGCGTAGGTAGTCGAGCAGCTCGGGCCGCCACGGCGAGCCAGCGTCAACGGCGCAGACGACCGGCTTGCGCTTGCTCGCCGCCGCCGCAACCGCACACAGGAATACGTCGTCCTGCCGCGAGACGCGCTCGGATACGGGCGCCAGAAACACAATGCGAGCCGGGGCAGCGGCGTGGCCGGCGGCTCCGAAGCGCCCCACCGCGCAGCACACGAGCAGGCACACGAACCACACCGGTTTCCCTCGGCGGTGGGGCTGCACTCTGGCTTTCCGCATTGCTTGTGCGGGTCGAGACGGTGGCAGCACGGCACCGATGGGTCGAAGCATGGGCTCCTCCATTGATAGCAGAGCCGGTCCACTTCGCACGGTCACCCAGTGGACGTGCGACGAGACGGACCGAGGCCAATCTCCCCAATCCAGTCGTCCGCCTTCAGGCCTTTGGTGAACCAGCCAGTTGGCAGGGCTCCTCGGCCTTCCGCGGCGATGCGCCGCACGGCGTCAGGAGCCGGATCGGACCGGCCGTTGACGCCCGTTAGAAGCCGTCCATAAAAGCGTCGCGAAGCAATCCCGATTGGCCAAGCGCGCTGACCGTGACGCAGGCCAGATTATCGGCCGGAACACCCACCGTGAACTCTACTTCGGTGCTCGACCGAGACAGGATGCCGGCACCCTCGACTTGGACATCGCGCATGGGTCCTCGATACCCGCGCAGGTCTCGCCGCGTCAGCGTGAAGCGCACCGTGACGGGGCGTTCGCTCGGATTGCCCACCACCAGCAGGAACCGGCCCCGATCCTTGGTGTCCTGGTAGTATGCCGCCGGGATGCGCTCGCTGCGCACTTCAATGGCGTCCTTCTGTATCTCCACCGCGACTCCCTCAGGTTTCTGAACATAGACCCAGGGCCGTACGTAGGCGGAGTTCTCGGCGGCCTCGTGCTTCGGGCAGGGCAGCATCCGTCCGGTGCGCAGTTCCCGGTGTTCGCGGCGCGCGCGCAGACCGTTCGCCATGGCCACGGCGGCCATGCGGTACATGGCGCGCTCCGACCAGTTGGCCGAGTCCTTCATTTCGTGGTAGGGACGGTCGAGACCGAAGCACATGACGGCGCTCCGCCCGGTGACCGCCCCCTCGATGGCGATCCGCACGACGTCGTCATCCGACCGATAGCTGCCAGACCCCGTGAAGCGAGCATCGGCTGCGGCGATGGAGTACGGGGCGCCCGCCAGGTCGCCGAAGAAGATTGGGATCTCGAGTTCGTGGTAGAGCGCCTCAGTGAACGGGACCACACATGTGCCGGACACGGTCGGACCTGCGGCGCCCTTCATTCCGGGCAAACCGAGCCGCTGCGCCTCATGGCTGATGACACCCCCGCCCAGGCTGCCCAGGATGCGCTCCACGCGCCGCATCATCCGGCGGATGGCGACATGGTGCGCACGGTTCACGCCGTCGCGCGCGTAGTCGGGCATCTCCTCGCCGAACGGGCAGTCGAAGTAGAAGCCGCGAACGCCGCGCCGCACCATGTCGCGGACCGTCCGCTCGACCTCTGCCAGGAACAGAGGATGGTCGGCGTAGGCGTTGTACAGATCGCCTCCCCAGGTGAAGGGCTTGCCGCGTAGATCCCGCATCAGGCAGGCCTCGAGGGGCGTGCCGATGGCCGCCTTGCTCAACATGCACCCGTGCATGTAGATCGCCGGGCGGATCTCCACGTCCAGTTCGCGCTCGAGGTCCTTGAGCCTTGCCAGAAGCTCATCGAAGCCGGGTGGAGCCTGATAGGGGCCCACCGCCGACCAGCCCCAGAGCATGGGGGTGAACCGCCGCTGGCCGCCGGCACGGTAGAAGCGCGCCATCCTCCGGATCGTCTCCGTGGCCGGTCCCGGGTCGATGCGGTGCTTTGGGTCGCCTGCCACGGGCATGCCTACATTGACGACGAACGACAAGCTGTCGCGCGCCCACTCGGCCGGGACGCTCCTGTCCTTGATCTGCGCGCGCGGCAGCAGACCCGCGCGGGTCGCGTACGCCTTGAACGCCCGCAGGGAGTCCCACCAGCCGTTCTCCGGGTCCGTGCGACCCGGAAGAGGAACCAGCCGCACCGTGGGGCCAACCTGGATCCGCGCACCCCCGCGTCCATTCCCGGGTTTGTGTTCGCCCGGCGGACGGTAGGTCCATCCGAACTCCACGGCACCGTCGTTGGAGCCGACGAGCAGGGAGCCCGGAGCCGCGTTGTCGGGATCGAGGTCGTGGATCATCAGGCCGAGCCGCTCGGTGTGGAGCGAGACCATGGGCCGCGGGCTGCACCGGTTGCGGTAGAGGCCGTGGCCCGCACCTTCGTCGAGGAAGGCCGTGGGCGCCGTTGGCAGCATGCGCTGCACGCGGTCGGCCGTGAGCAGCTTGAC
>Ga0172369_10009261_pt1 | contig 10955 bp, 8 predicted proteins | sample LakKiv25m_FD_114539 | JGI IMG/M metagenome (GOLD analysis project Ga0172369, IMG submission 114539) | Freshwater microbial communities from Kabuno Bay, South-Kivu, Congo - kab_022012_11.25m | ecosystem: Environmental > Aquatic > Freshwater > Lake | place: Democratic Republic of the Congo...
CCCTTGAACTCAACAACGGAGCCGTCTTCCGGACTGCATGCCGCGGCAGGGGGGCATGCAGACCCTCCCGGGGCCGCATGAGGAGGCCACTTGTCCGGCTGCAGAGGCGGGGAAGGCCGCCCGCCGGCCTCCGCAAGGCGGTTGCAGAGGGCGGGAAGGCCGGTTGCAGACCTCCGCAAGGCGGTTGCAGAGGGCGGGAAGGCCGGTTGCAGACCTCCGCAAGGCGGTCGCAGAGGGCGGGAAGGCCGGTTGCAGACCCTTGGGCGGGGCATGCAGACCCTTGGGCGGGGCATGCAGACCCCTTGCGGCGGCATGCAGACGCCTTCCGGCGGCATGCAGACGCCTTCCGGCGGCCGGCAGACCCGTCTCGGGGGACTGCAGAGGCGGGTCGAGCCGACTGCAGACCCCTCCGCGGGCGCAGGCAGACCTCCGGAAGCCGGCTGCAGAGCCGTTTCGGCCCGTTGCAGACCCGTATGGGGGCGGTTGCAGACCCTGCCGGGCCACCCCCGACGCGCGCGGTGCGCCGGCGCCGCCGCCGGAGGAGGCCTTGCGCTCTTTCCGAAAGCCGAACGTCGGAAGCCGAAAGCCGGCCTTGCCCCCTGCCGCGAAACGGGGTTTCGTGCGGCGCGTCGGCGTGTCCCCGGCGTCCGGGGGGCCGCCTCCGGAGGTGTGCGATGGCGCGCCGCTTCAACGTCTCGGGATCCTGCAAGCCCGCGCAGCACTACATGCTGCCGCCCCTGCGACGCCTGCCGGGCGTGCGCAAGCTCGTCGACAACCAAGCCTGCTTCGTCCTGCACGCGCCGCGGCAGAGCGGCAAGACGACCGCGATGCGCGCGCTGGCGGCGGAGCTCACCGCGGAGGGCCGCCACACCTCGGTCGTGCTGAGCGTCGAGGCGGGTTCGGCGATGCCCGACGACGTGGGCGCCACCGAGCTCGCGATACTTGTCGACTGGCGCGAGCGCGCCGAGCTGTTGCCCCCGGAGCTGCGCCCGCCCCCGTGGCCTGCCACCGACGCCGGTGGACGCATCCGCACGGCGCTTGCGGCCTGGGCGAAGGTCTCTCCGCGTCCGCTGGTGCTCTTCCTGGACGAGGTCGACGCGCTCCGGGAGCTGCCGCTGGTGTCCGTGCTTCGTCAGCTCCGGTCGGGATTCGACTCCCGGCCGGAGGCGTTTCCGCAGTCCGTCGGCCTCGTCGGCATGCGCGACGTGCGCGACTACCTGATGCAGGCGCGCGGCAGCGGGATGTCGGGTTCCGCCAGTCCGTTCAACATCAAGGACGAGTCGCTGACTCTGCGCAACTTCACCCGCGACGAGGTGGCCGAGCTCTACGCCCAGCACACCGCCGAAACCGGCCAGGTGTTCGAGACGGCCGTGTTCGACCGGGCCTTCGAGCTGTCCGGCGGGCATCCCTGGCTCGTGAACGCGCTCGCGCGTCAGATGGTCGAGGTCCTCGTGCCCGAGCCCGAACGTCCGGTCGCGGCCGCGCAGGCGGACGAGGCTGCGGCGCTGCTGATTCGGCGGCGCGACACGCACCTGCACAGCCTGGCCGAGCGTCTGGAGGAGCCGCGCGTGCAGGCGGTCATCGAGCCTCTGCTTCAGGGCGAGCCGCCCATCGGCGCCGCCAGCACCGACATCGAGTACACGGTCGCCCTCGGGCTCGTGCGCCGCACGCGCGCGGGCGGGGTGGAGGTAGCCAACCCGATCTACCGCGAGATCATCGCCCGCGAGCTCGCCGCGCGTCCCCAGCTCGCGACGGCGACCCTCCAGCCCACCTGGCTCAAGCCCGACGGGCGGCTGGACTTCGCGCGGCTGCTGGACTCGTTCCTGGCCTTCTGGCGGCGCAATGCCGAACCGCTCATGAGGGCGACGCCGTACCACGAGGCGGCCCCCCACCTCGTGATGATGGCGTTCCTGGCACGGGTGGAGAACGGCGGCAGCGTCGAGCGCGAATACGCGTCGGGCTGGGGCCGCATGGACCTACTGGTGCGCCACGGGCCCGACCGGCTCGCGGTGGAGCTGAAAGTGTGGCGTCCGGAGGAGCCCGACCCGCTGGAGGAGGGACTCCAGCAGCTCGACGCGTACCTGTCGGGGCTCGGGCTGGACACCGGGTGGCTGGTGATCTTCGACCGCCGGCCCGGTCTGCCCCGCGTGTCGGCGCGCACCGGCGCGTCGACGGCCCGCACTCCCGGGGGACACGAGGTCGTCGTCGTCCGAGCGTGAGGAACCGGCTTTCGACTTTCGGCTTTCGGAACGCTCGCGCCGCAGCACTTCCACCGCCCGCACCACCTTCTGCGGCATTCTGGCGCCCGGGCAGCGCAGGGGCCAGCCCGAGCCGAAAGCCGGTTCTTGACCGACCGTCGCGCGCCGCCTACGGTGGCGTCCATGATCCCCGGAGGGGTTGTCGCAGTCGGGCTGCTGGCGCTCGCCGTGCCGGAGGTCTCGGCTGCGCCCGCGCGGGCGGAAGGGCCGCGGGCCGCGACGGCTCCCGCCCGGCGCTCGGTCGCGCTGCTGGGCATCACGGGCGGCACGGGCATGGACGCGAAGATGCTCGCGTCGCTGGAGGAGGTCATCCTCTCGGCGCTGTCGTCGGGGAGCTTCGCGCGCGTCGTGGGCCGCAGCGACATCGCGTCCGTGCTCGGGTGGGAGGAGAAGAAGCAGAAGCTCGGCTGCGACGAGAGCTCCGCGTGCATCGCGGAGGTCGCGGGAGCGCTGGGCGTGGACGTCATCGCGGCCACCGACGTGGCTCGGGTCGGCGCGTACGTGCTGCTGTCCTTCAAGCTCATCGACGCCCGCGCGGGCACGGCGCTGGTGCGCGTGAGCCGGAGAGTCAACTCGGAGTCGGAGCTCGTGGAGGCCTTGGAGCCGGCCGTGGCCGAGGCTCTCGCACGGGCGTTTCCGGCCGCGCCGTCCGCCGAGAGCACGCCCGCTCAACCCGAGCCATGGGCGCGCAGCGCGAGCCCGCAACCCGCTCATCCCGAGCGAAGGGCGAGCAGCGCGAGCCCGGAGTCGAGGGAGACCCGACGATCGCGCATCGCGGCGTGGTCCCTTCTGGGCGCTGCCGTCGTGGCCGCGGCCGCGGGCGGGTACTTCGTCGCCGACGCCTGGTCGAACACGGGCGCCATGGCGTCGGCCGTCGACGACGCGGTGCTGGCGAGGGCGAAGACCGACGCGAAGTCCGCGGCGATGGAGGCGAACATCTCGTTCGCGGCCGCTGGGACGGCGCTGGTCGCAGGGGTCGCGGTCTGGTGGCTGGGCGGGCGGTCCGCCGAGCGGCCGGGCCCGGCGATGGACTCGAAGGACGCAGCACCGTGAGGGAGGCGCACATGCGACGTGCCGTGAGCGGGCTGCTGGCGGTGGCGGGGCTCTCGGGATGTTTCGAGCTGGCCCCCGATGCCGGCTGTCCTGTTCCGAAGGCGGGCACGGGCGCGACGCTGGACGCCGCGACGCAGACGTTCGGGGTCGATGCCACGAAGGTGCCGGTCGTGGCGGGCTGCAGCACGGGGCAGACCGTCGTGCGCACCGCCGAAGGCTGGGCATGCGCGGACCCGGGCACCGGGCCCAAGGGCGACACGGGCGCAACAGGCGTGTCCGGCCCGCAGGGCGTCCCCGGCGACTCGGTGACCGTGAGCGTGGTCGAGGCGGGCGTCTCGCACTGCCCCGACGGCGGGATCAAGGTCGCGTTTGCCGGCGGCGACACGTACGTCTGCCACGGCGCGCCCGGCGCGAGGGGCGATACCGGAATCTCCGGCGCCAAAGGCGAAACGGGATCGACGGGCCCGCAGGGCGTCCCAGGCGACTCGGTGACCGTGAGCGTGATCGAGGCGGGCGACTCGCACTGCGCCGACGGCGGGATCAAGGTCACGTCCGCCGGCGGCGACACCTACGTCTGCCACGGCGCGCCCGGCGCGAAGGGCGATACCGGGGCCGCAGGCGTCAAGGGCGACACGGGAACGTCGGGAATCCAAGGCCTTCCCGGCGCGAAGGGCGACACCGGGGCCCAAGGCATGAAGGGCGACACGGGGTCGCAGGGAATCCAAGGCATTCCGGGCGAATCGGTCGTCGGCGAGTCCCTCGGGCCCGGCAATTCGCATTGTCCGCAGGGCGGCAGCATGTTCACGGTCGGCGAAGGCTCGACCTATGTCTGCAACGGTCTGCCAGGGGCGCAGGGGGCCACGGGCGACACCGGCAGTCAGGGCGCGAAGGGCGACCGAGGCGACACCGGGCCCGCCGGCAGCGGCTCGGTGACCAGCGTGAGCGTCCTGGGGCCGCTGAGCGTGATCGACCCGTCCTCGACGCCGGTGATCTCGATGTCGAAGGCCGACGCCACCCGCGACGGCTACCTCTCGTCCGCCGACTGGAGCCGCTTCGACACGGCCCTGCTCGGCCTCGGCACGCTGGCCGTGCAGAATGCCTCGAACGTCGGCATCACCGGGGGCACGGTGAACGCGACACACGCCGGCGACGGCTCGGCCCTAACGGGGCTGAGCGCGGGCGCGCTCGTCTCGGGGATCCTCCCGAACGCGAGGCTCTCCGGTGCCTACGGCTCGGCGCTGGCCTTCACGAACGCGGGCAACTCGTTCGTCGGCGACGGCAGCGGCCTGACGAACGTGACGGCGAGCGCGGCGGTCCGCGTGGACGACACGGGCACGACCTGCACGGCTGGCTTGACGGGACAGGTTCGATACGCCAACGGCCACTTCCAGGGGTGCAACGGCGCGACTTGGAAAGTGCTCGACAACTCTCCGTGCCCGTCGGGGTACGTGCAGATCCAGGCGGGGACGTTCACGATGGGGTCGCCGACGAGCGAGCCGGGGCGCAATGCCGACGAAGTGCAGCACCAAGTGACCATCAGCCGCGGCTTCTGCATGAAGGAGACGGAGGTGACGCAGGCCGAGTGGCAGGCGGTGATGGCGAACAACCCATCGCAGAAGTCATCCGGGTGTACGACGTGTCCGGTGGAGACGGTGTCGTGGTGGGACGCGCTGGCGTACTGCAACGCGCTGTCGGCGGCGCAGGGACTGCAGACCTGCTACGAGTCGTCGTGCACTGGCGGGCCGCCGGGGAACTCGGGGTACACGTGCACCTACGCGACGTTCAAGGGTCTGAGCTGCACGGGGTACCGGCTGCCGACGGAGGCGGAGTGGGAGTACGCGGCGAGGGCCGGGACGACGGGCGGGACGTATGGCGGAACCTCGATGCTGACGGGCTGCGAGTCGGGGAACACGATCTTGGACCCGATCACGTGGTTCTGCGGCAACGCGTCGAGCACGACGCACGCCGCCAGGGGGAAGATGGCGAATGCGTGGGGGCTGTACGACATGCTGGGGAACGTGTGGGAGTGGTGCTGGGACCAGTGGGACGGAACGACCGCCTATTCGGGTTCGGCGGTCACGGATCCCATCGGCGGGGTGGGGCCGGACCGGGTCAATCGCGGCGGGGGCTGGGGCAGCTACGCAAGCAGCCCGCGGGCCGCCAAGCGCGGCAACAACATGCCCAGCAACCGGTATGAAAGTCAGGGCTTCCGCCCGGTCAGGTCCAGCCCGTAGCGTGGGCCGGCCTCACCCCCCGGCCCCAGAAACCGGCTTTCGACATTCGACTTTCGGCTTTCGGAAGAGCAAGAACAAGAGCGTGGTTCGGCGGGCTCACCATGAGCGAGGATTCTCCGCGAAACGAGAGGGGGAGAAAAGCGGCGAAGAGCATGGCAGACGGTGTCCGCGTTTCCGATCACCCCCCTCTCGTTTCGGACGCTCTTGTTCTTGTCCGAAATGAGAGGGGGGACGGGGGGGTGAGGAGGCGCGAGGCCGGCTCCCGCCGACGCGGAGCCCGAACGGTTGTCACGCTTGCCGGGTGGCGCACCGGTGTTACGCTTGTCCCGGAGGTGGCGGAGATGCCCACAGCGAAAAGGCGTATCAACATCACGGTCGACGACAGAACCTACGACGCCCTCGCGCGGCTGTCGGCCAAGCGGGACCAGTCGGTCGCGGGAGTCGGGCTCTGCCTCATCGAGGAGGCGCTGGAGTACCAGGAGGACATCCACTTCTCCCGCATCGCCGACGAGCGTCTGCGCGGCGAGCGGAAGAGGATCCCGCACGAGAAGGCGTGGACGTGAGCTTCCGCGCCGAGTACCTGGAGAGCGTCGTCCGCGAAGACATCCCCGCGCTCTCGCGCGAGGTGCGCGCCCGCGTCCGCGCGGCCATCGAGGAGAAGCTCGCCTCGCACCCCGTCGAGCACGGAAAGCCGCTGCGATACAGTTTCAAGGGAGCGCGCAGGCTGCGCGTCGGGGATTGGCGCGTCATCTACGTCATCGAGCCGCCCGACACGGTCCTGGTCGTCAAGATCGGGCATCGCCGCGAAGTGTACGAGCCGTGAGCGGACACGCGCAGCCCGCCCTGCGCCGGCCCGCAGGGCATCGACAGCAGCACGAGGCGCGACTCGCGGTCGTCGGGTGACGCAGGAAGAGGGCCGGCCGGACTCGCCCCTACGCCTCGTTGAGCCTTCGGGCCAGCGTCTGGCGCGCGATGCCCAGGTGCCTGGAGGCGAGCACCTTGTTGTTGCCGCACAGCGCCAGCACGCGGCGGATGTACGAGAGCTCCACCTGCTCCAGCGACGGAATGGGCCCCGAGTCCGGGGTCTGGGGCAGCGGCGGATCCTCCAGCACACGCTCGGTGACGATCTCCGGCGGCAGGTGCGTGGCGCCGACCAGCTCGCCGTCGCTCGTGAGCGCGATGCGGTTCACGACTGCGCGCAGCTCGCGCACGTTGCCGGGCCACCGGTACGCGCACAGCAGCGCCTCGGCCTCCGGCGAGAAGCCGCGGAACCCGCGCCGGTACTTGCGCGAGGCCTCGGTCAGGAACGCGCGTGCCAGCAGCACCACGTCGTCGGCGCGCGCCGACAGCGGCGGCAGGACCACGGACATCTCGCTCAGCCGGTAGAACAGGTCCGCGCGGAATCGGCCGGCGTCCACCGCCGCGCGCAGATCCCGGTTGCTCGCCGCCACGAGCCTCGCGTCCACCCGCAGCTCGCGGTTGGAGCCCGGCCGGCGGAACGTGCGATCCTCGGCGAACTGCAAGAGCTTCGCCTGCAGGGGCATCGGCAGCTCGCCGATCTCGTCCAGGAACAGCGTGCCGCCGTCGGCGACCTCCACGAGCCCCTCGCGCCGCACCTTCGCGCCGGAGCCCTCGCTGCTCTCCAGGCCGAACAGTTCCTCCTCCAGGCTCGCGTCGGGCACCGTCGCGCAGTTGATCTCCACGAACGGCGCCGAGGTCCGATCCGACTGCTCGTGTACGAGCCGCGCCGCCGCGCCCTTGCCCGTCCCGCTGCCTCCCAGCAGCAGCACCGTGGGCACCGAGCTGCGCGCCACCGCCTGGAGCACCTCGCGGCAGCGCACCCATGCCGCCGACTCCCCGAGCAGCACCGGGGTCTGGCGCCGGTCCTTTTCCAGGTAGCGCACCCGCCGCTCCAGCGAGCGCGTGCGCAGCGCGTTGCGCACCGACGCCACGACCTCGTCCATCTCGAAGGGTTTCTTGATGAAGTCCACCGCGCCGGCCTTCATGGCCGCCACGGCGCTGTCGATGCTGCCGTGGGCGGTGAGCAGGATGATGGGCGGCCCCGAGCCCTCGGGTCCCGAGAGCGCGCGCAGCACGTCCAGCCCGTCCATGTCGCCCAGCACGAGGTCCAGGAGCACCGCGTCGGGCGGGCTCTCGCGGGCCGTGGCGAGCGCGGCCCGGCCGCTGCCGGCAGGCAGCGTGCGGAAGCCTTCCGCCTGCAGCACCGCGCCCAGCGAGGAGACGATGAGAGGTTCGTCGTCGACGATCAGGACGGATGGACCCATGCTTCGCCCTCCTGAGGCAGCGTCACGACGAACACGGCGCCATGGCCGTCCTCGCCGTCGCGCGCCTCGATGACCCCCCCGTGCTCCGCGACGATGTTGCGCGAGACCGCGAGGCCCAGCCCGTTGCCGCCCTCGCGCGTGGTGAAGAAAGGCTGGAACAGCCGGTCGCGCGCCTTCGGAAGCCCGCAGCCGCGGTCGGCCACCTCGAGCACGAGCGCGCCCGGCGCCCGGCGCGCCGCCACCCGCACGCGCTCGCCCGCGGGGCTCGCCTGCGCGGCGTTCACCACCAGATTCGTGAGCACCTGCGCGACGAGATCCGGGTCGAGCTGCGCCTGCGGCAGCGCCGGCAGCTCCGGCTGCGCCGTGACGCCGCACGCCTGGAGCGCGTGAGCGGAGGCCGACAGGGCGCTTTGCACCATCTGGCCCACGTCGCAGGGGCGCGCGTGCGGCTCCAGCGGGCGCGAGTAGCGCACGAGCCGCTGCAGAATCGAGGCGACGCGCGTGAGCGTGCGGTCGGCCTCTCCGAGCACTTCCCGGCTGGGCGGGGGCAGGGCCGCCATGCGCATCTGCGACTGGAGCGCTGCCTTCACGGCCGCCACGGGGTTGAGGATCTCGTGGGCGAGCTTGGCGGCGATCTCGCCCACCGCCTGCATCTTCTCGGCCTGCATGAGCCGCCGTCGCTGGTCGCTCAGGCGCGCCAGCAGCCGTTCGATGTGCGCCACCAGCGTCGTGAGCTCGTCGGCGTGCGCGCTTCTGGGGGCGTCGGCGAGCCGCACGCTGCCGCCCGGCTCGGCGTTCTCGACGCGCAGGATGAGCTCGTAGATGGGCCGGGCGATGCGCCGTGCCATGAGCGCCCCCAGCCCGATGCCCAGCAGCGCCACGCCCGCCGCCAGCAGCGAGATGCGCAGTTGCCCGCGCTCGGACGCGCCGCGGCTCTCGTCCAGGGCCGCCTGCAGCTCCAGGCGCGACGCTTCCAGGAGCTGGTGCGACAGCCACACGACGGCGTTCATGTGCTCGCGGGCCCGGTCGAGGGCCTCGACGAGCTGCCAGCGCTCTCCCGCCTCCCAGGCGGCCAGGGCGGCGTCGCGGGCGCCCACCCACTCGTCGTAGCGCCGCCGCAGCAGGTCCACGATGCCCTGCTGGCCCGGCGGCGGCGCGGCGGCCACCAGTCCGAGCCAGGCGCGCGTGGTCTTCTCGCGCGTCTGCAGCTCGCGCAGCGACCCGGGGTCGCGCGTGATCATGGCGCTCGTGAGCAGGCCGTGCTGGACGAGCAGGTCGTCGACATTCTGGGTCTGGCGCGCCGTCTCCAGGGGACGCAGCGCGAGCACTTCGGCCTCGGCCGTGGTGCGCAGCAGCGTGCGGGCGCTCAGCGCCGCCACCAGGGCGAGCCCCGCGCTGAACACCGCCGAGGCGACATACAGCGTGAGGGGGATGCGTCGCATGCGCGAGACCGTCCCGACCGGGGTGAATCGGCCGACGGTGCGAGGTTACTCCGTTTTTTTTCCACCACCAAGACACCAAGACACAAAGGAAGAGTCTTTGTGGCTTGGTGTCTTGGCGGTGGATCGGCTCTTCGTCGTATGCTCCCTGCGATGAGTCGCCGCCTTTCCGCGCTCGCCGCCCTGTCCGCGCTGTGCGCCGCGGTGACCGCCCGATCCGAGCCGCGTGCAGGGACTCCCGACGCCGGCCCGGCGCCCGTGCGCACCGTGTCCCGCGTCGTGCTGGGCGCCGTCGGCGACGTGCTCCTGCACGAGAGCGTCAAGCGCTCGGCCCGCACGTACGGCCACGACCTGGGCGACGACGGGTATCCGTGGCTGTTCGCGCCCGTGGCCGACCTGCTCTCGCAGCCGGACCTCACCTTCGCCAACCTGGAGACGCCCGTCGCGCCCGACGCCGGAAAAGGCGTGCGCGAGTTCGTCTTCAACTCGCCGGTCTCTGCGGTGAGCGCCCTGCGGCGCGCCGGCGTACACGTCGTGAGCGTCGCCAACAACCACGCCTTCGACCAGGGCCGCGCGGGATTCGAGGAGACGCTCGCGCGCCTGGACGCCGCGGGCATGCGACGCGTGGGTGCCGGAGCCGCCGCCGGCGCGCCGGGGCCCGAGCGATTCGACCTGTCCGGGATCTCCGTCGCCTTTCTCGCCTACGCGCACTTCTTCAACGAACCGGGCAACGACTGCCCCGACGCGAAGAAGGTCTGCGTGCAGGCCTCGCGCCTGGATCCCGATCGGGCCGTCGAGGACGTGCGCCGCGCGGCGGCCGGCGCCGATGCGGTCGTCGTGTCGCTGCACTGGGGCGAGGAGTACCACTCCGAGCCGCGCCCGCAGGACGTCGCCCTGGCCCACCGGCTGGCCGACGCCGGGGCGCTCGTCGTCCTGGGCCACCACCCGCACGTCCTGCAGCCCGTCGAGGTCTACCGCCGCGCCGACGGCATGGACGCCGTCATCGCGTATTCCCTGGGGAACTTCGTCTCGAACCAGTCGCGCAAGTACGTCTTCGGCGTGACGCCGGACCGCCAGGGGCTCACGCGCGACGGAGCGCTGCTGCGCGTGGCGCTGGCGCGGCGCGACTACGGCCGGGGCGTCGAGCGCGTCGAGGTGGCGTCCGCGGACTGGCTGCCGCTCTGGACCGAGAACGACACCGCCGAGATCCGAGACGGGCGCGTGCCGGCCATCCGCGTGGTGTCGGTGGATCGGGCGCTGGCACAGGTGCGGGCGGCGCTGCGGGATTTCCCGGACCCCGTGCCGCCGGCCCGGCGCGCCGAGTACGTGGCGCTGCGGCGGCGCGAGGAAGGCTACCAGGCACGCTCGGCCGCCATCGGCGCGGTGCTGGGCGAGGATCTGCGCCGCACGCTGTCGTCCGCCGAGGCGGCTGGGCCCGGGAAACCATAGCCAGCCGTCGATTCGGCCCTTCCGACCACGAGATACCCGACCCTGCCGGCACCTGCGGCCGCTCGGGACCTCGCCCCTCCCGACCCTCCGGGCGCCTGCGACCGCCTTGAACCTCGCCCCCCCCGACCCTGCGGGCGCCTGCGATCGCCCGGGACCTCGCCCCGGGCGACCTTTCGGACGCCTGCGGGCGCTCGGGACCTCGCCCCGGGCGACCCTCCGGACGCCTGCGACCGCCCG
>Ga0172369_10009266_pt1 | contig 10952 bp, 12 predicted proteins | sample LakKiv25m_FD_114539 | JGI IMG/M metagenome (GOLD analysis project Ga0172369, IMG submission 114539) | Freshwater microbial communities from Kabuno Bay, South-Kivu, Congo - kab_022012_11.25m | ecosystem: Environmental > Aquatic > Freshwater > Lake | place: Democratic Republic of the Congo...
AGCCATGTCCGCCGGTTCCTCGCCGATTTCCTTGCAATACGCCTCCCATTTTTCAAGCTTGGGGCGGTGCTTTTCGATTTCTTTTTGCATGTCATCAGAAGCACGGCGGCCTTTCTCGATCTTACCGAGCACACCGCCCAGCAAACCACCCGCCAGCGGCGACCAGGGGATCAAGCCCAATCCGTACTCCTTACAGGCAGGTATTACTTCGAGTTCCACCATGCGATCATTCAGGTTGTACAGGCTTTGTTCGCTTGATAACCCCGTGAAGTGTCGGGCACGGGCAGCTTCATTAGCCTTGGCTATGTGCCAACCGGCAAAATTGGATGAACCAACATACAAAACCTTGCCCTGTTGGACCAGCACCTCGCATGCCTGCCAGATCTCTTCCCAGGGACTGAGCCGGTCTACGTGGTGAAACTGGTACAGATCGATGTAATCGGTTTTAAGGCGTTTAAGCGAGGCATCGCAAGCCTGGCGGATGTTTAGCGCCGAAAGCCGCTGCTGGTTGGGCCAATCCCCCATCCGTCCATACACCTTGGTTGCCAGCACTGTTTTCTCGCGGCGACCACTACCTTGATCAAACCAGCGACCGATGATCTGCTCTGTTACACCTTCCCCAAGTTTCCAGCCATACACATTGGCGGTATCAAAGAAATTGATACCCAACTCCAATGCCCGGTCCATGATGGCAAAGCTATCAGCATCGCTGGTATGCGGGCCAAAATTCATTGTGCCAAGGCACAAACGGGATACCTTAAGACCTGTACGTCCAAGCTGTGTAAATTCCATTGTTCTCTCCTTGTCAATTTGAGCGGTGTTATCGGGTCAAATCCTTGATCGAAATATCCATCGTTTTCAGAACATCATCCAGGTTCGCATTGGGAATACCCAAAAAATATGCGAGAAAGCCATCCGCAAGCAACTTGTCAGCCATCCCCCACGTGGATGCTTGCGGGTAAATGACTGTGTCGGGGATCAATGCCATCGCTGCTGCCAGTTGAGGATTGGCAGCCCCATCTGTCTCGAATAATTTAATTGCCGGGGTTGTAACCGGGAATAGCCCGGTCTCTCGCGACCATCGCAGTTGGTTTTGTGGTTCCAGCATCCAACGGATGAATAACCAGGCTGCCAATTGGCGTGCATCATCCGATTTCAATATGGTGTAATCCGGACCATAAGCCACTATGACTGGCTGTTTGCCTGGGAAAGGCATCACTGTCCATTCGTCAGCTGGTGCGATGGCAGCAAATGCCATTCGCTGATCAGGAAACTCGCCCAGGCTGCCAGTTATGAAGAGCGCCCGGCGGGCCGCCAGGTGATCGTAATTGGTCTGGCCAGCTGGCGCCCAGGCGCAGCCATCTTCATGCAGCTTTGAAATGAACTCCAGGGCGGCCAGGTTTTCGGGGCTTTCAAAACGATATTCACCATCCACAAATACCATCGCACCGCTGGCAGCCAGCCAGGCGTACGGAGTTTGCCAGTTGGCGTTCACGTCCAGGGCCAGCCCCCCATAACCATCATTGGTAAGATCGGCATCCTGCTTCCAAAAACTGTTCGCGGCGCAAGCCTGTTTTCGAAACTCATCGGTCGTTGATGGCGCGCGGTTAAAACCCAAGCTGCGGGCGAAACTGGTGTTGTAGAACAAGAAACGTGCCGAACGAGCGGACGGCACACCGTAACGCTTCCCGTTCACCAACGACTGTCCCCAAAAAAAACCGGAATTACCCCCCGTATCCATTCCAAATTCCGGCTGGGCGATGTACGGTGAGAGGTCAACCACCTGATCCTGCCAGGCAAGAATTTGCTCCGGCAAGGCGACCACAATATCAGCATGTTCCTGCCCACCCAAGGATTTGGCAACATCGCCAGCCAATAAGTTTAAATTTTTCTTGGAAACAACCCTGGTTTTTATACCCCACTTATTCGATAGAGTGAACTCGGCAGCCATCTGCTGGAACAGGCGAGAAGATGAGCCATCCCAACCTTCCCATGCAACCACTTCCACTCCCTGTAGCATGTCCGGCCGGATGCCCAGGTCTGGGACATGGGTGGGTACAGGTATCCTTGTTACCGAGGCGGGTGGTGGCAATGCGGCCGACGGCGACGTTGGCAGAGGTGTCGCTGGTTGGTTGAGGAGCGTTACCGTGGGGGCACAGGCGCCGAGCAGGATGGCGATGAGTAAAACAAATGGTAGTTTTCGAATCATTTGAAAATTTATCCGAGCGAAATAAGGGGAACCGGGATGAAGACCAGGATAAAAACCAGGATCATAAAGTATGCCAGCGTGAGGCGGCGTTGGTCAAGATCGGTGATCTGATCTAGCGGTTCAGCCGATTGACGCCCAAAGAACAGCAACAGCGCTACCCACAACCACCAACCGTTCCAGAAAAAACCTAAAATACCCATCAATACCAAAATAACAGGCATGGCGTATTTGAGTTTTTTCCCGTACAACACGGACATGACGTGCCCGCCATCCAATTGGCCAATCGGGATCAGGTTAAGTGATGTGACCAGCAGCCCAGCCCAGCCCGCCATCGCGACAGGAGAAATAAGCACATCGATCCCATTGGTCGGAACTGGCAGGCCCGTAAAAAAATACCTGATCCAGTACAGTAACGGTGTCACAACCCCATAGCTGGCAGGAGCAGGTAAAAGTTGGCCAAAAACAGCAAACTTGGCTAACAAGTATACGAGCGAATTTCCCTCCAAAAAACCACCGGGAGAAGGGATGATTTGACCAATTTTAGAACCTAACAAGCCGACGATCACCACCGGGATCGCCACAACCAGCCCGGCAAGAGGACCGGCGATGCCCACGTCGAACAAAATGCGCTTGTTGCGCGGCAATTCCTTCCACACAATGACAGCCCCCATGGTGCCGAGTAGGGTCGGAAATGGGATGAAGTAAGGCAGTGTTGCGGCGGTATGGTGACGCCGGGTCATCAGGTAATGACCAAATTCGTGTGCCAACAATATCCCCAGCAGGCTGACCGCAAACGGGAGACCTCCGTGCAAAATCGACAACCAGTACATTTGCAAATCAGATGTTGCACCGGCGAGAATTTCTGGATCGGTGTATGACATTCCGGTCCAGATGACGCTGATCACGGTCAGTAAAAACAATCCGATATTGATCAGGATATTGGATGGCTTGGGGTCCGGTAATTTACCGGTGATCAAGATGATGTGACCACCATTTTCGCTCTTGCGAAATAAAGGCATTAACTCATGCGGGCGCAGGAGAGCGACCAGGCGGTCGAAGGCCTCCACCGAGTCCAGCGTCAATTTTCCGCGGTAGCGGACAATGAATTCACCATTTGGATCACCCAGCGTGATATCTTCTATCTTGAACACGCTGGACAAATAAGAATTTAGTACTTCCTGTTCAGGAATTGTCATTAGGCACCTGTAATTAATTCTACCGGAAGCGGTAGTATTCAACTTTGTCTATAAGGATTATCAAATATTGACTGGAAATGAGCGGGAGTGCATGGGAGTCGAACCCACCCTGGACCGCAACGCGACCCAACGCCGATTTTGAAGACCGGGAAGCCCACCGGGACTTATGCACTCCCACCAGCAAGGATACCTTAAGTCGAGCGTTTTTGGGATGCAAAATGGAGAATTGGATCAGGGTTTGATGCCAGGCCAGTTGGCTTTTAGAAAATCAATCCCATAGAATAACAGCACAACGCCCAGGCTGCTAAAACACAAGACTGCCAAAATGGTCAGGATACCAGTCCACATCCCGATCAAGCCATGGTTCGTCCTTGTTCGCCGCTGGTGGGAAACTGCCTGAAAGCGATAAATCCTGCCAGAAGCGCCAAAATACCCAGTATAACGGCGGTTGGATAACAGACCCAGGCAGTCAACGGGATTGGCGCCAGGCCGATGCAAAAAGATGAAAATGTAAATATTGCAGCTACCAGGCTGGCAAGGGCAAAGCGGTTCACTCGGGCAGGAGAAGATGTCATTGGTATTTGATAAGCAAAAGACCGCCCGAAAGCGGTCTTTTATTGAATCTTGTCGGGGCGCTGGGATTTGAACCCAGGGCCTCTTGCACCCCATGCAGATCATTTCAAAAGGCCATCTATAGGCCTCATGCTACGTGTTTTTGACTAGCAAGGAGGCCTGCGGTTGCTATATATGGATGGTAAGGTAAGCGGCTTGCGGTTCGAAAAAATGCCACAATTTCTTTAACATTATACCTCACGGAAAACAAAAAGACCCCGTGAAGGGTCTTTTACCTGTTGAAAATTATTCATCAGTAAGCCAGGTATTTCAGGCGGCAATTCGCGTGCGTGGTAGCTAAAGAATTTTTCCCATCCGCCCGGAGACACCTTGATGATGTGTCCGGGGTATTTTTATCGCGATTACACGGAAGGTTGCAGCGGGTCATGGCTTCAACTTTTCGCAACAGCTCCAGCTCGTTTGGGGTGATGCTCACGTCTTTCATTCGGCCTTCTTTCCATAAGACGGTAGCGCGCAAAGGAGACAATGTCATCCAGGACAGCAGGTGAAACCTCACCCGTCTCCACTAAATGCGCAGCTTCCACTAATACCTCCCGCAAACCGGGGATGCTTTCGACCAGGGTACCAATTTCATCATCAGCGGTCGATCCCAGCAGTGCAGCGGGCCGTAAATTCATCCACTTCGCAATCATCATGACGGTGGCGAGATCAACCTCTGTCTCCTCGTGCAATACCCGATTGAGAGTGGTGTGTGACACGCCGATTTCCTTTGCGGCGCTACGTACGGACATATTCCTGCGTTTCATTTCTGCTTCCAGCAATCCGGTCAGCATTGTACACCATCCCTTTTCGTATATCAGCACATCCAATGTACTGTTTTTATTTGAGACTTGTAAGAAATATAAATGACATTTGTCGCAACATGTGGAACGTACTAATGACATCCAGGCGATTATCCATCAGGGGGCGATTGTAACGCATGAACATACACATGCTAAAAAGTATTACATTCGTCCAAAGTCTTCACAATTATTAGAACAATTGTAACAAACAAATTATGCGTGCGCAACCCCCAAAATTCCAACTGGTTGACAGTAGTGCCACATTGGGCTATAATTTCCAACTGGAATATAGAAATTCCGCTAGATATGGAGAGCAAATGATCGTCAACGAAGTCATCCTTTCTAAACTCGTCCCCGTTGCCCGAGCGCGGGCGAAAAACATAAGCCCTTACCGCTTTGCCCAGCGCGTGCGCAACTTTTACTGCCCGTTGATGACACGAGATGGCCTGTGCACGCGAGTGTGCCAGAACTGCGCGCAGCCAATCATGGATGCGCTCGACGGGGTGTCCGCTCAATCCGAAAAGCCAGACGCCGTGTTTGTCTGGAGACTGCGCGGGGCGGTCGCGATCCAGAAGGAAAAGCAGTCGCAGGCAGAGAAATCCCCGGTTACACAAAAAGATGAATACGGTGTTCCGCTGGAGGTCAACATAATGTCGGAATTGTCGGCGATGTTCACATGAAACAGAGGCCACGCAGCGTAGAGAACCGGGTCGCCAGGGAACTGAGCGACTTTTTTGTCTCCATTGGTATGGGCGGGGTTGAGCGCATCCCGGTATTGGGGCGGACAGGTCCCGATATCAGCATCAACGAGGCGAAGATTGTGGTCGACGTAAAGTCCCGCCTGCAGGTGCCGGACTGCATGATGGCCGGGAAAGATGAACTGATTTGCTCTGACAATATTATCGGGTTTCGGCTTTCCGACGTCGGAAATCTAAAAACCTTACGGCGGGTGGAAAGAAAGTCATCGAAGATAGTGATCCGCTGGCTCTCCCACATGGATGAGTGGACACAGGCGAAGTGCAAAACAGGCATCTCGTGCATCATCCTCCACCAGCCAGGGCTCAACGTCAAACACTCCACGGTCATCATATATTCAGAAAAGGAAGAAGCATGGACAACACTCAAATCGTAACACGCCAGGAAGCGCAGCTTGGTTTCACTGGGTCGGTCTCATCCCTGGTTGGGGCGGTCAACACGATGGCCCAGGCCAACATACGCGAATTCATGGCAGCAAGCGGCGAGCAGTTCGGCGAGCTGCAGATCCGCGCCATGGAAAAGATCGAAGCTCTCCGCCTCGTGGGCGCGCTCGACCTGGCCGGCATCCTTGCCCGCTACCAGATCATCCGCGAAATCCGCGATGGCAACCTGCTGGCAGTCCATCCCGGCGCATACACCACGCTAGAAGACATGGCCGAAGCGCAGGGCATCTCCGTCACCGAGCTGCACAACATCGAGAACCTGGGCGGCATCGTCTTCCCGTGGATCCGCGAGAATTACGGCGAGAACGGCATCAACGAGCTGTGGGACGAGCTGGGCAAGTCACGCTTGCTGGAAATGATCCCGGTCCTGACCTCGTCCATCACCGGCCTGCAGAGCGGCTCGCAGCGCGTTCGCCAGGCGATCGATACTGCCGAAGCCAACGCCGCCGCCGCACTGGTCCAGGAACTGGCCGACCTTCCCGAAGAGGCGCCGACCGTCCATTTCTCCGCCCTGCCGGTTGAAGAACAGCGCCGCCGCCGCACCGGTGAACTGCTCGACACCGCCCGCCAGGCCCCGACAGTTCGCGCTTTGCGCCAGGCCTTGCGCGGAACAGGCACCAATAACATCCAGTTCCTGCGCTACCGCCCATCCGCCGGCGAGGCAATCGTCATCGCCCGCCTGGACGACGACCAGGTTGCCATGCTGAACCGCCTGCTGGCAGACCACCACACCACCGTGGATCTGAACCTGACCGATCCCGGCAACGCGCGCGTGCGCGAGCACTTCATGCCGCTGATCTCCATGCTCGAACGCGCGGACGTGAGCAATGGGTAGACAGCGGCCCATTGACGCGGTCAACGCATACCAGGGGGCCGAGAACATCGGTCCCCTGGAACGCGCTGTGCTCGGTTCGGCCATGGCAGACAGCGAATTCATGGAAACCATCACCGATCACTTCACGCGCGGAGACTTCACCTCCGCCGCCCACCAGGTTATCTGGGATGAGATGGTCGTCCTGCACCGCAACCGCAGTTTGACACTTGAGCTGCTGACATCCAGCTTACTTTCTCGCGGCCAACTGGAAAATCTGACCCGCGACTTTTCCGACGTCGGAAACATGGATGGGAACGCGTACCTGCGTTTCCTGGCCTCCTGCAAATCTGCCAATCCAGACCACTGGGTCGTCAAGCTGGAGACCGAGATCACCCGCCGCGAAGGAGCCTTCGTGGCACAGTCCCTGTATGTCGAACTGACCAATGGCCGCGAAGACCCGTACGCCTTACTCGAAGAAGGCCAGCGTCGCTTGGAAGGCGCCCGGAAAGTAAGGACAACCGGCGGGGTGAGCATGGGCGAGATCCTCGGCGATCTCAGCGCCCGCATGGCTTCCCAGGTCAACGGCACATTCACTCCGGGCTATACCTTCTCCGCTCTCAGCCAGTGGATCAGCCCCTTTATCCCTTTCCTGGAGAACGAGGATTACTGGCTCCTGGCACCCCGTCCGGGGCGGGGCACGTCTTACATTACCCGCGCGGAAATGGGCGACACCGCCATGGCCGGCAAACCCTGCTACATCATCAACCTCGAGAACTCCCCGATCCAGTACGCCATTTATTTCCTGGCGCGCCTGACAGGCATCAATTCCAACAAGCTGAAGGACGCCACCCGGCTCAACACGGACGAGCGCGCCCTTGTGCGCCAGAAGATCGAGCTGATGAAGTCGCTGCCATTACGCATCGTGACCATGTCCGCCCCATCGGCCGTGATGGTCTCATCCGAGATCCGCAGCCTGGTCAAGGCCGGCTACAAGGTGGGGGTGGTGGACTACCTGCAGCTTATTCGCAACGGCGAGAACAATCCCGTCACCGACATCTCGATCACATCCAACACGATGCGCGCAACCACGATGTCCACCAAGCAGCCCCTGCTGGCAGTAGCCCAGCTATCGCGCAATATCGAGCAGCGCGGCGATGACGCGGTCACGCAGTTGTCCGACCTGAAAGGCTCCGGCTCGCTCGAGCAGGACGCCACCCAGGTGGTCTTCCCCGAATTCGCCTGGAAGAACCCGAGCGATGACGAGATCACGGCCATCAACGAAAACCACGGCTACCGGCAGTCCGGTGAAATCACCGCGGTCCCGATCAAGCTGAACATCGCCAAGAACCGCAACGACGCCATCGGCACCACCCAGGCATTCATCTGGGACAAATCAACCAACAGGTTCAGGGCGAGATGATCGCGATCATCGGGGCGACATCCAGGCCCATCCAGGTACCTTATTTCAAGTCGCACGACTGGACCCGCGACAGTCTCAGGATCATGTGTTTTCTGAAGCAGATCTACATCAATAACGCCGGCAGGGCGTACCCGCTCTACTGGTACTTACTCGAAGCCTCCCGCTTCGGCGACAGGCTGGTGATCCTGACGGAAGCCAATCAATTTATTCTTCAATGGAGGTGGCCTTTTGTATCTATGTGCAGCAGAACCAAAGCAAGTGAGTAGGGGCGAGTGCCTTGAGTGCGCCCTCAGTTTCAAACAGCAGTGCGGCTATTCGTACGCAGTCCTAAACGCCATGTTCGAGAACGGCGACCGTTCTGGCATCCACGTAAGTGACCTGGTCGGGTGCCTGCGCAAGGCGTACTACAACCGCAAGGTGGAGGAGCCCGAGCATATCCACCACAAGATCATCACCATGGCCGGCAAGGCTGTGCATTCCTATGTTGAACTAAACGACGACAACGTCACATCCGAGTTTCCGATGTCGGAAATGGGCGTCACCGGGACAACGGACGCGATCTACAGCGATGGAATCACAACCCGAATTATGGATATAAAAACGGTAAGGAAGATGTCGAAACACATGCTGCCATGGTCCAGCCACACGCTGCAGGTCAATATCTACGCCGCGCTCCTGCGAAAGAAGGGGGCGAAAATCGACGAGCTTTTCATCAATTACATCGACCTGAACGGGCCTACCAAGTGTTCGAAGTGCAACCTGATGGTCGTGGCCGCGGAAGGCGGCCCGAAATGCCCAGGCTGCGGAATGCAAAAAGTATCGTGGCATACCGGGGCTTACCTTGTACAGGTCCCCATGATGGAACAGGATGAAGTCGAGCAGCTGATCAAGACCAGGACAGCCGAACTCGACGCGTCCATCGACCTGGGCGCAGAACCCGCGCGGGAACCAGGCGTTATGTGCAAATTCTGCAAGTTTATTCAACTCTGTCAACCCGAAATGGAGAATGTTAGCGATGGTATATAAAATTGTAAGTGACGAAGAAGTAAAGCTGCGCAATGTCAAGATCCTGGTCTGGGGCGGTTCTGGTACCCGCAAGACCGAGATGGCCGTGCGCTTCCTGCCGGACCCGCTGGTGATCGACAGCGAGTTCAATGCCCGCCACGTCAAGGATATGCCCGGCGTGCCTGACTTCCAACTGGTCGAAACCGGCGAAGTCGAAGTCGCCATGGAAGTGGTGCGCGACGCGATCGCCGGACGCCTGAAAGCCAAGAGCGGCAGCAAGGTGCAGACGGTCTCGATCGACAGCATCGCCAAGCTGAAGGAAATCAAGACCGACGCGCAGATGGTCGCCAAGGATAAGAAGGCGCAGTCCAGCAACTACTACGATCCGGACAAGGTCATGCTGACCCTCCAGGATCGCGGCAAGATCTCCGCCCCCTTGAAGCGGCTGATCGGCATGGTGGCGATGGCCGGCGTGCCGTGGTTCGTGGTTGTCGCGCGCGAGAAGAACGTCTGGACGGAAGTTCCTGATCCAGGCAATCCCAACAAGCTGGTCCTGACCAAAACCGACGAGGTCATCCCGGACGGCATCAACAACAAGTACGAGTTCAACCTGATCTTCCATTTTTCCGGCCTCGGAAAAGACTGGCGCTGCACGGTGGATAAGACACAGGGCGCGATCGGCACGATTTTCCCGGTGGGCTCGGTCCTGAACGAAAAGCAGTTTGCCGAGAAGATGGAGCTGCTGCGGGCTTACGCCAACGATGTCAGGCGCGAAGAAGCGCCGGATATGGTCGAAGAAGGCGTCAAGGCGCTGCAGGCAGCCGAGCTTCAGCCGGTGGTTTTCACCAAGACGGACCTGGCAGAATATAAGACCAGGATGGGCGTTGGTCAGTCCATCGGCGAAGACCTTCAAAAGGCCAACCTGCCGGTCAATCCAATCGACCCCACTCGCAAGCAGGAATACCTGGCAGTGGTGGATATGGTCGCCGCGCGTTTACAGGCGAACTAAGGTGGTCTGGACATGGTGTCCAGTGTGCATGGTGAGGACGGAGCACTCGCAGGAGGGTTCCGTCCTCACTTGCAACGAAAGAATACATGGTCAAAGAAATAGCGCGAATTCAAGTGGAGAAAATCACGGCGTCCAGGGTGAACCGGGCGCTCAAGCTGGTCAACGACAACCCGTACAGAAAATTCATCGTTCGTGATAATTGGGAAGTGTTCCTGCTGGATGTGATCGGGATCGGCGAAACCGCCGATGGTGTCACGGATGGCATGCTGCATCAGCTGATGGTGCGCCATGGGCCGGCGCATATATTCACCCAGTTTTTCGGTCGGTTCAGGCTGGAAGCCGGCAAGGACATGGACATCGAGATCGCCCCGGTCGCGTTGGTTTATTACTTCAACATCGACGGAGAGATCGTGACCCTCGGCGACCGGGTCAAACTTGGCAAGGAACGCCTGCAACGCATCAACGAACTGTAATTTCCGACGTCGGAAAAGGAGAGAACATGAACAAGAAGACAGAACCTATTGTCACCCTCATCCCCACCGGTTGGGAGCGAGCTTCGACGGACACCTGCCCGGTGTGCGGGTTGCCCGTGGCGAACTCAGCCCGCGAGCCGCGCAATCCGCGCTGGTGCGAAGCCAGGCACGGTTGGCGCGGGGACCCGGAAGGAGAGGCGATTATGCTGGAT